>Ga0256404_1000908_pt1 | contig 75452 bp, 61 predicted proteins | sample RumenRJG_01DNA_FD_185990 | JGI IMG/M metagenome (GOLD analysis project Ga0256404, IMG submission 185990) | Bovine rumen microbial communities from Lethbridge, Alberta, Canada - RJG_01 | ecosystem: Host-associated > Mammals > Digestive system > Stomach > Rumen | place: Canada: Alberta | collected...
AGATTGTAGTTCACCCCAAGAACGAGGAAATACCGACACTTGTTGCCGAAGGCGCAGCCGACCTGATGATAACAGAGATAACAGAGGCTCCCTATTATGTGAAGACAGACACCCGACTTGTAGCCCCTTTACTGAACGCCCCCTTTACTCATGGCGAAATAGGCGTCCTCATGCAGAAAGGGCAGGATGACCTCTTGCAGATGGTAAACAATATCATCCGACAGATGAAGTCAGATGGCACACTACGCAAACTTCACGAGAAGTACGGGCTTATATATGCTTACGACTAATATTCTTGATGAATTATGATAAGAAAAGCTGTTAAAAGAGACATTCAGGCTATCATGGAGTTGCTGCACCAAGTTAATATGGTGCATCATGTCATACGCCCTGATCTATTCAAGCCCAACACAACGAAGTATAATGAGCGGGAACTTGAAGTCTTGCTCGAAGATGAGAGCAAGCCCATCTTCGTTTATGATGATGGTCAAGTCCTGGGGCATGCCTTCTGTATGATCACGGAGGTAAGGGATGACAAGTTACTCCAGAACATCAAGACGCTCTATATTGATGACATCTGCGTAGATGAAGAAGCTCGTGGCAGACATGTCGGGAAGGCTTTGTATGAGTATGTCCGTGACTACGCCAAGTCAATAGGTTGCAACAACATCACCCTGAATGTATGGGAAGGTAATGACCCCGCACTCCATTTCTACAGGAACATGGGCATGAAAGTGCAAAAGACAACGATGGAAATAACACTGTAACTTTTGTCTAAAACTTTAATATGTTTGACATAATAGATGCCACTGGATCGGGCGACAAAAGAGACCCTCGTATGCGTAACGTAGAGGCAGAGATGATACGGAGTCATGAATTATGCCTGAAGATATCGTCCAAGAAGCCTACAGACCCTGATTACAAGAGTCTGCTGGAAGAACTGTTCCAATGTGAGATAGACGACAGTGTCGCTATCGTTTCCCCCTTCTATTGTGATTGCGGATGCCGGATGACGATCGGGAAAAATGTGACCATCAACAAAGGAGCGACTATTCTCTCTCCTGGGAAAGTGGTGATAGAAGACAATGTTCTGATTGGCCCCGAGGTTAAGATTGCAACCGTTGATCACGACTTGTACGATAGGCACAACCTATTCCATTTCGGAAAGGTGACGATCAAAGAGAATGCATGGATATGCATCGGTGCCATCATCTGTCCGGGCGTAACCATTGGCAGGAATGCCGTCGTGGCCGCAGGTGCTGTGGTGACGAAGGATGTACCAGACAATGTGGTGGTTGGCGGCAACCCTGCAAAGGTGATTAAAAAGATAGAATAATCTGCACTGGACCTTTCAGTCCATTGGCCATGCGCCCAGAGTTCGCAATGGAGGAGAATATGGCATCGCCCTCACGACCACACAGAACATTCCTGTTATAATCAGATGTTTTCACACGAATTTCCAGAACGTTCTCACCACTTTGTACATAGTCTGTAATATCGAACCTGAACGGTTTCCAGATACGTTTTCCAACAGCCTTGCCATTGATGTAGACTTCGGCGGTGTAATAGACATCTCCCAAATCGAGCACATACTTTGTGGCAGTCTTTTCCAGTGAGAAACGGGTGGTGTAAACAGATTCACCGCAGGAATCGGCCAGCTGCGGAATATTCCGCCAGTCCTCCAGTTGAGCGTCGTGGATGATTTGCTCTCCGAGTTGCAACGTCCATTGTCCCAGTTCGATGGATTTACCCCCAGTGGGGAACGGTGTAGACAGGGGGTTCCCCACTTCCTGAATCGGGGTGTTCGTGATGTAAAGGAAGCGAGTTGAAAGCGGAGGAAGCATACCTTTGATTTCACCAGAAGAAGTCCTATCAGCGGCTCTCACACTCCCATCTTCGGCATTAAGCCAGTAGGCATGGGGGGCATTACCTGCCTGGATGCTGATTTCCTTCCAACAGTTATTTACGTTCCAGTAGAGTTGTACCAATTCATTGTCAGAAATTCGACGTCGGGCTGTCCTGACCCGTTCTCCTCCTGCTACCGTTGTCAGAGGGGTCGAAACCGCCCAGTTGTGAACGCTGTTGCAGACATGTTTTCCAGATGCTACTTTCTTCATCAACTTGGCTGTTTCCTGGTCGCTCTTTTCGTAATCCTTGAAGGAGGGCTGCCTAGCTGGCAGGTCGCCAATAATCAGCACATTTGCATTGGATTGCCGCTGGAGATTTTCGGCTGTTTGCATTTGTATCCAAGGAAGGTTGAACAAGACAAGTCCGCCGTAGTTGTTGCCACGGATATGCAAGCGCCCGTCAGGAGTTGCTGTCATCTCCTGCAGCGATTCGTCATTGACCCAAGACCAAGTGAGTCCGCGCCTCTCTAACTCGTTCAGTACTGGCCATATATCGCTCAGCCACTTGCTAACAGCATCATCCGATGGTTTCTGCTCTTTGTCGGCTCCAGGTTCCGTTTCGGGAAGCATACCATAGTAGAGGATTTCTTCTGGGTTCTTAACGCTACTGCTGTATTCCAGGAATGGATAATATACAAGGATGTCTGCTTCGGCCTTCCCACTGCGCATCAGATACTGAGCACGCTGGACATATTGATTCACATCTGCCAGTTCGTTCCAGAAGACGTTATCTTCATATAGGTCAGATGAGAAGTTGACCCCAATCATGGAATTGTAGAAGGGTTGCCAGGGATTGCCTGCGACTTCATATTTGTAGGGTGAGCCATGCCAGATAATCTGATTGACACCGCTGGAAAGGAGTTTGTCGGCAGTGGTGCGCAGTTTCTGTGGCGTAACCATCAAGGCTCGGTTGATATGGACTCCAGATTCAGCGCTGACGAGTGGTTTGTTGTATAACATAGCCCCAGAGGAAACCATTTTCAAGCCTCCTTCACTACCGCCTCCGAAGACCATATTTTCTGTTTCGGGGATATCCGCATCGCCTGCAGCCCCCATATAGTCCATAGGAAGGCCGTATGGCTGAGTCTTATGTAGCAAACCACGCTCTTTTGTCCAGTGGGAAGAGCCTTTGAGCAAATGCGTTCTCACCAAATCGCTTACGGTTAAATCATAATCGTAACGGAGACGGGCGTCCACATCGCCAAAACTGAATTCAGCATAGTTCTTCCCCGCATCATACATGTTGTTATAACCATACCAGAGGTTGGCTGGCATCCAGGGTAACGGATCATATCCTCGGTTACGCAGGAATACATCTCTGAAATCGGCTGTCATGTGACGATCAACCTTAAATTCATAACTGTCGTTGAAGATAGAGCGGAATGGCTTTCCGTAGAAGGGAATCAGACCTGAACGTGCTCCGAAATAATGATCGTAGGTCTTCTGGACTACGATAGAGTCGAAATGGTCGATGACTTTACCACCGTCTGGTCGTGCGGTAATCATATTAATTTCCTGTGATGGTACTGACCAGAGGGCAATCAGACTCCTCTGCCATCCTTTCTCTACTTTTGCTGGTGAGAAGGTGACCGTCGTATCGGTATGGGGAAGTTCTTTCACATTTTTAATCTGCCAAGGAGCATTTTCGTTTTCCTTTACCTGTGCTTCCAACAGCCCTATTAAGGTGGCAAATTCGCTGTCCTGTCTCTTAGAACGGGGAATAGCGACGGTGCCTCCTGTTTCAGGAATAACGGTCAAGCCATACTGCAGGGAACGGTTCTCCTCGGCTTCGGTAATCGCAGGCGATGCTGCAGGCCACCCACTACCGTTGGTCAGATCTACAGTCATACCGAGTTTGGCGGCTGTTGCCATCACGGTAGAGAGATGCTCGTAATAGGAATCCGTATCAAAACTCATGATAGCTCCAGCCCTTTCTTCCGGCATAGGAACAACCAGAGCAAAAGACTGAATTTCCACACCTCCGATATGATTGGAAGCAAATAGTTCCAGTTCTCTCTTGAGTTCAGTGTTGTCCACGTCATTTCCTGGCCACCACCAGCGCACCATCGGAGCATACTTCAGATCAGGATTCTGGAACTGGCTTGCCTGAAAACCTGTTCCTTCCTGCTTTCTTGCAGGGAGGTCCTGTGCATTGCTTTCCGCAGGAAAAACATAGGTGCTAAACAGTAAGCACGTCAGAATACAATAGATTCTTCTCATAGTTGTTTTATTTTTGTCCTGTTGCTTGTTTGTATTCTAAAAGCCGTAGTTGCATATCCGCATAGGCATCCGTACGGCGATCGAGAGATTGCTGATAGAGCATCTGAGCTTCGAGTAAGTCGCTCATTTTTGAGATACCTGCTTTATAATAATTACGATTAAGGCGCAGGTTTTCCCCTGACTGTTCGATACTACGTTGAGCCAGAAGCAACTGCTGATACGACTCTTCTACCCCATTCCAGGCATTTTGCATGCGGATCTGCAGCTGTTGCGCATGATCCTCTAACTGTTCCACCGCTTTCTGGTGCTCTAACTTGCGGCGCTTGATAGCGTGAGAACCGGCCCACCAGTCGGAGATGGGCACACTGACGGTAGCAAACACCATCCCGAACGAGTGATTGTTGTCCAGCAGATTATGGTAGTTGTAGCCCGCGCCAACAGCCACTGATGGCAGGTTCTGACCAACGGCCATCTTTTTCTGGAGACTGGTGGCTTCCACCTGTTTGCCAAGCAGTTGATATTCTGTAGTTCCCAATAGCGCCTGACGATGATCCTGCTTGGTAACCAGTGGCGAAGTAACGTCTGACTGATAGGTTATGACGAATGATGTATCTCGCAGACCGCAATACTGCGACAGCAACAGACGGACAATGGAGATGCCGTTATTCAGTTTCAGCCGCTGACTCTCTATGTCGTTCTGACGCAGCTGCACCTGCAACAGGTCGTTGGGCATCACCAAACCAGCACGCACAGCCACATCTACATCGTTGTGGATACCAGCCAACAGGGTATCCACTGCCTCGATAGTCTTCATCTTCTCCTGCATCGAGGCCAACTGCCAGAAATATTGTTCGGCAGTCTTCTCCACTTCGTTTTCCGACAACTGTAACTGCAAGCGACTCACGTCCTCACCCACCTTGGCGAGTTTATTGCCGTTGATGATCTGACCGCCAGCAAAGACGGGCTGCAGAGCCGTGAGCGAGCCAATGGTGCCGTTCTTCATCATCGAGATACTGATGGGGTTACCCAAGGCAGCCAATGCCTCTGGAGGTAACGACTGAGCCAAAGCCGCCCCGAGTTCGGGCGATAAGCTCTCAGAGAGGTTCAGCGTGGTTTGTGCCATACCTTTATTGGCATTGAACCATAGACCAGTACCGCTCACATTGGGGAAATACTTGGTAAATGCCTCCTTACGCTGTTGTTGAGCAGTTGCGATGTTATATTTGGCACTACGGATGGCGATGTTGTTACGGAGAGCAGAATCCTTAATCTGCTCCAGGGTGTAAGTCTGTGCTGAGGCTGACAGCGCACAACCCATGACGATCAGTGATAATATCTTTTTCATAATTACTTAGTACTTACTTGCCAATAAATGACGGGGAGCATAGTAACCACCATGATGAGCGAGCCGATACCACCTGCGAAGATCGTGACACCTACGGGCATCCAGAACGAACTCTGGGCGATAATCATCGGCACCACACCAACGGCAGTAGTGGCGGTGGTGAGGAAGATAGGCACCATACGTCGCTTGCCGGCTTCGTAAGCAGCCTGACGGACGGCGTTATTATATGCCATACGGTCCACCGTCCAGTCACCATGCTCTGCCACATATTTCTTAATCAGGTCGATGGCATGCTCAAAGATGAGGATTTCGTTACGCATAATCATACCCATCAGTGTGATGAGTCCAAAGATGGAGGTCAGTCCTAAAGCACGGTTCATCAGCCCCAGACCGATAAGTGCTCCAGGAATCATCAGTGCTAAAGCAGCCATACAGACAGTAGTCACACCATACTTCTTGAAATTGAACAACAGGAAGAAGAATACAATAATCATCGCAATGGTAATACCACCGATAATCTGCGGCATAGCCTCGTCACCGTATTCAATCTCGCCACCCACCTCAGTACGCACACCTTGTGGCAGCAGGATATCCTCCTGCATGATGCGGGCTATCTCTTTTTCAATAGGAGCGGTATAGACTCCCTGGGCAAACTGGGCCGTTACCGTGATGCAGCGCTCGCCACCACGATGCATGATGCGGCTCTCACTCCACTTGGGAGCGACTTTGGCAATCTGTCGCAGAGGCACTGTCGAATTGGTGCTGTGCAGACCTCCTGATACCATCGAAAACGGCGATGCAATGCCCAGATTGGCCACATCTGAGAAGGTCATATCAGTATCGTCCTTCACCACAATAGGCAGTTCGTAGTTATCCTCCCAGATCTGTCCTACGCGCAGGTCGCTTGATGTAGCACTCAGAGCCAGCTGGGCGGTAGTGCGCGTAATACTTAATTGGGCAGAGGTTACAGGATCGAGTTCTACGTTGATGATGGGATAAGGCTGCAGATAGTCGGTATGCACCCACTCTAGTTCTGGCATCTGGCGCATACGCTCCATCAGCCGTTCAGCCGCCACATGCAGCGAGTCGAGGTTGTCGCCATAGAAACGATATTCCAGTTCACTCACCTCCAGATAATCCAAGCGTTTGAACTTCACATAGGCATTGGGGAATGCCTCACTCAGTTGTGGCTGATACTGGGCCAGGAGGTCGAGTGTGGCCTTGTCGCTCTGGGTATTCACGATGAACTGTGCATAGTTATTACCAGCCATCTGCGGAGCGTAGGCATCCATGAAACGAGGCGATGAGCAGCCGATGAAACCCGTTATACCAGTGATACGTTCATCTTTCTCAAGCACGTGTTGTACTGAATCGGCTATCAACTCCGTCTCTGCCAGTCCTTTACCGTCGGGCAGGAATATCTCCACGGCAAACTGGTCGCGATCAGCGTATGGGAAGAGGCGAATCTTCAGCGTAGGAACTATCAGTGTTGAGAGCAGGATGACAGCGATGCCACCACCGATTGTCAGCCACGGGTTGGCAAAAGTCCAGTCTAACACCTTATCATAAGTATGCTGCACCCATTTGGTGATTTTATTACCATCGGTACTTACTTTGTCGGGCTTGATGATGCGTGTTTCAAGGAATGGGATTACCGTTACAGCCAGTACCAGCGACACCATCAGGTTGATGGTAATCGTGACGGGAAAGTCCTCCAGACAGTCGTGGAACATACCCTTCATCGTGATGAGGAACGGATAGAAGATGGCACAGATGCAGATAGTGGCCAAGAGCATGGGCATAAAATACTGGCGGGCCGACTCTATGGCGGCATCAAAGGGCTTGAAGCCTTTGCCCAGATACTCCAGATAGCCATCAATGACCACAATCGAGTTATCTACTATCATTCCCAACACCACAATCAGTGCCGCCAGTGTCACGATGTTCAGTTCGATACCCATCATATACATCACCGCCACACTCACAAAGGTGCTCAGCGGGATGGTGATAGCCGCCACGATGGCCGAACGGATGGGAAACAGTACCATCATCACCAGGATAATGATAGCCATCGAAATGAGCAGGTCGCGCAGGAAGTCGCTCACACTCTTCGCCACCACCTTGGGTTTATCAGCTATGCGGGTGACATTCACATCCTCGGGCAGTTCGTTCTCTCGGAAATCTTTCAATACCTGATCCACCTCCTGACCGTACTGCACCACGTTATTACCTGGCGTCATCTCCATCGATAGTAATACACAAGGATGACCATCTTGCTCGATACGACTCGACATAGGCTCATATTCACGCACCACACGAGCCACATCGCGAACACGTACCACCTTACCTGTTGCTGGGTCAGAGAAGACAATCTGATTGGCTATCTCCTCTTCGCTGTTCTCCTGTGCCTCCACGTGGATGGGTATCTGTTGGTCATCGTCGCTGATACTGCCACTCATCGTGGTGACACCCTGAGCCTGCAAGCGCGAAAAGAGCATCTGCTGACCAATACCATAGGCCTGCAAGCGCTGACGGTCTATATAAAGACTGATCTGCTCTTTCTGCTCGCCGAAGAGTTTCACGTTTGCTACCGACGGGATACGACGCAGGCGGTCGCTCAGATCATCACTGTATTGTTTCAGCTCGCGGTAGCTGCGCTGGTCACTCTCAATGGCGATGAGCAGTGCCGAGGTGTTGCCGAAGTCATCGTTCACGACGATGGCCAGTACACCACTGGGCAACTGCGCTTTGAAGCCATTCAGACCGTGCTTGATCTTCGACCACACCTCGTCCTTGTTGTTCACATCATCGTTCAGTTTCACCATCACGATACACATACCGTTCTGCGACTGCGTAGTGGTCTTCTTGCGATTCACCTCACCAAAGGTAAAAAGATAGCGCTCCAAAGGACGGGCCACCTGCTGTTCCACCTCTTCTGATGTAGCGCCAGGATAGACCGCCACCACCACTCCCTGCCGGATGGTGGCATGTGGAAATTCGTCCTTCGGCATGATATACATACCGTAGATGCCCATCACAAACAAGATGCCAACGATGAGCAATGATATCGAGTAATACTCCAATGGCCATCGGAGCCAATTTGCATTTTTCATCCTAATAAATCACTTTGGTTCCTTCACTCAGTTTCTGATAACCCTCTGTGGCAACACGGTCACCGATGTTCAGGCCATCGATGACGCATATATAATTGCCCTGTGTCTGACCTATAGTCACGGTAGAGCGATGGGCCGTACTGTCCTTGCCAACCGTCCATACAAACAGACTGCCATCAGCCTTCTTCTGTACGGCCGTCACTGGAATCATCTTGCTACCAATGGCTTGAGAACCGTCTGAAACAAAACGCACATTAGCTACCATCCCAGGCAGAAGCTTCCGATTGCCGTTTGCTACATTAATTCTTATATCGTACGTATGCGTGAGGGCGTCGGCCTGCACCCCCTTCTCTATCTGGCCTCCCTGATAACTTCCATTGATGGCTTCTACCTGAATACTCGTTGGAGTACTGGCATTGATACCACCAACCTCTGCTTCAGGGACAGCCACTTTCACCTTTACCGTTGAGATGTCGAGGATACTCACAACAGCCTGTGAGGGTAAGGCCGTCTCACCTGCACCAATCAGTTTCTTACCGATGATACCACTGACAGGCGCTACCAGCCTGCAATCAGCCAAGTTCTTCCGAGCCACCTCTAATTGTGATTTAGCCTGAGCCACCTTGCTCTGTATCTCCACCCACTTCACCTCGGGCAGTGATCCGTTGTCGTGCAGCATCTTATAGCGCGCCAATGCATCGTTAGCCTGCGTCATCTGTGCCTCAGCGCCAGCCAATATGTTACGGGCCTGCGTGTCGTCCATCTCCGCGATCAGCTGACCTTTGCTTACGGCCTGACCTTCGTTCACCAGCATCCGCTTGATGATCCCCATGCCTGTAAAGCTCACAGCGGTAGCCTCCCGTTCTTCGACCATACCCACATAAGTCTGAGCATTATCCACCATACCAGGCGATACCACCTGAGTCTTCACTCTCGTCGGAGCCTTCGTGCTCGATTTTCCCCCTTGCTGTTGGCAAGAACTGCCCAGTAACATGACTGATAGCAGCATCCATAATACCTTCTTCATAATTTAATAACTTGTTTTAGCTGCAAAATTAATCCAAAATCGGCTATCATTCATGTTCGATTTTACCTCATCTTTTACCAATTCGACACCAAGATGTCAAAACAATCATATCTAATACCAAATAGAACAAAGAATTTCGGAAATAATAAGTAATTTTGCAACATGAAACAACATGAAGAAGTAACATTTCAGACATTGGCCAACAACGAGGATATCCAGATTGGCTATTCCGACAACGATATTGTGGTCGTTGATAGTATTCAGCAGTTTACCGAGATCAATACCGCTCACGTGGCCATGAATGCTGTCGTCATCTGCACCGACGGCAAGGTACAGGCTCAGATGAATGGCAAACAAATGGAACTCCACAAGAACCAGGTGGCCATCGTACCCCAGGACGTCACAGTGACCGACGTGATGGTCAGCCCTGACTTCAACCTGAAGGCCATGTTCCTCACCAACCGCATCCTTCAGAGTTTTCTGCGCGAGAAAATGAGCATCTGGAACGACATGATGTATATCCATCGCCAACATGTCGTGACTATGGACGAGGACGAGATACTTTTCTACACCTATTTCTATGACATGCTGACGCTGACTATTACAAAGGGAAAGGATAATCCATTACATACCGATGTGATCCAGTCGCTACTACGCTCGGCTATTCTCGCGTTCTGCGGTCGGATGAAACTGATGTTATCTTCAGAAACGAGTCAGGCTGACGCTGCCTCCTCGCATGATAATGAGAAGATGACGTCAAAGGTCCACTTCCAGCACTTCCTCGACTTGCTGCACTCCAACGATGTGAAACGGCATACGGTCGAAGCTTATGCCAGCGAGCTGTGCATCTCGCCCAAATACCTGACTGCTGTCTGCAAGAAGAATTCTGGCAAGACCGCCAACGAGTGGATTACAGAACAAGTGTTGGAGGATATCCGTTACTACTTGCGGCAGACGGATCTCAGTATCAAGCAGATCTGCGACAAGCTCGCATTCCCTAATCCCTCTTTCTTTGGTAAATACGTGAAAGATCATTTCGGCATGACGCCATTGGAATTAAGAAACAGTTAAATCACATTTCATAAACTATTTTAATTATTACATCAAACAAACAAAACAAAAGAATATGTACAGTTTAACTTATAAAGTAACGACAAGCACCTGCGACAGCGAGGGTAAGCTGAAGCTTTATTCGGCACTCCAGATGATGCAGGACTGCTCTGAGATGTGGATTGACTCAGAGCCTGGAGTGAAGCAGTACTTCACAGAGCAGAACATGGCACAACTCTTAGCAACGCGCCAGGTGGAAATAGTCCGTGTGCCGGAATACAAAGAGGAGCTGACGGTGACGACTTCCGTCTATGGCATGAAGCCCATGTTCGGATTCCGCAACACCTTTATCTATGATGCACAGGGCAAGCCTTGCTACAAGACGTGGAGCATGGGAGTATTCGTCGATAAGACAGCTGGCAAACTGAAACGTGTGGACGATGCAACCATACAATCAATGACGTTGGAGCCACAGCTGGAGATGAACTACAAGCATCATCCTGCCCAAGACAGAAGGTAAAGTATTGGAGCCAATCAAGGTGCTCCGTGCCGACATCGACTACAACAAACACCTGAACAATGCCAACTATGTCCGCATGGCGATGGAACTGTTGCCAGAGGATTTCGTGGTAAGCGGCCTTCGGGTAGAATACCGTGTGGCAGCCAAGCTTGGCGACTGTCTGACTCCGACTATTTACCAAATAGCTGGCGGCATCATCGTCTCTCTGTCTATCGGGAGCGAGGTTAGTGCCATCATTGAGTTTACATCACTGTAAATTAGTAACCAAATGTACGGAAGTATAGTATAAAGATTTACAACTCTATCACATGCGGCTTGATATAGGCCTACTCGGACGAGTCGGGCCAGGGCTCAAATTCTAGTTCCAACTCACACCATGCTCCCTGGCTGGAGGCCAGTGCCCCGTTTGAGGAGGGACTTCCTGGATTTGACACACCTAAACCTAACAGACGGATGGGGTGAGAATGAAACTCCACTTGTTGCATTAGCTGTTTGGCCAATGGCAGGATCTCGTCTTTGGTACGAAGCACATGGTCGACAGTGATACTGCGGGTGATTTGATGAAAATCCTGATACTTGTCATATTGCTGAGTCTGCTCTCGCGCAAACTTGACTTTCAGCGTCAGGGTACGGCCCTCAAAGTCGTTCTTCTCGATGCGCCTGACCAGTTCCAGAACCGTGTGATACAGATGGATGGTGACAGCGGCATTCTCGTTGATGTCTGATTCAAAGGTCTGCTCACAGCTGACACTCTTCCTCTCCCACTCGCTGATCACAGGCCGATTGTCGATGCCTCGCGAAAAGTCATAGAACACCTGCCCCATCTTGCCGAACTCCTGAGTCAGCCGGCTCAGCGATGTGTTTCTAAGATCAAGGCCCGTAAAGATACCCATGCAATGCATCTTTTCTGCGGTCTTCTGGCCTACGCCCCAAATCTTCTCAATCTTCAGTTGTGAGATGAAGTCCAAAGCCCTGTCGGGATGGATCACCGTCAGTCCGTCGGGTTTGCGCCAGTCGGAGGCAATCTTTGCCAGGAACTTGCAGTAGCTCACGCCTGCCGATGCCGTCAGCCCCGTTGTCTCAAGGATGCGCTGCTTGATTTCCCGCGCAATATCCATCGCCCACATCCCTTGACGATTGGTGCTCACCATCGGACGATTGGTACTCACCATCGTCTTATTTTCCGTCACATCGAGGAAAGCCTCATCGAGGGATATAGGCTCTATCAGGTCAGTATAGTCGTGGAATATCTCGTGCAACTGTGCCGACACCGCCTTATACTTCTGGAAATGTGGCTCCACGATAATCAGTTGCGGACACAGACGCTTAGCCACCTGAATGGACTGGGCAGAATGTACTCCAAACCGCCGAGCCTCGTAGCTGGCAGTGGATACCACACCGCGTTCGGCATCATGACCGACTGCGATGGGCTTGCCCCTCAGTTCTGGATGATCCCGCTGCTCCACAGCAGCAAAGAACTGATCCATATCCACGTGAATGATCTTGTTCATCTTTCTACGCAATTGATTATTTCCCTCTTCTGAACTCCCTTGGGGTCATGCCTTTCATCCTTGTGAAGAAACTTTCAGGGTGCAAATATACAAAGAAAATGCAAGTTATTTCCGTTTCAATCAATTTTTCTTCCGTTTAGGTTACAATTGTATGAGTAATTTTATGTAACTTTGCCCCCAGATGATTATCAAACATTATTATTCACCTAAAATAAAAAAGAAAAAGCTATGGACATCAAAGCAGTAAAATTCAGAAAAGACGGATTCTATTCTCAGCCATTCGCATTTGGTGGCGAGGAAGGACAAGAGAAGTTTGACAAGAACATCCGCTATCGTGGCAGTCTTCAGAACTATCTGATAGACACTGGCGATGAAGTCATCTTGGTAGATACCGGCCTGCCAGCAGGCTTCCCCGATGGTGCTCCAGAGGAGACGGCATCCATCTATATTGGTAAGAGCATCTGCGACTATATGGATGCTTTGGCAGCATTGGGATACAAACCTGAGCAGGTGACAAAGATACTGCTGACCCACAAGCATGCCGACCATTCAGGAGAGTTGCGTTCCTTCCCCAATGCTAAGATTTATGTGAATGCAGAAGAAATTGGAGCAGACGAGCTCAAGGATATCCCTAATATAGTTCCTGTTGAATTCACTGACGGCGCTTATTACAATTTCCCTGAGAGTCAGAAGATTGCCGATGGCGTTTACTTTATCAAGGCTAAGGGACATACAAATGGGAACAGCCTTATCATCGCAGAGAACGAGGGCTTGTTCTATATGTTCGAGGGAGATATCACCTACGTTGACGAGGCTCTTTATGCGAACAAACTTTCCGTTGTCTTCGACGATCTGTCAGCAGCCCGAGAGACAATGGATCGCGTACGTGAGTTCGTTCGCAATCAGCCTACCGTTTATTGCGGCACCCATACGCCACAGGGTTATGAGAACCTGGAGGCCAAGCGTGTAATGGATCTCGACAACCCCGTGCCAACTGTATTGGCAGAGATAGATTTCTCCCAGAAGGAAGACTCCGGCAAGTATGTTTGCTCTGTCTGTGGCTACGTCTATGACCCTGCAGAGCACGATGGTGTGCCCTTCGAAGACCTGCCTGATGACTGGCGTTGTCCGCGCTGCAAGCAAGGGAAAGAGAAATTCAATAAAGCATAACACCCTCGGGCAACATGTCATGGTGCCAGCGCCGTCCTTAGATTAACTGTTCTTTTTGTAGCTCTGCACCGCCCAACAGCCCATCAGTGTGCCGATGCCCGCAAGGGCTAAGACCTGATGGGCAGTTTCGTGCAGACTGCCACCACGGATGAAGACGGTGCGGATGGCATCGATGAAATAGTGCATGGGGTTGATGTAGGTAGTCAGATAGGCCCATTGGGGCATAGATCGTGTAGGGGTGAATAGTCCCGACAGCAACATGATGCTCACCACAAAGAACCACATCACGAACATGGCCTGCTGCATGGTGTCGGAGTAGTTGGACACGATAAGTCCGAACGACGAGAAGAACAGTGCCAGCAGCATGGAAAGCACGTAGATGAGCCACACAGGGCCAACAGGCGTGATGCCATAGACGAGCCACGCCAACAGCAGGCACACGGTGATGACAAACAGCGCGATGAGCCAGTAAGGAATGAGTTTGGCAAGGATGAACGACCATTTGGAAACGGGTGTGACATTGATCTGTTCGATGGTGCCTGCCTCTTTCTCGCCGACGATGTTAAGTGTGGGCAGGAAGCCCGTCATCAGCATCATCACAATGGCAAAGAGGGCGGGAATCATGAAGAGTTTGTAGTCTTGGCCTTTGTTGTACAAATTGAGGATTGAAGCTTGTAGATTGGGAATCGACTGATGCGAGGTGACGATCTGCGATAGATAGGCCGAGCCCATCGCTCCCTTGGTGCCATTGACGGCATTGGCAGCAATGAGATACTTACCATCACGAATCTCGAGGATGACGTCGGCCTTACCCTTCTCGATGTCCTTTATCGCCTCAGCGTAGGTGGCTTTCTGTCCACCGAAGATGAAATAGTTGGAGGCAGCAATCTGCTGTACCAATCGCTGCGACTCCACGGTGTGGTCAATGTCAACCACATCCACCACGATGTTCTTCACTTCCATCTGCATCACCCACGGCATCACGCACATGATAACGATAGGGAACATAACAATGAGTCTGGGCAGAAACGCATTGCGACGTATCTGCAGGAACTCCTTTTGTATGAGATATTTCAGTGTCATATCAGTTACTCCAATCTTACATTAAACTTCTTCAGCGCAATGGCGAGCAGCACCACCGTCATAACTGCCAGCACAGCTACCTCGTGAGCCACTTCGCCAATGCCCACACCCATAATCATCAGCTTGCGCATAGCCTCGATATAATAGCGAGGCGGCACGATAGCAGATATCCATTGCAGGATAGTTGGCATCGATTCAACAGGAAACAGCATGCCCGACAACATCACCACAGGCATCAACAGCACCATAGCTGACAGCAGCAGGGCCACAAGTTGCGTCTGTGCCACGTTGGAAATGAGCAGTCCCAGCGAGAGTGCCAGCAGGATATAGAGGGTACTCACAGTCAGAATCCAGAACAGCGAACCAGCCAGCGGTACTCCCAACACGTAACGTGCCATCAACAAGATGGTGATGAGGATGCCAAAGGCCAGTATCAGATAAGGCACTGCCTTAGCGATGATCACCATCAAGGGGCGCACGGGTGATACCAACAGCACCTCCATCGTACCTTTCTCTTTCTCACGGACAATCGAAATCGAGGTCATCATGGCACAGATGAGCATCAACAACATACCCATGATGGCAGGCACGAAATTATAAGCCGACTTCATCTGAGGATTGTATAAAAGTGAAGAGTGAATAGTGAAGAGTGAAGAATTTGCTGCCGCTATGGTTTGCAGAGCATAGGTAGTCCATTGCTGTGCCATATTAGGATCGCTACCATCAACCATGATCTGCATGCCACGACCACGTGCAAACACCAGCGCCATATCGGCCTTCTGACTGCGGATGAGCTGTTCGGCTTCCTGCGGGGTGTTCACTGTCTGCGTGATAATGAAGTATTCTGATTGTGCCAGTCGTTCTACGGCCTGCTGTGTACGGGGCGACATTTCGGAGGTGACTACCACCGTGCGCACATTCTTCACATCGGTGGTGATGGCAAAGCCGAAGAGCAGCATCATCACTACGGGCATACCAAAGAGTATCAGCATCGTACGCTTGTCGCGCAGAATATGCTTGGTTTCCTTGATTACAAATGCTATAAACTGTTTCATACACTTAATCGCTTGAACGAGTGGCCTGACGGGCCAGATAGGTAAACACGTGATCCATATCGGGTTGGTGGAAACGTTGTTTCAGTTCGTCTGGTGTACCCAGTGCACTGATCTTGCCGTCCACCATGATTGAGATGCGGTCACAATACTCCGCCTCGTCCATATAATGGGTGGTCACAAAGACCGTGATGCCACGATGGGCTGCGTCGTAGATGAGCTCCCAGAACTGGCGGCGCGTAGCGGGATCGACACCACCCGTGGGTTCATCGAGGAACACCACACCCGGGTCGTGGAATATCGAGACGGAGAAGGCCAGCTTCTGCTTCCAACCTAAGGGCAACGAACCTACTAAATCATCGCGATGGTCTTCAAACTTCAACTGCCGCAGCACCTCGTCCATCTTACGCTTCACCTCGTCGGGTTTCATGCCGTAGATACCAGCAAAGAGACGAATATTCTCGGCAACAGTCAAGTCTTCGTAGAGCGAGAACCGCTGCGACATATAGCCTATGTGGCGCTTAATCTGCTCATACTCCGTGCGGATGTCGTAGCCTACCACCCTACCCGTTCCGCTGGTGGGCTGATTCAGACCCGTCAGCATGTGCATAGCCGTCGTCTTGCCGGCACCGTTGGCACCCAGGAATCCGAATATCTCGCCCCTCTTTACACTGAACGAGATGTCGTCAACGGCATGGAAATCGCCAAAGGCTTTAACCAGATGTTCTACTTCGATGACATTCTCGTCTTTTGTCTCCGTGGTTTTCTCGTGTTCGATGCCAGGAGGATTGAAAATACTGGCAAACTGGGTGAGAATATCATCGGGAGTACCAATGCCGCGCACCTTACCCTGATCCAGAAAAGCGACACGCTCACAGCAACGAACTTCATCAAGATAAGGCGTTGAAGCCAAGATAGTTATTCCCCGTTCCTTCAATAAGAGCAGCATCTCCCATAACTCCTTGCGGCTCACAGGATCGACACCCGTGGTGGGCTCGTCGAGGAAGAGTACACTCGGCTGATGTACCAGTGCACAAGAGAGCGCCAGCTTCTGCTTCATACCTCCCGAGAGAGCCCCGGCCTTACGGTCTTTGAAGCGTTCTATCTGCGAGTAGATGGCCTTGATACTATCGTAACCTTCATCAACAGTGGTCCCGAAAAGGGTGGCAAAGAAGTTCAGGTTTTCCTCAATAGTGAGGTCTTGATAGAGCGAGAACTTGCCTGGCATATACCCCACCCGACTACGTACCTCATGCATCTGCTTCACCACATCGTGGCCATCTACCGCTGCCGTGCCTGCATCGGGCAGCAACAGCGAACAGAGGATGCGAAACATCGACGTCTTGCCGGCTCCATCGGGGCCTATCAGTCCGAAGACCTCACCCTGGCCGACAGAAAACGACACATCGCTGAGCGCCTGTAACTTCTTGCCATACGACTTTGACACACCATTAACAACAATAGCATCCATAGCGGTAGCCGCTCGGCGCTCTGCGACGCTTTCACAAAGCGAAGCGACTGAAAGAAATTCTTCACTATTCACTTTTCACTATTCACTTAATATCACTTCGCCATACATACCAATCTTCACGAATCCGTCGTTACGGATAGCTACCTTGACGGCATACACCAGATCGGCACGCTCATCGTCAGTGAGGATAGTCTTGGGTGTAAACTCCGAACGAGACGATATCCAACTGATGGTGCCTGCATACTCTTTGCGTTGACCGTCACCGTAGTCGGCAAACACCTTTACCTGTTGACCAATCTTGATGTTCTGCAACTGGGCAGAAGTGACGTAGGCGCGCAGATGCATTGACTCAGTATCGGCTATCTTAAACAACGGTTTACCCACACTCACGAACTCGCCTCGCTCCACATATTTCTCGAGCACAGTACCCTTTGTGGGAGTCATGATGTGACACTTTCGCAACATATCCTGCAACTGTGCCTTCTGCACATCGGCAGCAGCCGTCTGCTTGTCGAGGGCTTGCGTGCTGGTGTTCAGCGATGATATCTGCGCATCCAGTTGCTTCTGCAGCACCTTCACCTGACTCGTGGCATCGTCGAGCATCTTCGAGGGAGCTGCCCCGTCAGCCACCAACTCACGGTAGCGCTGCTCGTCTTGCTGAGCCTTAGCCAACTGCTGGCGCGTAGCTGCTATCTGGCGTTCCATATCGGGCTTCTGACTCTGATAAACCGCTTTCGTAGCATCCATCTGCTGAATCTTCAGCCACGTCTGTGTGGTATCAATGAGCCCCACCTGTCGAGCTGCCTCAATCATGTCACCCTCGTTCACATCGAACGACAACAATGCCCCACTCTGTTCTGCAAACACGGTCGTTTCGGTAGCCTCGAACGTACCTGTTGCATCGTAGTCTTTCTCACTTCCTCCGCAGGCAGCAAGAAAAGGTAAAAGGGTGAAGAGGTAAAAAGGTAAAGCACCTATCACCGACCCCAAATTCTTTAAACATTCGTTCTTTTCCATATTTATCATTTTTTACTTTCTTACTTTTCACCAATGGTGTATTTGTTATCGTATATCTCTTTCAGCATCTCAATCTCGTGTACCGACTGTTGCACACAAGCCGCATTCTCCTGATTGATCTCTCGCACCAGGTCGTTCACGTCGATGATGCCATGTGCCAGCTTCGATTCTGCCGCCTTTCTCACAGCCTGTCGCAGCGAGATAATCTCCCCGTCGTGGGCCATCAGTTTCTGGTAGCGCTCTATATTCTCGTTCTGCTGAATCTGTTCCAGGTTATTATTGAAGAGGAACACCTCACGACTGTTCTCCGTCATATCACGCTGCAACTGCAGTTTTGCCTTGTCGTTCTTGCGGGTATAGAGGGCACCGATAGTCCATGTCACCCTTGCACCGACGAGGCCATTCAGGCTCCATTTGTGGCGCATCATGTCTTCGAACATATTCAGCCCCGGATAACCATAGAAGCCCTGTGCAAACACACCCACCTTCGGCATCAGTGCTGCGTTGAGTGCCTTCTCCTGAGCATTCAGCACACTGATCTGTGCATCCAGCACCTTCAGTTCTGGTCTCTGGTTTCCTATCGCCAGATTTCTGCCATCAGACTTCACTTGTGGCTTCTGTATGTTGTTGATCTCGATACCACAAAAAGTGCTCAGCATGCGTTGCAGCATCTGTTTCTGCGATACCAGCTCAGTGCCCTTCTGCACCGCATTCAGTCTCTCTGCCTTCACACTCTGCAGGTCGCTTTCGGCTGCTGTTCCGCGCTTGGTCATCGACTCCAGTTTGCGTTCGTTGCCTGCCAACAATGTCTGCAGGTCAGTGTTCAACTTAATCTGTTCGTCAATCAGCAACAGCCCGAAATACATCTCATTCACACGCTTGCGAACATTATAAATATTGACTTCGTTCTGTGCCGCCTGCACCTTGCCCTGTTCACGGGCTATACGCTTCTGACTGCCTATGACACCACCGTCGTAGATAGTCTGCTGCACATCGATACCCACTCGGTACTGATCCTTCGTCAGTCCTCTCATGTCGATGCCCATACCGCTCAACATTGTCTTCATCCCATCGGGCCACGCCGTCACATCACTCTGATACGTGGCCTGTGCCTGAGCCGACACTTGCGGTAGCCACCCCTTCTGGATATTGGCAACCGTCAACTGGGTGGTCTTCTCGATGAGACCATACTGCTGTATCAACGGGTAATTCTTCTCTGCAGCCTGCTGACAATCGTCCAATGTCTGTCCCTGAGCCAGCATCGGCAACATCGTCAAAACTAAAAATAATTTCTTCATATTTTAATTATCATTGAATTCCAAGTGCAAATGTACGATGTTTTTCTCAACGTGGCGTTATCCGCAGGAATGTAAAAATGTTCTTTTTGTTCGATTTATGCAAAAACAGGACATTATTTCATGGAAATTAATTATCTTTGCCAACAAAAAGAACAGATTATGAATAAACAGCCTCAACTGATGGATGTCTTTAGAATGCGCGACATCCTCACACCGCACCTCTCGCAAATCCGCGAGTATGTATATATGAATAGCGAACTGGCAATGGTTCGCGGCGACCCCACGGTATTCAGTCTGCTGATGCGCCAAAGGCCTCCTTTCACCATCAACGACCACCGTCTGGGCATCATCATGAGCGGCGAGGCTGAAATCAACATCAACCTGCAAGACCGCCACCTCAAAAGCGGCACACTCGTTTATATCGGCCCAGGCACCATCATCCATCCCAAGCGTTTGTCGGCTGACCTCCGCATCTTCGGCATGGGACTATTTTCCAACTTCCCCATGCCCTTTGCGCAGGGACAGATGCCATCGGCCTTCAATGGACAGGTGCGAGACTTCCAATTACCCGTCAGCGAAGAGGATATCGCTACTGCCACACATATTATGGACACCATCTGGCAAACGGTTCATACTGCCGACGACTATCATCGTCCCACCGTCACTGCCCTTGTAGCAGCCCAGATGCACCACTACGACCATCTGTTTTATCAGCAGGCCGGCCAACAGGCCAGCAATCGTTCGCGCGAGCAAACTATCTTCGACCGTTTCCTCCAACTGGTCACCCAACATTGTGCTGAACATCACCAGATAGGATACTATGCCGAGCGTATGTGCCTCACTGAGCGCTACCTGACCACCGTCATCCGCCAAACCAGCGGCACCACCGCCAAAGACTGGATAGACCGTGCCCTCATCACCCGCATCAAAATAGAACTGCGCCACACGGACAAGTCTTCGGCACAGATAGCTGAGGAGATGCACTTTGCCAACCCCTCGTTCTTCTCCAAGTATTTCCGCCGCCTCACAGGCATGACGCCCAGAGAGTATAAAAATTACGATTGATTTTTCCCTAAGAACTCGCTGGGAGTAAGCCCCGTGATGCGCTTGAAAAGACGAGTGAAATGGTGAGGGAAATCGAAGCCCAGCAGACGGGAGGTCTCGCTGATGTTGTGCCCCTGCATCAACAGACTTTTCGCCTGATTGATAACGTAGTTGTGGATGTAGCCAATGGCAGTGCCACCAGTTGCCTTGTGGACAATATCACCAAAATAACGAGGCGAATAAGCCAGTTCCGAGGCACACCAAGTGACGGTAGGCAAGCCCTGCATCAGCTGCCGGTTCTCACGAAAATAGGTTTGAAGCAGATTGTGGAAGCGCTTCAGCAGGTCAGCCTCTCCCCTGTCCTCTTCGAAAAGCTGGCGCTGATAGATGCGGTTACAGTATTCCAGAATCAAGCGCAGATAAGCCAGCAGCACATTTCGCAATGACGGTGAATCCTCGTGTGTCTGCAACTCTTGTCGCATCTGGGTAAGCAACTGCGTGATGCAGAGCCATTCATCCGGCTCCATGCGCAGCGAACCATCAAAGAAATACGAGAAGAACTGATAGCGGTCGATCTGGCTCTCCAATTCGGTGCCGAGCAATAGTTCGGGCGACCATAGCAGAACCCAACCGCTCAAGGATATGCGCTCACCATTGTCCTCCAAACCGCCGATCTGTCCTGGTTCCACGGCAATAATGGAACCATCGCTCACCTGCCATTTCCGCATTCCGTATGAGAGATTTTGGGGGAACTGTCGCTGGATGAACAGACCATACACGCCATAGTTGTTCAGGCTATGACGAAAGGGTGCCAACTCATCATAATGGATGATGCTAACTAACGGGTGCAGCACCGGCGCATCCACGAAACGAGCATAGTCATTGGGGCTTTCAACCTTCAAAATATTCCTCATATCGATGGCAAAGATACGTATAATTGTCTAATAATGGTAGAAAATTGATGCTTTTTTAGCACTTTCTGCGAAATTGGTATATCATCAGCCAATTTGTGTAATACCTATATAAAATAATGTGCGTACCTTTGCACCAATACGGTACCAAAACCGTAGTACAAACAGATGTATATGAAAAAAATATTGTTTTTCGTTTGCACCATGCTTACATGGCTAAGCACAGATGCAACAGCAAAGACACTTGTGGTGTACTATAGGAAGATGGAGCATATTATTCTCTGAATGGTGTGAAAGTTGATAAACCATCTAAAGGATTATATATAAAAAATGGTAAAAAAGTGATATTATAATGAAAAGAATCGTTTTATATTTAATCGCAATCATGACGATGATAACAGTAAATGCACAGACGCTGACAGAGCGTCAAAAGGGATTGGCAGCATGTGCCTGCCTGATGGCACAGGGTGATTTGGAACGCTTGGAGCCTGCCGTGCGTATGGCACTCGACAATGGCGTAACCATCAACGAACTGAAGGAGGCTTTCTCGCAACTCTATGCCTACACAGGTTTCCCACGAAGCCTGAATGCTCTTGGAGTGTTGAATAAGGTTTTGGAAGCCTCCCCTCAAGGAGGTTTGAAGGGGGGCTGGCAAGAAGGCAAGCCCTGGAAGCGTCCTGCCGAGTGGGATGATGCCAAGAAGGCCTACGAACTGGGCACAAAGAACCAGACACAGCTCTCAGGAAAGCCGTTCAACTATACCTTCTGTCCGCAGGACGACTACTACCTGAAGTCACACCTCTTTGGCGATATCTTCGCTGGTGACCAGCTCTCTGCAGCCGACCGTGAGATCGTTACCGTAGCAGCCCTGAGTGGTCTCGAAGGCGTTGCTCCACAACTCGCCGCTCACAAGCAGGGTGCCGTGAACATGGGCAACTCGAAACAACTTGTCGATGAACTCTGCACATGGCTCTGCAATGAGGGCTATACCCTGAGCACCAAGTGGCCTAAGGGCGAACCCAATCCTTACGGCAAGTACTTCATTGGTCAGAGTTATCTGGCAGACGTTGGCGGCGGTGTCATGCGCTCGGCGCAAAGCGACGCTTCTTCGAGTGTAACGAGTCTGAAGAATGTTACGTTCGAACCTCGTTGCCGTAATAACTGGCACATTCATCACAAGCAGGTACAGGTGCTCATCTGTGTCGCTGGTCGTGGTTGGTATCAGGAATGGGGCAAGGCTCCAGTTGAAATGACTCCCGGCACCGTCATCGCCATCCCTGCCGAAGTAAAACACTGGCACGGAGCCCAGAAAGACTCATGGTTCCAGCATCTCACCTATCATAAAGATGTCCAAGAAGGAGCCAGCAACGAGTGGTGCGAGCCTGTGGCGGATGAAGTGTATGACACGCTTAAGTAATGAAGGATATGGATATCAACAAGAACATGAACATATTTCTTCACCGTCGGGACTTTTGGTGCGCATAGTACCATCTTTCCTGAGTTTGTTGACAAGTTTGCCAAGGAGCACGGGGTGCAGATGAACTATATTTCCACCATTCAGATGGTCGATACATACCTACCGTATTTTGATGCAGACAGGGAAAAGGCTGACCCTAAGAATCAGCGTATTCCAGAGCGGATTGCCGCCATTCTCGCGTCCATTAACAGTCGTGAGAACTATATTCAGACGGTCACTCAAGAGGACCGTATGATCTGCGAAGGCTATTACCGCCACTCCGGCAGGGATCGTCAAAGGCCTACGGTCACACGTTCCGAGAAGATTGTCTTTTCGACGGATGCATGTGTAGGATGCGGTGTCTGTACCTCCGTCTGTCCGCATGGTTCTTGGAAGGTAGTCGACGAAAAGGGTGTTCTTGAAGGCGATTGCGAGAACTGTCTGGCCTGCGTTCATAACTGCCCGCAGAAAGCCATTTCCATCATCCCCACGCCTCCAGAGCCTGAAGAGCCGAACCGCAATGCCCGCTATCGCAACCCCAACGTGAAACTTGGCGACTTGATAAAGGCCAACAGCCAGAATTAAATGGCTGGTCGATAATGCCGCCACGCAGACGCTGGTGGCGGCCCTGCAAGAAAAACTAGATGATTATGAAGACGATTAAGAGATTGATTTTCTGCCTCATGGCAATGTTTAGCGTGACGCCCCTTTCGGCACAGAGTATTTATGATTTCACGGTCAAGGACGATGCAGGCAACGATGTGTCGCTCGCAGCCTACAAGGGCAAGGTGCTGCTCATTGTGAACACGGCGACACGATGCGGATTCACACCACAGTATAAGGAAATGGAATCACTGTATGAGAAATACGCAAAGGATGGCTTCGAAATACTCGACTTCCCCTGCAACCAGTTCGGCGAACAGGCGCCTGGAACGATTAAGGAGATTCGTCAGTTCTGTACGGCCAAGTTCAATGTCCAGTTCCCGCAATTCGACAAGATCGAGGTCAACGGAGCCAACGAGCACCCACTCTACACATTCCTGAAGGCACAGAAGGGCTTCAGCGGCTTCGACACCAACGACCAGCGAGGCAAGTTCATGGACGAGATGCTCCGCAAGCGCGATGCCGACTACGACCAGAAATCAGACATCAAATGGAATTTCACGAAGTTCCTCATTTCTCGCGACGGCCAAGTCCTGAAGCGTTACGAGCCAACAGCCAAGATGGAAGATCTGGAAGCCGACATCCGCGCACTAAGCAAATAACTATTCTGTATCGGACCATGACTACTCATGGTTCGGAGATGGCTCGAAGTAGATAAGGTTACGACGAAAAACGAATGCAATGCAATATTGCAATAGTTCATCAGATTATTTGGAAAACAATAAGCTTGTCACTCTCGATTGACATCTTATTATTAGTGTTTGCGGGCAGCCAGATGGACGGATGCACGACGATCAGAAGCTTCCTGAGCAGCATCTATATCAAATGACCCCCAGATGCCAGTCCCGTGACTATCACCCCTATGACTATCAAAGTGGCAGACACTTCTTCTGAGGAATAAAAACAATATTTTAAATCTGAAATTACTAAATCGGCGATAAAAATGGCTATTTATCGCCGATTTTAGCCATTTCAATTTAGATTTCCTATTTTTGAGCAACTTTTATTCAGGCTTTCCTTCTTCTATCTTTAGTCCCAGACGATAACGGTCGGAGATGCGTTGAAGGTCTTGTACTTTTTGAGAATTGCTAATATTTGAATAGATATACCAGCCATCACATTCATGCTGCCAGATTCGACCAGGAAGGGTGGGACGTTTCTTTTTACCTACAAGGTTATAGCCATTACCATGCTCGATACCCAATGGTGGGATGCGCTCCAAACCAATCTTACGCAGAGCATCAATGAAGGTGTCGATAGCTTGACGATGCCAGATGACTGTGCCGTCAGGGAAGGTAACACGCATACCCTTCGTGGTGTTCTCTATGTGCTTTGTGGGCTCATGTGGTTCCACTTCCGTTGGTTCTTCTTCGCTCTTTACAGGCGTACTGCTACGAGGTGTCAGCGTCTTGGCACCCATAATCTCACTAATCTTTGTCTTACGACTTAGCGCAACGCTGATTGGCTCACCAGGATGATACTCCACTACGAGCACCAAGTCGCGCTTGATGGGTTCCAAGCGTGGTGCAATATCATTGCCCAGGGCAGGCAATATCTCTTCCTTGATGATACCCTCTTCCAGTTCCTCCACTTGCTGAAGAACATCCTTGCTCAGCTTCACTCCCACTTCGCGAGAGTTCTCTATGATGCTGTATAGTTTTTCAAGTTTTAACATATTGTTATTACTTGATTCGTATTCTTTTCTTATTATTGATGTCTCTAGGTCAACAATGCGTATGACAAGGGAGCCTATGACGCTTCAGAAATCTGCATTGTCAAGTGTGTCTATAGCTTCTTCCAAACTGGTCAAAGTATCCTCCAGCCCAGAAATGATGTCATCCATACTGTCTCTAATATCATCGTATTCGTCATCGTGCGGAAGACATTCTTGTGCGTTTCGCTCATCATTAAGTAAACCATCTAATTTAGCTTGGGATTCTTTCAATGCCAAGAGACTCTCGTTTATTCTCTTTCTTCTTGAGTTGTTCATTTTTCTTCTGTGTTTTAGAGTTTAATATACCCTTTGTCAATAGCGTCAGGAAATATAAATTTTGAGGTTTTATTTTTGAATTGTATGTAGTAATAATTACTCTCAATTTTTGTTATAACACCATTACCAAAACTTTTGTGGGTAACAACATCTCCAACGTTTAACTTCTGCCAAAGGTCTATTTCCCAAATGTCTGGATTCTCAGCAGTTGACACTACATCTTCCAGACTCGTGAGCACGTCATCTAAAGAACTCACAGTTTCATCAATAGTATCTATTGCCTCTTGCATCAAATCACCACGTTCACTATACTGAAGACCTTCTGGCATATTGTCATACGCTTCCTCTTCTTCATCACGAACTTCATCAAGCACATCGTGTGCCTTTTGTATTTTATCCAAACAATCGTTTAATGTTTTTAGTCTTGACTCTTTCATATCGTTTGTATTAGTCTGTATTATTCTTCTTTTTCGTATTCTTCTCTTTTTATTGGGATATCTATATCAACAATGAGAACTTCATCGTTGGTTAGTCCATAATCAGATAGATGAGACAGTCTATTTCTTAACTCCACATTTTTACCTTATTACTATATTTATGTTTTACTTTTTTTCATCCTTCCATTTATACATTCCAATAGAGTTTCTTTAATATATATAGCATCATTTTCTAATCCTAAAAAAGAGAACACAATAGAGTCTATTCTATTATGAAAGATATCGCTTAATGTTTGAGTAATATTTGTGTTCAAAGTAACATTCTTAACAGCCTTGTATATTTTTTCAATTTCTTTGACCGATTTGAAATCATAGCAAATAGGAATACTTTTAAGATCTGTAGCCTCAGCCTTTAGCATTCCACCTCCAAGATTCGTTCTTCCAGTAATTTCTCGCAATAACCAAAAAAGCGATGAATTACAAAAGAGCCATATGTTAAGTATTTCTTCTTGTGATAATCTACCATATATTTCTACATAACTTGAAGAATAGCCAGAGCAATTATTTATACTACAAAAATGAGTTCCAATTCCCCTTGGCAAGATTAATTGGGGCATTTTGCGACTATTTGAAATATCTGCCGCATGAACAAAATGATTGGATTTTTCCCAACTATAGGTAGGTCCAATATCTGAAGTATAATATGGAAAAGAATTAGGAACTTGAGTATCAAATATGTCATTCTTAGTCAAATTCAGCCCTTGTCCGATACTTATCTTTGAAGACATCTTCTTGTCTTCAAAACGGTAAAGTGATTCCATAATTTTCAACAATCTAGAAGCAGCCTTAATAATAACGCTCCACTTATATGTTTGCAGTAGAGTGTCATTAGAAGGGAACATTTTCAATGTAACATTTTCAATATCGTTATTCAGCGATGTGTTGCAAGGATACTTTTCAAGACTCCCATTGCAATGGAAGAACTTAATGTCAGTGCCCACAATGCTCTCATTCAGATTCTTAAAAATAGTAATTACTGTATTAATTTCTGCAGTATCAAAATATTTGTAATCGGAATCTATTATAGCATAAACAAAACAATTTTTTATAAGGAACTGCTGAAAAGATTTACCATAATCCGTGGAAAGCCACGAATTCTCCGTAATAAACACATTTATTCCTCTATCATTAAGAATCCTTAGCGATAATTCATAGAAGAATATAAGGAGGTCTGCACCACGAGGAAAACTTTCTGCATCTTTTTTCCTTCTTCTTGCAATTTCATTTTGTAGGTTAGATTTAAATTCATTGGAAAATTTTGGACTTCTCGACTCTAAATATGGTGGATTACCAATCACAATATCAAACCCACCTTGAGAAAATACATCATAGAACCATGTATGCCAAAGCATGAATTGGTTGTTTCCAGAAAGGTCGAGGCCACCAAAGTCAACGTTGATGCTTTGTTCTTTGAGTTGCTGCTTTACATTATTTATAATGTCTTGCTTTAGGATTGCTTTGCGCTTATGGTCTGTGCAGTTATAGTATTCGTCAAGTTTCTTGCGCAGGTCAAGTCGCAGCACATCAAGCATATCATCAAACATGGTGGTTTGATAAGCTCCGACCTTGTCTTGCTTCAACTCTGTGATATTGGATAAATCAACACCCTTGTATTGCTCCAACAGCGAGTTGCCCTGCATAATCTTGAAGTCGAGGTTGGGCAAGGCTTGTGGTGTTTCCTCGTCAACAATGAGGGAGAGCCAGAAGCGAAGGCGGGCGATGTCAACTGCACCACGCTCTATATCTACGCCATAGATATTTTGCTGGATGATGTGCTTCTTGATTTCAGCAGCCTGATGTTGGCTGATTCCTTCGAGGGCTGTGCGACATTGGAAAAGTTCTTTCAGCAGGCCCATTGGGAATGCACCTGAGCCAATAGCAGGATCGCAGATTTTGACGCTCTTAAGAGCCTCATCCACCTGTTGACGGAACTTGTTGTTGGTTCCAAGAGCGTTGACATCATGAGTAGTCACAAACTGGCGAATAGCTTCTTTCGTTGGCTCGTCCTCAATATCTGTCTGGAGGTAGACAATGAGGCTTTCGCGACACATATAGCTGACAATTTCCTTTGGTGTGTAGAATGCGCCCTTATCTTTGTTATCTTCCAGCAGGTTCTCGAAGATGCGACCTAACATCTCTGGATCAACACCTACCTCTGCATCGTCAGGATCGTTCTCATCGATGGTGAAGTTGTAGGAGGCAAAGAAGTCGAGCAGGCTCTGCATGTATTTGGCTGGCAGAGGAAACACCGTCTCGTCTGTGGCATCACGCTCGAACAATCCACCATTTAAATAAGGTGTACGATATTGAGGTAGTTTCTTCTCATTCTCACTATTGAGATCGTTGAAGAGTGCTTCCAATACATTGTCTATGAAGTGGTCTTTATCTGCTGTTTGGGCAAAGAGGTTCTGAATGAATTCCGAGTCTCCACTACCCCACTCTGCTCCTCTCTTTACACCGAGCCAGCCTTTCTTCTGTAGGAACTGGAGGAAAACCAAACGGCCCATCAGTTTCTTCACATAGTCACGGACAGCTTTCTCTGGGTTGGGGAAGTGAGCAAACTCCTGCATGATTTTCTCGCAGGGGTCGTTTTTGATTTGCTCTTCCCACTTGTTGGCCACCTTCACCATCCGCTTACCTGTGATATACTGGATGATGTCCTCGTATTGTTTCTTGTAGCCATCGAAGAACATATCGCTGACGGCATCTACAGAGAATGCTTTGGTCAGATCCTTCAACGTAAGGCTACTGTCGCGTAGTTTCTCGAATTGCTGAATGGCGGTGCGGCTACGATGACCTTCACCCAGCAGATAGGTAAAACGTTTGGCATCTGTCGATTCTTTCTGATAACTGCCATCATCGGCAAACGTCCAGGCTTCACTAACGTAAGAGAATCTAAGCACACTCTCGTTCTTGCGATAGCAGAACATAAAGGCTCCGGCATTGCCATTATTGCGCCAGTCGGTCAGCAGCATATCGCGGATGCCTCTTCGGTTGCGTTCTATATCAACACTTTCAGAGAGTTCTACTTCGTAGATGCTGATGGTTTGGTTGTCGGTCAACGTGATAGTTCCCAGCCAAAGTGCCTGTTTTGCGAACTGACTACTGGTTGGAATTGTTGATGGCGTATTCCAGAATTTTATCTTATTGCCAAAAATGTCGTGTAACAGCAACTGCCAGTTCTGGCGATTGTATCTTGATTCAATGACTTCTTTATAGTTCATAGGGCTAAATTATTTTTGAAAACTCTCCGATAATATGATTGTTGCAGCAGATTCCTCTTCTGCATGCTGACTCTCTCGATAATAGGTGTTGTATTTGTTAGCCATTTCGAGCACTTGCTTTAGTGCATCCTCAAAGGTCAGCTTCGCCTTGCTGCCACCTTGACGCTGCAAGTCCTTCTGAATGCGTTGCAAGCGCTTGGCAATATAGGTAATGGTGCCTCGCTCAGCCAACTCTTTCAGTTGGATAATCTTCAGTCGGGTATCGCCATCATCAATGTGGGGCAACATGCTGTTTAGCAGGCTGACAGCTGTTGTCACCTGAGCACCAAGATTGCTTCGCTGGTTCTGGTTGGATTCTTCCTCGTGAAGTTCCTGCTCTTTGGTTTTATTGAATTCCTTCAGGGCTTTGTCAACATGCTCATGATGCTGTGGAATACGAGGAACAGCCTTTTCTTCCTGCTTGGCTTTGAAGTAATTAAGTGCATCGAGCACAGACAATTCGCGTGTCTGCTGGTCGTTCACCAGATAGAATAGTTTGCGGAAGTTGGTCTTGAGGAACACCAATGAATCACCAGACAAAGTGACCCCTTCTAACTTGCGAGGTTCACGACCTGTCCGACTGCGAAGTGAGAGACGCTCTATGCGTTTATATTCCTTGCGGTTCTGCTGATAGAGTGCTCGCAATTCTTCATAGAACGGTAGTTCCAGATTGCGGTCTTCCTGTTCGCGCTTGATGCTTTCCTTGAAGAGTTTGTCAAGATCGCGGTCAATAATCTCTTCAGTAGAATATATCTGATTGTCCTCGCCAAACGTGGTATGGAAGGTCTGAATCTTACTCAACGCTATCTGATTGAGTTTGATCTCCTTGTTACCTTGACGCGACGGGTAGAATACGTAGTTGTAGATGATTCCTGCCGTAGAGCCGATACGATTCACACGGCCTATACGCTGCATCAGACGGGTAGCGTTCCAAGGCGTGTCATAGTTGATGATGATATTCGAGCGATGCAGGTTGACACCTTCTGCCAACACATCTGTTGTCAGGATGATGTTATACTCGTCCTTCTTCTGTTTCCAGTTGGCATCAAAGTTCTCGCGGATGGTCTTAAACAAGTGACTACGATTCTGGGAAGAAATCACCAATACGTCTTGGCGATTGATACGACGTTGCAAGTATTCTACCGTATCGACAGATTCGGAGAATACCACAATCTTTCCTTCCGGGTTGCGATCCTTCTTGAACAGCTCATGCTTCAGCAGGTCTTCGAACTTGGCAAACTTCGAGTCATCATCGTCATCGATATATTCCCACTCCAGCCACATATCGTCAAGCAACGCTTGATCATGTCTCAGTTGCTCGATGTAATCCTCATCGAAGTGCTCACGTTTGAAGGAGGCATTCTTTGGATTCACCTCTGCCTTCTCGTTCATCTTCTGTTCTATTTCTTCCTCGCTGTAGCCAGCCTCTATCAGAGCATTGATATCCAAGTCGGGAGCGATGAAAATCTTGTCGTTCTCCCACATGCTAATCATGTTCTCATTGGCCTGACGGAAGGCTTTCAGCGATTTGCAAAAGGCATAAAAGCTGCTTTCCAGACGCTTTACGAGGCCGTTTTTGCGGATACCAGCCAAACTGCGGCTGATTACCTCGGCATTATCGTAAAGGCCAGGGGCTGCATCGGGCTTCAGATAGGCGATGGCCTGATAGCGTGCGTAGGTCAGTTGCTTATCAAGCACATGCATAGCCTTCTCAAAGAGGTTGGCCAAGTGGTCGTTCAATTCGTATTCCTTCTTGATAGGCTTGTCAACCTTGGGGAATCCGTTGACATCCTTGTTATAGCGGGCGATGTTCTCGATATCGGTTCGTGTACGGCGAACGGTCAGAGGCTTGATCACTCTGTCGCGCACTTTCTCAGCCAATTTCTTAAACTCCTTCAGGTCAAAGTTCTCCTGCTTGCGAAACTTACGGAACTCTAACACCAATGGTGAGAAGAATGCTGTCAGATTAGGCACACCATCAATCGTGCAATGGCGCGGATCTTGGAACATCAGTATCTGGTAGTAGATATCCGCAGGCGTATTGTTCATAGGCGTTGCTGAAATCAGCATCACCTTTTTCTTATAGCCCGGAATATAGCCTGTTTCAAGGCGAGGCATCTTGCAGATTTCCTGTAGTTGCTGGAAAGCACCGGTCGTATGATTGCGGAACTTGTGGGCCTCGTCAACCAGCACCAGATCGTATTCATCAGCATTCCAGTAGTCGTAGTTGTCTTCGTCAAGCACCTTTGCCAGACTGCCGTTACTCACAAAACGGGTATATTTGTCGATACCGAAATCCTTAAACGTAGTCTTCCAGTTCTGTTCTACGGCTGGCGGATAAACCACAAGAATCTTTGTGTGCTCTGGGCCATTCTCCACCAAGAACTTCTTGGCAATCATCGTGGCAATGACCGTCTTGCCAAGACCCACCACATCAGCCAGGAAGAAACCATCATAGCGTATCAGTTTCTGATAGCCCTCTACTACAGCATCTGCCTGATAATCAAACTTGCTATAACCTTCAGGCATATCGAATGGATCATCTTGGTCGATGGCCAGCACACGGTCACTGAAGTATTCCATCAGCATCTTAATATATAGCTCATAAGGAGTAACATCGCCTTTCAAGTAAGTTTTGTCGAGTGTTTCCTGATAGTCCTCAGCATTAATAGGCACGTTCTTGGCTTCTTCCCAAAGCAATTCAAATTCGTTCTTGGCGAACTGCACATCGTCGTAGCGCTCCAGTTTTACGTTGAACTCATACTGTCTTTCATCGCTGATACCCAAGCCGTTACCACTCAGGTTGCTACTACCCGTAATAGCAGCACCAAAACAATGCTGGTTATAATTGTCGGGATAAAGAATGTAGAGTTTGGCGTGAATCTTTTTGGAGGGATGGGCACGCAGTTCCAGCTTACCATCAATCAAGTCCTGAACCATCTGGAGCATTCCGTCTTCCACCTTTTTGGTATAATGAGACTGTTCAATGTCTTCTTTCAACAAACGAAGGCATTCTTCCTTCACTTCTTCCTCTGCACCAAAAAAGAGTTCTCCCTTTTGATTGGCTTTGGCGATGTACTTATCTACATCGATACCTATCAGGATACGTACCTTGTTAATACCATCGAGGAAGGGACGCAAAGAGAAATAGCCAGATGCCCGGAGGAAGCCCACAACGGCATCAAGATTCTTCACTTGAGGGTTGTTGCTCAGAATGCCCTCAAACTCTTTCATCAAAGTGTTCCCATCACGGTTAGTAAAAAAATGGGAACTAATAGGTATGTCTGACATATCTACGCTATAGTTTTAGGAGCGAAAGGACTATCTATTCGAATGATGATGGGTTCAGCAAGCAAGAACCTTGGAACACAAAAGAAGCGTGAACCGCCCCTATCGATGTCCTAAGGTCCTTGCAAAACCCATCCATGTTGATAAGTCCAGCCCACGCTATCACGTAGGCGCTGGTACTTATTCGAAACATTGGATGTCGATTGAAGTTGCAAGGTTCTAGGACACCATCGAATATAGCACTAACGCTATAATTATTCCACGAAAATCATACCACTACCCTGCACTCAGGGAACCAACCTTAGTTGTGCCGTTTACGGCATATCGGTAGTACTTGCTTGCAAAGATACTAAAAACTTTGGAAAGAAATGCCCTTTTGGACGAAAAACTGAAAATTAATGGTGAAATACTTGGAAGATCAGAAGATTTAGGCTATCTTTGCAGCAAATTAGAAATGAAAGGATGAGCAATGATAACACTCAACAAATACCACCACAAGGTGACAATGGAAAAAATGAAGTCGGTGGCCTATTGGCATCAGCATCCGATTTCGCACGAGGAGTGCTTGAGTCAGTTCAAGCGCTTGCGGGAACAACGGCTTGCAAGGGAGTCCAGATTGCAAGACTAAAAGAATGGGCTATCCAGCACGGCTGTTGGATCGACAAAGATAAACTGGGTACTTATTCTGACCGTGGTTCAGAGAATGAAGTCTATGCTTCATTGGATAGCAGGTTTGTATATAAACTTAATGATTTCCGTTATTCTGATGACAATCTGATACCTTTCTTCGAACGCATTTCCGTACACAACGAACTTTTCCCTGATTGTGAATATATTCTCATAGGGTTTGCTGAAAATCGTGACGGAAAGGTTTGTGCAGCCCTTCGCCAACCGTTCATTCTGGCTCAGCGTGAAGCCACTCAGCAGGAAATCAATGAAGAACTGGAGCACCTTGGCTTCCAAAAAGAACAGGAAGGCTATTTCACTAATGGCGAGTATGACATCTTCGATGCTGTGCCAAACAATGTATTGATGGGTGATGACGGGCACCTGTACTTTATTGACACCATCATATTCAAGTCAGGCACCGGAGGGCAGGAAACATACAATAGCCTATCGCCGAGAGCAAACAATTCACATAATTAGAGGAATCTATATTAAATAGTAACTTTGTAGTCTCAAAAAATTAGAAAAACAAATACAATGAGTAATTTACCAATTATTTCACAGACCATGCTCGATGTTCTACTCGAACGTGTATGTATCCCCATAAATTATCTTTCAACTAAAATCGATTCCAATACACCGTTATGGGACGAACCTGTAATGATGTGTCAACAGATTGAAAAGAATCGTTTTGCTGTAGAAAGTGTTATACAGAATGCCAAAAAACGCAATGGTGTGTTTCATGCAACAAACACTATACGCTATTATCATGCAATTTTATGTCGTGTTTATATCATTCTCTACTATCTTCATCCTAATGATGAAACTTATCAGACAATTGTATTCCCAAGCCTAAAGAAAAACATGGGAATATATAATGAAAACTACCTAACAAAAATTAACAAAGAGATTGACCTAATACATGAACAAGAAGAATTGATCAAGAAATTGCAAGCAGAGAAGAAAAAGGATGTGAAACCTGTATTTGCTTATGTCAGTCATAGCGGCCATGAACAAGATCATCTGGCCATAGAGTATAATGAGGAACAGCTCTTTCGTAATATGTCTGGTGTTATCAGAAATCTTGCGGATAAATATAATACCCGTCAAGATGAAGCCAATGTATGGTATAATGCGAAACAAGTGGTTCACACGCTAAGGGATATCAATCGTCCTGAATTGCTTATTAACCGTGCTGCCTCAGCTCTTGTGTATGGTCAGTTAAACAATGGATACAATGGTTCTCAGATTGTACTTATCTGCGCCTATGTAATGATTCGTTCGTCAAAAAACAATGATCATTTCTCCGCATTCATTCAGGAAATGGAAAGTTTGGCGGATGCTGACACTGATTTGCATGTTATTAAGAATTCCATTCGAGCCATCGGTAACTGGATAACCAAGAGCCTTCCATTTGAAAATTCCGAATATATTGGCGAAGAAACTACCAAAGCTGAGAACTATACAATTGCTGACATCGAACGAATAACAAGACAATTTGAAGAGGACAAAGCTGTTATGAAACGTGAGAATGCAGAGGTGATGAAAGAGAATGAGCAGTTGAAAAATCAAATAGAATTGCTTCAGCAGCAGATTGAAGAGGAAAGATCTTCCGAGGATATCAATTGGCACGACAAGGTACGTCTTGATTTGTTATTACGCCTGATGAAGAAAGATGGTGCTGATTTGGATAAACATGGTAACAAAACTAAGGCCGCTGAAGTCATGCGCTCAGTTACCTCACTGCCTTTACAGACTTGCAAAAACTATTGTTCAGATTCCAATTTGAATACCAAAGAACACGAAGATGAGATACTGAAACTGAATTCAAAATTGCAGGCTTTGGGTATGGAAATCCGATTGTAGCTTAGTATAAACCTTAGTACTGGAAAATACTAACCTATGACCGGGTTAGTATTTTTATAATTTTTTAGGTCGTATATAAACTCCTTTGTAATTTCGCACTCGTAATTACATATCGGCGGCATACCAAACCGAGCACGGGCCGTCGGACTGTCGGCACTTCAACCCAATCGCCCCTCACTAAGTGACCAGGCAGCGTGCAAGCGAGGTGGACATTAATACTTAAAGCATTATGCAAAGTATTGATCACAGCTCCATGAACTTGGAGCAGGAACTGGCCCAGAAGGCTGGTGAGTTGGCAGCTCAGCGCAGGGTGCGCGAGTTGCAGTTGGTGGACCTCACGCTTCGTCGGATTGCTGATGGCGTGGTGTCGAAGGAGGCGGACATCCAGACACTGATGGACGCTACCAAAGGAAAGTGTCAGGTCGCTCTGCGGGAGATGGTCATACGCGAGGTCAAACGCTCTGCCGACGGCCTGCTGTGGTGCAGGGAGTACATCGAACGTCTGAAGAGCGACCAGTTGGTGCATGTCTTCACCGGCAGTCACTGGCAGACCGTAGAGCCACAGCAGTGGAAGGACTTCGTGACTCAGTGTGCCGATCGTTGCGGCGTACCGGAGCCGATGCTCATGAACCCCGTCTTCATGAAGGCGCTGTTCGAGGGACTGGCCTTCAATCTGGCTGAGTACCGTCAGCAGATCATACCCGACGGCGAGGTATGGCTGAACGTCAGCAACGGCACGCTGGTCATCAAGAGCGACGGCAGCGTCACACTCCGCGATCACGACAAACGTGACCTATTCTTCTATTGCCTCGGTTATTGTTATGACAGCGAGGCGCAATGCCCGCTGTGGCAGGCGTTCCTCGACCGCGTACTGCCCAGTGCCGATGCACAGTTGTTGCTGGCAGAATTCATCGGCTATTGCCTGATGCCGGGCCATGAACTGGAAAAGATGCTCCTGCTCTATGGCGAAGGCCTTAACGGCAAGTCGGTGACGCTAGAGGTCATCGAGTCGCTTCTTGGTTCGGTCAATGTCAGCTATCTCAGCCTGGCCGACCTGACCAACGACGATGTGAAGCGTGCCGGCATCGAAGGCAAGATGCTCAACATCAGTCACGAGAGCGGCAAGGACGTCAACCCCAACGTGCTGAAGCAGCTCACGTCGGGTGAAAGGGTACTCATCAAGCATCTGTACCGCGACCCCCGAGAGACCAACAGCTACGGCAAACTGATTGCGGCTTTCAACATTCTGCCTCGTGCCGAGAACACCTTCGGTTTCTTCCGTCGACTGATGATCCTGGCCTATCAGGTCACCATCCCCCGAGAGGAGATCGACCGCCAGCTGGCATCGAAACTCAAGGTTGAACTGCCTGGCATCCTCCGCTGGGTGCTCAAGGCCTTGCCTGCATTGATGACCCGCCGCGAGTTCTCACCATGCGAAAGCAGCGAAAAGGCGCTCGAACAGTACCGTCTTCAGTCAGACAACGTCCGGCTGTTCCTGAGCGAAGCCTGTGAAGCTTCTGAGTACACCACGCAGGCATCAGAACTCTTCACAGCCTACCGTAGCTATTGCATCAATTCGTCGCTTAGGCCTATCGGCAAGAACAAGTTTTATGATCGTCTCGAAGGTCTGGGCTACGAACGCGTGATATATGCGAATACCTTGTATTTCAAACTTAAAGTCACGGAGCAATGAACAGTCAGCATGAACACTTCGATACCGACCGTATCAATGCCATCTCAATCACGGAGGTGGCCCGACGGCTGGGCTGTCAGTTGCAGCGGGCCGGGTCGGTGATAAAGTCCAATTGCCCCTGGCATGAAGACGAGCGACCTTCACTGACATTCTACGAGCGAACTGGCGAGAATCACTGTCACTGTTTCGCCTGCGGCAAGGGCGGTAGTGTCATCGACTTCGTCATGCAGCACGAAAGCTGGACATTCCAAGAGGCCTGTCGGTGGCTCTCCAACGAGTTTGGCATCAGCACCACCCGTTATGACGGCTATCTGCCAAGACCTAAGCCGCGGCCAGTGGTAAAGCCTGCAGAACCTGAGTACACCTATATCCCCATGTCGATGGTCGATGAACTGGTGTCGACTGAGAATTCGCTTGGCCAGTGCCTGATGCGCATGGCGCAGCCGGAAGCCGTCAAGTGGATCACTGAGGAGTACCGCATCGGCAGTTACTCGATGAACGGCTATGACGACTTTACCGTCTATCCGAACATCGACAAACAAGGTCGCGTGTGCAACCTGAAGGTGCAGCACTATGTGACGGATCCCCTGTCGCCCCGCTTTGCTCACAGCTCCCCAGGTTCCTGCTTCTGGCTGGGCAGTATATGGGTGAGCGAAGGCCGTCTGAAAAAGGATGCCCGGTTCCGCTCCACGTGTCTGTTTGGTGAACATCTGCTCAGCAGATATCCCGACAACCTGGTGATACTTGTCGAAAGTCCCAAGAATGCCCTGTTCGGTGCGGTGGCCTTCCCGCAATGGACTTGGGTGGCTACGGGTAACAAGACGATGCTGCGACGTGAGGTGCTCCAACCGCTGCGTGGCCGCAGTGTGATCGTTATCCCCGACCGTGATGCCATCAGCCAGTGGAGTGCCATCATCGGTGGCATGGCCGACCTGGCCAACTTCACCGTCGCTGACATCTGCGAGCACAAGGCACCCGAAGGTGATCTGAAATACGACATCGCCGACTATCTGCAAAACGAGTATTTCAAACGCCCTATTTGAGTTTTTTAGGGGATTTTGCTAAGCCGTCTGAAGAGCTGAAATGCCCTTGCAGACGGCTTTTCACGTGAGTCGGTTTAGTTTTTGCCACTTTTTTCTTATAAACTCTCTATGTATCTCAATTAAAAAAATAAGTTTATGAAGAAAAGTGGTAGAAATCCCAAAACATCTGGTTTAATCTATTGAATTCCAACGATTTAAAGGTCTCTCAGATGATTCAAAAAACTAAGGAGAAAAATCTTGCTACGATGCCTTCCAACACTTTTTCGATGGCTTCCCAAAAAGTGTTGGATGGCTTCGTAAAAATCGGGGGTAAATGATTGAAATTTAAAATTAACCGAAAAATATTTGGTAATACCGAAATTATTATCTATCTTTGCCCCTATATGGTACAGATTAAGAATGAAATACAGTATAAGGCAGCTTGCGAGCGTATCAACGAACTTCTGAAGGTTGTCAATAATGATACTCCCGCAGATGATAAGAACCTACTGGAGCTTGACCTGATTTCTGATTTGGTTGCTGATTATGAGGAAGAGCATTACCCCATAGCAGCTCCGACTCTGGTGGAGACTATCAAGCTCAGGATGTTCGAAATGGGACTGACTCAGAGCAAACTGGCAGAAATGCTGGGGCTCAGCACTGCTCGCATGAGCGAGATCATTACTGGCAAGGGTGAACCTTCGCTAAAAACCGGCAGAGAAATCAGCCGCAAGCTAAACATTGACCCTGCTATCGTGCTTGGAGTATAGAAATTGAATCAACATAGAACAATAGGGTGTAACGTTACACCCTATTTTTTATAATATAATAAATATCGAAAAAACTTTGCATTTTAAAGTAAAATAATTGCGAAAAATGTTGCAGGATTCAGATATTTTTCGTAACTTTGTAGCATGTAAAGAGATACATAAAAAGTAGTGATATAAAGCGGGAACCGGCCACCCGATGTAGTTGGCTGGACGATAGTTTAATTCCATGAAAAACTTTTAAGACTATGGCATTAAAGATCAAAGCACGGGAGAAGAAGCTTAAGTTCTCCCAAGACGGCCCGGAGGTATGGCGCTACGTGATGCAGCCGGACCTTTACTCAACGCTCGACTCAGAGAAGGTCATCAAGGAGGCCGCTATCCGCAGTGGTGTGTCAGAGGGCGTGATGCAGGCATGCTGGAAAGGTGCCGGCGAGGTCATCAAGGCCTGGGCTACGGAAGGTCACTCAGTGGCCCTGCCTGGACTGGGCAACATGCGTTTCGGACTGAGCGCGAAGGCTGTGGCCGACGTGAACGACGTCAAGTCGAGTCTCATCCGTACGCGCCGCATCGTTTTCACTCCGACGGTGGCGCTGAAGGATGAGTTGGCCAACACCGCCATCCAAATCACCTGCTACGACCGCAACGGTGAGATTGTGAAGCGTGTGACCTCTGCCGACGCAGGTACCGTGGAGGATCCCGAGGGCGACACCACGGGTGACGAGAACACCACGGGCGGCTCTTCGACAGGCTCTGGCTCTTCGACGGGCTCAGAGACCGGTGGTGGCAACACGCAGGGCGGTGGCTCTTCGACAGGCTCAGAGACCGCGGGTGGGGATCCGCAGAATCCCGGTGACGGGGATGATGGGCTTGATCAGGATTAAGACCTCCATCCTTAAGCGTTTAACCTCAAGGGGGGGAGAGGGCGGTGTGCTCTCTCCCCTATTTTTCAATCGTCAAGATCAAGGAGATCCTTATCTCTGGGGGAGTAATCCAAATAATTCGTATTTTTTTCAGTCACTGATGACGGTAATTCCAGAATAATATGTAAATTTGCAGGGTGATAATAAACATCTACGTATATGAAGAAACCTCAATGGCTGGAGAAAGAAAATCTCTATAAAATCATGTTCGAGTCGGAGAATCCTGCAGGACGTATCTTCGACCTCACGCTTATCACGGCAATCTCGCTGAGTATCCTCATCTCGTTCGTAGAGACCATCCCGTCGCTGGCCCATACCTTCAAGCTGGTGCTTGAGATACTGGAATATATGCTCACCTTCTTCTTCACGGTCGAGTATATTGCCCGCGTCTATTGTTCTCCGCGTCCGCGTGACTACGTGCTGAGTTTCTTTGGCATCATCGACTTGCTGTCGACGCTGCCGCCCTATCTCTCATTTTTCCTGCCCAACGCGCGCTACATGATCCTCCTGCGTTCGTTCCGCTTTATCCGTATCTTCCGCATCTTCAAGCTGTTCAGCTTCATCAATGAGGGCTATCTGCTGATGCGCTCGCTCCAGAAGAGTCTGACCAAGATCTCGGTCTATTTCCTCTTTTTGCTGATACTGGTGACCTGCCTGGGAACCCTGATGTTCATGGTGGAGAGCGGACAGCCGGATACGCAATTCACCGACTTGGCCACATCGGTCTATTGGGCCATCGTCACGATGACAACGGTGGGCTATGGCGACATCACGCCTGTGACGGCGATCGGTCGCCTGCTCTCGGCCTTCGTCATGCTGTTGGGTTACACCATCATTGCCGTTCCAACGGGTATTGTAACGGCTCACATCATCGACGAGACGAAAGAAAAGCCCAAGGACGGCCACTGCCCACGTTGCGATGCCCCAGTACGCGATGAGGACCACTACTGTTCACACTGCGGAGAGAAGCTGTAGCCTTAACCGTGTCAGTCGAGCAGCGAGAAGGCCACGTCCATCATCTTCGTGAAGGTGTTCTGACGCTCTTCGGCGGTGGTCACCTCGCCTGTGATGATATGGTCGGAGACGGTGCAGATGGCCAGCGCACGGTTGCCTGAACGGGCCGCGTTCATGTAGAGGGCCGCAATCTCCATCTCAACGGCGAGGACACCCATGGCGCTCCATTTGTCGTTATGCGCATTCTCGTTGTAGAACACGTCAGAGGAAAGCACGTTTCCCACCTTGTAGGCATAGCCCATACGGTCGCAGGCGTCAGCGGCCTTGCGCAACAGCTGGAAGTCGCCGATGGGCGCAAAGGTGCCAGGCAGCTCGTACTGGGCAGCGTAGTTGGAATTGGTGCACGCACCCTGAGCAATCACGAGGTCGCCCAAGTGGAGGTCGGTCTGTATCGCACCTGCCGAGCCGACGCGCACGATGGTCTTCACACCGTAGAAATTGAAGAGCTCGTAGGTATAGATGCCGATGGAGGGCATACCCATGCCGTGACCCATCACGCTGATGCGCTTGCCCTTGTAAGTGCCGGTAAAGCCGAGCATGCCACGAACATTGTTGAACTGTACGGCATCGTCGAGGAACCTCTCTGCCATGAGTTTTGCACGCAGCGGATCGCCCGCCATAATCACAGTCTCGGCGATTTCGCCATACTGGGCCCCGATGTGGGGAGTAGGAGTATTTGCCATAATCAGTAATGTTTTAGGTTTGTAAATCTATTAATTGTTATTTCTTCAGCAGATAATAGCCTGCGGCACGGCGGATAGCGGCATCGTAGCCATAGAGGTCGGGCCACTGTTCGATAGCGCCTGAGGCGGGATTGGGATAGGCCGTATAATATACCAGATAGACGGGCACACGAGGTGATACGTGACGATAGCTGATCAGCCGGAAGGGTCGCGGCTCTTCGGCATGCTCTGAGAGATACTCACGGCCATAGTCGGTCACGGGCGCGAGATCCATCGAGAGGCGCAGGCGGTCGCGCATGTGCTCATCCATATCAGGCATCAGGAAACAAGCCAGTCCGAAGGGATCTGCCACACGCACACAACCGTGAGAGAGCGTTCGCCGATCACGCTTGAAGGCGCCGTGATTATTGGTATCGTGGAGATAGACGGCAAAGTTGTTCTGGAAGCGGAACACGATGCGCCCCAGCGAGTTGCCAGGACCGCCGCGCTGTGCTACGCGCACACGACCAGAACTCAGTTGCGCAGCACTCACCTGCACAGGATTCAGGGTGTCACCCGAACTGCGGTCCACGATGTGATAGTGGTTGCGGGCGAAGTAGGCAGAGTCGCCAGCATGGTGGGCCACCTCGTTTTTCAGGATATTCAGGGGGATGACCCACTCAGGATTCACCTCTACATGACTGATGGCGCTGATGAGCAAAGGGGTCTTCGTCTTGGTGGCTCCACACACGATGCGCATGTTCAGCACGGAGTCGGTACCCACCGCCCAGAGTTGTTGCGCGGGGATGTTCACGATGACCATTCGCGAAGGATCAGCGGGTTGCGTCACCTGCCAGCGGCTGCGCTCCATGTTGGCGGCGAGTTTCGTGCGCTCATCGGGACTCGTGGACTGCAACAGACGGTTCTGAAGACTCTTATAGACGCTGCTCGAAGGGACGGACGATGCGAGATACTGCATCCGATCGTCTGACGTCAGCTGTTGCAGCGACGCCTTGTAGTCTGGTGCCTTCACCTCGTAGTCGAACAGCTGGGCATAGCTGCTGCTGTCGGGCTTCATCTGCAGGCGGTTGAAGACTCTGTCAGGGCGCATAAAGCCAAAGCGCTGACCTGTGGTATAGCGCACGTAGGCCTTCGAGAGCCGATAGTCGAGACGCGGCAGCAGGTCGTTGATATCCACCCCGAGGGAGTCGAAGGCGAGTTCACGGACGATGGCGAGGTCTTCGGCTATCTGAGGCACGAAGAAAGCCAACGTGTCGAGTCCGTTGCGAGGTGCCTCACGACGCAGGAAAGCCAACAGCGAGTCGGCATCTTCGGAGACACCCATACGCGAGAACCACACAGGTTTCTCCTCAAACTGCGGGATGTCTGTATAGCGCTGGCGCACAGTCATGTCGGCTATCCAGCGCGCGGTGTCTCCCTTCACGACGCTGTTCATCGCTGCTGTGAGCTTGGCAGTGTCGAGCTGGTGGACATAGGCTCCGAAGGTCGATAGCTCATCTTCGGAAGCATCCTGCCCTCCACCCTTACATGCACCAAGCAGCAGGAGGCATAGGATTAGTATAGTTAATGGTTGTCTATGGATCATCTTATGTAGGTTATTCTTCCATCAGCTTACGGTAGCGGGCCCTGCGGGGTTCTTCCAGTCCGAGTCGCTGGGCCTTGTTGGCCTCATACTCCGAGTAGTTGCCCTCGAAGTAGAAGACACTACCCTCCTGCCCCGTTTCATGCCCCTCGAAGGCCAGGATATGCGTACAAATACGGTCGAGGAACCAACGGTCGTGACTGATGACGACAGCACAGCCTGCAAAGGCTTCCAGACCTTCCTCGAGGGCACGCAGCGTATTCACGTCGATATCATTGGTAGGCTCGTCGAGCAACAGCACGTTACCTTCCTGTTTCAGGGCGATGGCCAGATGCAGACGGTTGCGCTCACCACCTGAGAGCACACCGCACTTCTTCTCCTGATCGGCTCCACTGAAATTGAACCTCGAGAGATAGGCTCGTACGTTGACGTCGCGCCCACCCATGCGGATGGTCTCGTTGCCACCACTCACCACCTGATAGACACTCTTCTCGGGGTCGATGTCCTTATGCTGCTGATCGACATAGGAGAGCTTCACGGTCTCACCCACAGCAAACGAACCGGCATCAGGCTGTTCCAGTCCCATAATCAGTCGGAAGAGCGTGGTCTTACCCGCACCGTTAGGACCAATCACGCCCACGATGCCATTAGGTGGCAGCACGAAATTCAGGTCGGTGAAGAGTGTCTTCTCCGGATACGACTTCGCTACATGCTCCGCCTCGATGACCTTGTTGCCAAGACGCGGACCGTTGGGGATATAGATCTCAAGTTTCTCTTCCTTCTGCTTCTGTTCCTCGTTGAGCATCATCTCGTAGGAGTTCAGACGAGCCTTTCCTTTGGCATGGCGCGCCTTCGGGGCCATACGCACCCACTCCAACTCACGCTCCAACGTCTTGCGGCGCTTCGAGGCCGTCTTCTCTTCCAAAGCCAGTCGCTGAGACTTCTGCTCCAGCCACGAAGAGTAATTACCCTTCCAGGGGATACCCTCACCACGATCCAGTTCGAGGATCCACTCTGCCACATCGTCGAGGAAATAACGGTCGTGGGTGACGGCAATCACCGTCCCCTCGTACTGCTGCAGATGCTGTTCGAGCCAGTCGATACTCTCGGCATCAAGATGGTTCGTAGGCTCGTCGAGCAACAGCACGTCGGGTTTCTGCAACAACAGACGGCAGAGAGCCACACGACGGCGCTCACCACCAGAGAGTGTCTTCACGCTCCAATCGCCCGGAGGACAATTCAGGGCTGCCATCGCACGGTCGAGTTTCGAATCCATATTCCAGGCATCCGTCGCGTCGATGACATCCTGCAACTCTGCCTGACGACTCATCAGCTTCTCCATCTTGTCGGGATCCTCATAGTATTCGGGCAGTCCGAACTTCACGTTGATCTCGTCGTATTCAGCAAGGGCGTCATACACATGCTGCACGCCCTCCATCACGTTCTCCTTCACCGTCTTCTCCTCGTTGAGCGGGGGATCCTGCGGCAGATAGCCGACCGTATAGCCTGGTGCCCAGACGACATTACCCTGATACTGCTGGTCGAGACCGGCGATGATCTTCATCAGCGTCGATTTACCTGCACCGTTCAGACCGATGATACCGATCTTAGCCCCATAGAAGAAGCTGAGGTAGATGTTCTTGAGCACTTGTTTCTGGTTCTGCTGGATGGTCTTGCTCACTCCGACCATCGAGAAAATCACTTTCTTGTCGTCAACTGTTGCCATAGTCTTTGTTTGTTTACACCTGGGGCAGATGGAACTGATACTTATTGTCGAACACTTCTTTCACATTGTTGATCTCGAGGAACTTCGTGCCTCCGCCTGCGCCGATATTACCGCTCAGGTAGGCAATCCTGTCATCAAGGTCGATATAGCCTTTCTGGCGCAGCATGCGCACGGCTGCCAGGAAGAGTTCCTCGGTGCCGATATGCTCCTTCTGATACACGGGGATGACGCCATAGCTGAGGTTGAGCAGACGCTGCAGCTTCTCATTGTAGCAGATGGCCAGCACGGGGTGCGGACCTCGGAAAGCTGCCAGCATACGAGCTGTGTTACCTGTCGTGCTGTCGGTGATGATACCCTTCACCCCTAATTTCTCCGTCGCCTCTATCGCACTGTAAGCCATGAACTCACGAATGTCGCAGTTCTCTGAGAGGGGCACGTCGATGACACCACGCTGACTGAGGTCCTTCTCAGCCTGTTCGGCAATGGCCGACATGGTCTGCACAGCCTCCACAGGATACTTGCCGCTGGCAGTCTCGCCAGAGAGCATCAGGGCGTCGGTATGCGAGTAGATCGCATTAGCGATATCGGTCACCTCCGCACGCGTCGGACGCGGATTGGAAATCATCGTGTGCAGCATCTGGGTAGCCACAATCACTGGCTTCTTGGCCATGATACACTTGTGGATAATCTCCCGCTGGATGCCAGGTATGCGCTCGATGGGCACTTCGATACCCAGGTCGCCACGTGCAATCATGATGCCATACGAAGCCTCGATGATCTCGTCGATGTTATCGACACCCTCCTGATTCTCAATCTTCGAGATAATCTTTATGTCGGAATTGAAGGCGTCGAGAATAGCCTGTACAGCCCTTACGTCAGCGGCAGAGCGCACAAAGGAATGGGCTATGAAGTCGATGTCCTGATCGATGGCCAGCATGATGTTCTTACGATCCTTGTCCGTCAGCGTCGGCAGCGCAATATGCACGCCAGGCACGTTCACACTCTTATGAGCGCCCAGCACACCATCGTTCTTTACTTGGGCGATGACCGCAGGACCGTTGATGGCCATCACCTCCATGTCGATGGCACCATCGTCAAAGAGGATATGGCAGCCCTCACGCACATCAGAAGCGAAGTTCGTGTACGAGAGGTTGATCATATCGTGGGTGGAATCCATCTCTGGTCTTCCGAAGATCTTCACCATATCACCCTCCCAGAACTGTATCGGCTCGGCACAACCCGTCGTACGCACCTCAGGGCCCTTCGTGTCGATCAGAATGCCGATATGACGACTCACTGAGCGTACATTCTTGATAATCTGCTTGATGCCTTCCTCATTGGCATGGGCCGTATTCATCCTGACCACATTCATACCTGCCTCGAAAAGACTGCGGATGAAGTTGGCGTCACAACGGCGGTCGCTGATGCTGGCAACGATTTTTGTCTGTTTCATACCATTATTTTTCTGATTTTATGCTGCAAAGATACAAAAAACCACCCAAACAACCTTGAAAAATGCTATTTTTTGAAAAAAAATCGATAAATATTTCGGTAATCTACTGAAAATTAGTAACTTTGCAGTCCGAAATCGATAAGATTCAAATTTTCACATTATTAATATATAAGGAAAGACAAAAATGACAAAGGCAGAAATCATCAACAAAATTGCTGAGGAGACAGGCGTTGCCAAAAGAGATGTCGCCATGAGCGTAGAAGCCTTCATGGAAGAGATTCGCGTAAGTCTGGCCGACAACAAGGAGAATGTTTACCTTCGTGGTTTTGGCACATTCGTAGTAAAGCGTCGTGCCAAGAAGACCGCCCGCAACATATCCAAGAATACGACCATCGTCATCGATGCGCACGATTTCCCGGCTTTCAAGCCATCGAAGAGCTTTATCGAGAAAATGAAGTAATTAACATTTTAAATAGTTCAAAATTATGCCAAACGGAAAGAAAAAGAAGGGCCACAAGATGGCTACTCACAAGCGTAAGAAGAGACTGCGCAAGAATCGTCACAAGAGCAAGTAATCACTTGCAAGTGACCCAGAACAGAAATGAAAGGAGTGTGCATGCTAATCCCCTTACGGATAGCGGCACACCCTTTTGAGTTTTAATGACAACCCGCAAGAAAGCAAGAAAATGACAAGTGAAGTAATCATTGATGTGCAGCCGAAAGACATCTCGATCGCACTCCTTGAAGACAAACAGCTGGTCGAATACCAGCAGGAGGAGCGCACGCAGTCGTTCTCGGTAGGCAACATCTATGTGGCAAAGGTGAAAAAGCTGATGCCCGGGCTCAACGCCTGCTTCGTCGATGTAGGAGCTGAGCGCGTCGCCTTCCTGCACTATCTTGACCTGGGAAGTCAATTCTTCTCCTACGAAAAATACCTGAAACAGGTAGTAAGCGACCGTAAGAAACTCTACCCCATCCAGAAGGCTACAATCCAGCCTGAGCTGAAGAAGGACGGAAGCATCGCCAACACACTTAAAGTCGGACAGGAACTGCTCGTGCAGATCGTCAAGGAACCCATCAATACCAAGGGTCCACGACTGACATGCGAACTCAGCTTCGCGGGCCGTTACCTCGTGCTGATTCCCTTTGAGAACAGCGTGTCCGTATCCACCAAGATCAAACGTGGCGAAGAGCGTACCCGTCTCAAACAGCTCATTCAAAGCATCAAGCCGAAGAACTTCGGCGTCATCGTGCGTACGGTGGCTGAAGGCAAACGAGCAGCAGAACTTGATGCAGAACTGAAGATATTGCTCAAGCGTTGGGAAGACACCGTCACCACCGTCCAGCAGACGACCAAGCGCCCAGAACTATGCTTTGAGGAGGAAAGCAGGGCCGTCGCACTGCTACGCGACCTTTTCAATCCTTCATACGACGGTATCTACATCAACAACAATGGTATCTTCAACGAAATTAAGGACTACCTGGGAATCATCGCCCCAGAGAAAAAGGAGATCGTCAAGTTGTACAATGGCACAGTGCCCATCTTCGACAACTACGACGTTACCAAGCAGCTGAAGTCAGGCTTCGGGAAAACGGTCAACTATAAACACGGCGCTTACCTCATCATCGAGACAACGGAGGCCATGCATGTGGTCGATGTGAACAGCGGCACACGCATCAAGAAGGAAAACGGACAGGAGGCCAATGCCCTCGAGACCAACCTCGGTGCTGCCGACGAGCTGGCGCGCCAGTTGCGACTGCGAGACATGGGTGGTATCATCATCGTGGATTTCATCGACATGAAACTGCCCGAGGACCGTCAGATGCTCTACGAGCGCATGTGTAAGAACATGCAGAAGGACCGCGCCAAGCATAACATCCTGCCGCTTTCGAAATTCGGCCTGATGCAGATCACTCGCCAGCGCGTACGACCCGCCATGAGCGTCAACGTCGAGGAGACCTGCCCCACCTGTCACGGCACGGGAACTATCAAATCGAGTTTCCTCTTTACCGACACCCTGGAGAATAAGATTGACACCTTGGTCAACAAGATTGGCTACAAGAAGCTCTACCTGCACGTACACCCCTATGTCGAAGCCTATATCACCAAGGGCTTTCTCAGCCTGAAGCGACAATGGCAGATGAAATACGGTTTTGGCGTCCGTGTAGTCCCCTCTCAGAAACTAGCCTTCCTGCAATATGAGTTCTATGACGACAACAAGAACTTCATCGACATGCAGGAAGAATTAGAGAATACCTAATCATCAAAAAAGCCGAAAACTATGCTCACGCTGAAAATCCTATTCTGGGCATGTCTGCTGATAGTATTCTATACCTATATCGGTTATGGTATGCTATTGTATATCATTATCCAGCTTAAACGGCTCCTCACGGGAAAACCCCGTGAGACCGTCATGCCCAGCGACGAAGAATTGCCCACCATGACGCTCATGATCTGCGCCTACAACGAGGAAGATGTTGTCGCCGAGAAGATGGCCAACACGCTGGCACTCGACTATCCGAAGGATAAGTTCCGCATCATGTGGGTTACCGACGGCAGCAACGACCGTACCAACGAACTTCTGGCCGCCTATCCTGAGGTGGACATCGTGTTCAGTCCTGAGCGCAAAGGCAAGACAGCCGCCCTGAAGCACGGTCTGCGCGAGCTGAAGACACGCTATGTGGCCTTTACCGACGCCAATACGATGATCAACAAGACAGCCTTGCGCGAGATAGCCCGCCAGTTCATGGACCCCACCGTGGGCTGTGTATCAGGTGAGAAGCGCGTCGCTGCCAAGAAAGAAGGTGAGATGGCAGCCGAGGGCGAAGGTCTCTACTGGCGTTATGAGAGTACCCTCAAGCGATGGGACAGCGAACTCTACTCTGCTATGGGAGCTGCAGGCGAGCTCTATGCTATCGACCCCACCCTCTGCCACGAAGTGCCCGACGAAGCTTTGCTCGACGACTTCATGATGTCGATGCTCATTGTCGATGACGGCAAGCGTATCGCCTACACACCCGATGCCTATGCCCAGGAATACGGTTCAGCCAATATATATGAGGAGTCAAAGCGCAAGCGTCGCATTGCCGCAGGCGGACTACAGAGCATCTGGTGGCTTCGCAGCATGCTCAACCCCTTCCGTCAGCCTCTGGTGGCCTTCCAGTATATCAGCCATCGCGTGCTGCGCTGGAGCCTGACCCCAATAGCGATGGTGTTGCTCCTTTTGGTCAATATCGCCCTCGTCGTTATGGGCGCAGAAATGTTCTATATTGTCATCCTTGCACTTCAGGTGCTCTTCTACTTAATGGCCTTCGCAGGATGGCTTATGAGCCTAAAGGGGCGCAAGAACAAATTACTCTATACCGCTTATTACTTTATCTTTATGAATCTCAACGTATTTCGTGGAATGGCTTATCTTCAGAGCCACCATACGAGCGGTGCTTGGGAAAAAGCGAAGCGAAGTTGAAAATTTTTTCCATAATTTCTTTTTTGTATAAGAATATTTTCGTAACTTTGCGCCATCTTTATACTTATTTAAAAAGAGATGGAGAAAGACGAAAGAGAGATTTTACTTCAGAAATTTGCAGACGTCAACAGAAAACTGTTACTGGCTAATGAACAGTTGGCGATTGCAAATAAGAAGCTTAAGGAATATGAGGAAAAGGCTCAGAAGGCAGAGAATGCCAGTAAGATGAAGTCGCTTTTCCTCGCAAACATGAGCCATGAGATTCGCACACCTCTTAATGCCATCGAAGGATTTTCACGTGTCATCGCTGAGACCGACTCTCAGGAAGACCGCTTGAAGTTCTACGAGATTATCGAAAGCAACAACAACCGCCTGCAAAGCCTCGTCAATGAGATTCTCGACCTGTCGAGAGTCGAGTCGGGAGAGATTGTCATGAAGACAGCCCCAACCGACCTCAACGAGCTCTGCACAAGCGTGAAGAATATATTCAAGTTCCGCTGCCCCGACTCCGTGAAGCTCGATTTCGAAGAATCCACGCTGTCACTGGTGATGAATACCGATGCCAACCGCTTGACACAGGTATTTTCCAACCTCATCAGCAATGCCCTCAAACACACCTCTGTCGGTAAGATTGCCTATGGCTACAAGATACTCAACGAAGGCACAATGATTGAGTTTTTTGTTGAAGACACAGGTGCAGGTATCAAACAGGAAGATATCGAACATATCTTTGAGACATATGTCTCCCGCGATGCTGAGACCACCAAGAACGGCTACGGACTGGGCCTGCCCCTCTGTAAGATTATCGTCGAGAAGCTCGGGGGTAAGATCAGCGTAGAGTCAGAGGTCGGCAAGGGCACCATCTTCCGCTTCTCAATGCCCTTCCATGGCACCATCGGCGGCGTTGACAAGAGCAAGACCACAACAACCTCCAGCATGCGTACCATTCGTATCAGCGAGCGCAATGGCCAGCAGATTAAGAAGAAGATTCTCGTGGCTGAGGATGAAGACAGCAACTACGAGTTGGTGAAGATAGTACTCCAGAAGCGCTATCGCCTGATACGCGCCCACAACGGCATCGAGGCTGTGACACTCAACGAGGAAGAGCACCCAGACCTCATCCTGATGGATATCCGTATGCCAGGCATGAACGGTCTTGATGCCACTCGTATCATCAAGGAAGTATCGGGTGATACCCCTGTCGTCGCCCTCAGCGCCTATGCTTTCGAGGAGAACATCCGTGAAGCCAAACAGGCCGGTTGCAATGAGTTCATGGCAAAACCCTTCAAGGTAGAGAACCTCATAGATATGGTTCGGAGATACCTTGACTAATCATACATTACTTTACGAAAAAGACAACAACATGGGAAAACTTGCAGTACAGAAGTACTTCTCTTTCATGATGCTTATCATCACCTTCCTGTTGATGATATTCACATTTACTGGCCTCTACGGTGGTGAAGTACCGCCAGCAGGTAACACAGCTCGGGCCATGCTGGTCTATGCCCTGCCTTTCCTGATCGCTGGCAACATCATCTTCCTCATCTACTGGCTCGTATTACGCCGTTTCCACTGGATGCTCATGCCACTCATTACCCTGCTATGCTGCATCCCCTACATTGGCACTCTTTATCAGTTCGGCAACCTCGACGAGACTGCCGATGCCCAGCCTGGCCTCAAGATAGCCAGCTACAATGTAGCCATGTTCGGCCGCGAAACTTCTGGCTTCATGGCTCAGGACATTCTCTCCGAAATGAAGAAGCAGAAAGTCGATATCGTGTGCTTCCAAGAGTACAATGACCACGCAGGTGACAAGAAGAACTCCGACTCCTACAAGGACTATTTCCCCTATATGGCCGTCGGCCAGGGCGACATGGTGATCTATAGCCGCTATCCCATCAAGAAGACGAAGAACATCAACTTCGAGATGACCAACAACAGCGCCATGTGGGCAGAGATCGAAGCCAACGAAGTCACCTACCGCGTCTATAACGCTCACCTTGAGACCACAGGCATCAACGGTACACTCCACCGCGCTGCTAAGATGTCTAACAACGGCATTGAAGTTGAGAGTAATTCATTGGTCCGCGCCATCTACGGCAACTACACCATCGGCATGATAGCCCGTTCTGGACAGGCCAACATACTGGCAATGGATATGCGCGAGGCTCAAGTTCCCATCATCGTATGCGGTGACTTCAACGACGTACCCTACTCTTACGTCTATAACACCATGCTCGGTGATAAGATTGACGGTTTCAAGGAGTGCGGTAGTGGCTTCATGCACACCTTCCGCGGCGGTAAGAAGATGGTCCGCATCGACTACATCTTCCACGACAAGGCGCTTCATGGACTCTCTTATTACAAGAAAGAGCTCAGCTACTCCGACCACTATCCTGTCTTCATGAAACTCGCCACGAAGTAAGCAATTCATTCCCACGAAATAAAGTCAGGGCCCGCATTGACAAGTGCGAGCCCTGATTTTTTCTATTTTCTACTGCTGAAAGTAACAGCTTTGTTCAGACGATCTTGAAGCGGACACGAAAGGCATGTTCATGTTCATCCCAATTGGTGCCAAGCATCTCAAATCGTCCTATCTGAGACGTACTTCTGACGTGCTTCCCAATACAAGGACAGACATCGTAGTCACCAATGCGCACCAGACGGATGGTGTCGGAAACATCGTCGGGCAGACGGCTGGGATCGACTTCCTCCGGGAGCTCATCACGGGTGACAAACTCGAAGGTGACAGGCAGGTCATCGTCGATCAACTCGTTCATGCGACGTTCTATTTCCTTCTCTTCCTGACGCGTGGGCTTATGATCGACATGAAAGCTCATCTTGCTCTTCTTACGCTCGATATGAGCATTGAAAGAGCGCTCGCAGCCGAAGAGTCGGATCATCGTCTGGTTCAGCAGATGCTCCGCCGTATGTGCAGGGGGAAACTCTTCCTTGTTGTGTTCGTTTAAGATATAGTCTGCCATAAGTTACTATGCCTTGAATTTCAGTACGACAGCACCCAGAGGTTCGACATCGACCGAGATGTAGCAGTCGCGCTGCAGTGTGCGCTTCAGCTGCTGACCGCTCATCAGGTCGGTGCAAGCAGCACTCTTGCGCTCCTTGATCTTCAGGTAGTCGAAAGCATGGGCGGGGATGGTGACATCCATTGTAGCAGGCTGGTCGTCGAAGTTAGCGACAACCAGCAGCATCTCGCTGCCAGCCTTGCGCAGGAAGGCATACTGGCGCTGATAGTCGCCGTTGACATACATGAGGTCGAAGGAAGAGCCTGCGATGACGGCCTTCTCGCTGGTAGCGATACCTATCACCTTATTATATATATCCTTGAGGGCTTTCTCGTCCTTAGTGAGTTTACGAGTAGCTGCACGCACGAGCGTATCGACACTCCAGTAGTCGAAGATCGTGGTTCGTCCGTCGTTACCGCTGAAGCCTTCCTTATCCATGCCACGCTCACCGTACTCTTGTCCCGCATAGATCATCAGCGGGTTCTGCTGGAGCAGGGCTGACACTACAAGACCGGGCACGCCCTTGCGGGCATCGGCTGCGAAAAAGTTACTGGCGATGCGCTGCTCGTCGTGGTTCTCGAGGAAGTAGAGCATATGGTCGCGGATGTCGTCGGTCTGCTGCCAGGCTGCCGTGATGGCATGCGTGGACTGATGACCACAGATGACATTGCGAACGGTGTCGTACATGCCCACCTTGTCGTAGAGGTAGTCGAAGCCTGCACCCAGGTAATTGCGATATTCGGCAGGATTATAGACCTCTCCGATGAACAGGATGTCGGGATAGCGGAACTTGACCTTATCAGTGGCCCAGTGCCAGAAAGCAGCAGGCACCATCTCAGCCATATCACAACGGAAGCCATCGATACCCTTTGAGGCCCAGAAGAACAGGATATCCGTCATCTTGGCCCACGTATCAGGGATAGGGTCGAAGTGGCCCATGCCACCAGCATAATAATCGACACCGTAGTTGAGCTTCACAGTCTCATACCAGTCGTTCATGCCTGGGGCGTTATGGAAACAGTCGTTGCCTGTGGCTTTGGCGGGTTCCTCGAGATAAGGTTCCTCTGATCCGTGATAAAGGTCGAAATAAGGCGAGAACCGCTGACCCGGACAATAGTAGAAATTATTCTGCGGGTCGAAACCGTTCTGGACATTATCGTCCTCACCGAGATCCTTCACCCATTCCGGTTTGCAAATGGAATGATACTGACGGGCCACATGGTTGGGCACGAAGTCGATAATAACCTTCATACCTGCTTTGTGAGTGCGTTCGACGAGCTGTTCGAACTCCTGCATGCGCTTATCCACATCAGTGGCGAGGTCGGGATCGACATCATAGTAGTCAGTGATGGCATATGGCGATCCTGCCCTGCCCTTCACGATGGCTGGATGATTCTTAGGGATGCCATAGGCCGAATAGTCGGTCTGAGTGGCATGACGGATGATACCCGTGTACCAAATATGGCTCACGCCCATTTCCCTGATTTTTTTCAGGGCACTGGGCGTGAAGTCGTTCAGTTTTCCACATCCGTTTTCCTCAATCGTACCATGTTCCTTGCGGGTCGTGTTACGATTGCCGTAGAGACGGGTGAAGATTTGATAGATAACTATCTTATTCGATTCCATGTGCGGACACTTCTTTGTTGATCTTGACAATCATTCCCTGAAGGGCTTTGCCGGGACCGCACTCAGTGAAGTCATCAGCACCATCAGCAATCATATTCTGCACACTCTGAGTCCAACGTACTGAGCTGGTGAGCTGCGCGATGAGGTTAGCCTTGATCTCTGCGGGATCGGTATGAGGCTTAGCGTCCACATTCTGATATACAGGACATTTCGGTGTCTTGATCTCAGTGGCCTGAATGGCTGCCTGGAGTTCATCCTTGGCAGGCTGCATCAGCGGAGAGTGGAAGGCGCCACCCACCTTGAGCACGAGGGCACGCTTGGCACCAGCAGCCTTGAGCTGCTCGCAAGCCTCCTCGATAGCCTCCACGTTACCAGAGATCACGAGCTGACCTGGGCAGTTATAGTTAGCTGGAACGACGACACCCTTACCCATCTTGCTGACCTCAGCACATACCTCTTCGACCTTCTCGTCGGGCAAGGCAATAATGGCGGCCATCGTAGAGGGCTGTGCCTCACAGGCCTTCTGCATGGCCATTGCACGGGCATAGACCAGCTTCAGGCCATCCTCGAAACTCAGTGCGCCAGCAGCTGTAAGGGCAGAAAACTCTCCCAAAGAGTGACCAGCCACCATCTTCGGATCAAAAGCCTCACCCATGCAGAGTGCAGAAATCACACTATGAAGGAAGACAGCAGGCTGTGTCACCTTCGTCTGCTTCAGGTCTTCGTCTGTGCCATTAAACATGATGTCCGTGATGCGATATCCCAAAATGTCATTAGCTTTCTCAAAAAGTTCCTTTGCAAGGGGATTGGTATCGTAAAGATCCTTACCCATGCCTACAAACTGTGCTCCCTGTCCGGGAAAAACAAATGCTTTCATCTTTCTAAATTTTTAAATAATGGTTGTTTCAGGTTGCAAAATTACGACATTTTTCTGAAAAATGCACCTCGTTTGGCATTTTTTTAGTGAAAGTAGTGCTATTATCGAAAAAAATGTGTAAGTTTGCACATTAGAACGAGAACTGATACCGAAAATGAAGCTCATCGTAATGACTCGCCCCACGTTTTTCGTGGAAGAAGACAAGATTTTGTCCAACCTTTTCGAAGAGGGGTTGGAGAATCTACATCTCTACAAGCCTGGCGCCTCTCCTATGTTTTCTGAACGACTGTTGACGCTGTTGGAGGATGAATACCACAACAGGATTACCGTCCACGGTCATTTCTACCTGAAGGAGGAGTTCCACCTGCGGGGGATTCACATCGACGATGCCCATACGGAGCCACCCGTGGGCTACAAAGGTAATTTGTCGCGCACTTGCCACGCCATCGAGGAGCTCAAAGAGGCAAAACGACACAGCAACTACGTGTTCCTGCACTCGATCTTCGACAGTCAGACGAATGCTGACGAGAAATCCTCTTTCACACGCCAAGAGTTGGAGAGAGCAGCAGCTGACGGTCTCATCGACAAAAAAGTGTATGCTCTTGGTGGTATGAACATCGACAACGTACGTGAGATGAAGGCATTGGGATTCGGTGGCGTAGTGATTTGCGGCGACCTCTGGAACCGCTTCAACATCCACAACGAGATCGACTACAAAGAACTGCTCAACCATTTTGTTCGCTTGAAGAAAACATTGGATTAAAGTATAAACATATATAATAAAGCAATGAGTGATAATAACTCCTACATGGTCTTCTCTGGTACTGCCACGAGATACCTGGCAGAGAAAATCTGCCAAAGCCTGGGTTGTCCGCTCGGAGAATTACAGATCACAAAGTTCTCTGACGGTGAGTTTGCCGTATCGTATGAAGAAAGCATCCGCGGACGCGATGTTTTCCTGGTACAGAGCACATTCCCCAACTCTGACAATCTGATGGAACTGCTGCTGATGATCGACGCTGCCAAGCGCGCCTCTGCCCGTACCATCAATGCCGTCATCCCCTATTTCGGATGGGCTCGTCAGGACCGTAAGGACAAGCCCCGCGTGAGCATTGGTGCAAAGCTCGTAGCAGATTTATTGTCGGCTGCAGGCGTGAACCGCGTCATCACGATGGACCTGCACGCCGATCAGATCCAGGGATTCTTCAATGTTCCAGTAGACCATCTGTATGCTTCTAACGTGATACTGCCCTACTTAGTGAGCCTAAAGCTCGACGATCTCGTGATAGCCTCGCCCGACGTAGGCGGCTCGAAGCGTGCCAACACCTATGCTAAGTACTTGGGTTGTCCGCTGGTGCTCTGCAACAAGACACGTGCCCGTGCCAACGTGGTAGCGACGATGCAGATCATAGGTGAGGTTGAAGGCAAAAACGTAGTGATTATCGACGATATGGTAGATACCGCCGGTACCATCACCAAGGCTGCAGACATCATGAAGGAGCATGGTGCTAAGACGGTGCGCGCCTGTGCCAGCCATTGCGTGATGAGCGGTCCCGCCAGCGATCGTGTACAGGCTTCAGCTCTGGAGGAGATTGTCTTCACAGACTCTATTCCTTACACGCAGCGCTGTTCGAAGGTGAAGCAGTTGTCAGTAGCTGATATGTTCGCAGAAGCCATCCGCCGCGTGATTGACAATAAGAGCATCAGCGATCTCTATATCGCATAACAACAAACATGAACATCAAGTCTTTCTACGGACTGGCAGTGGTAGGCCTTTTTGTCTGCTCCTGCCAGTCTGATTCTTATAAGGTGCAAGGATTTGCTCATGACTTTGCAGAAGGTGACACCATCTTTCTGAAGGCATCGGACAACAGTTCACAAGTGTGCTATACACTCATCGAAGACGGAAAATTCTACTTCATGGGAAAGGCCGACGACGTGACTTTGCACGAGATCTATGCCAGTTCTGATCCTGAAGAGAGCATAAGTTTCTTCAACGTGCCTGGCACCACGACTGTTGAACTTAACCGCAAGCCGAAACCTTCGCGCATCTCTGGCACAACGGTAAATAACAGTTGGCAGCAGCTGGCTGATTCCATTGACTACTATGCCTCGCAGATGGAAATCCTGCTCAGGATGCCATCCAATGACACGTTAAGTATCCGCCAACGCACCTTAGCTGTTGACAGTCTTCACCGTCAGATGTCTGACTGCATTCTCCGCACCGCAGCGCGAAACAAAAATAATCCATTAGGACAATACATCCAAGCAAACTATAAAGCGCCCGAGTTCAAATGAACCCGGGCGCTTCGTTTCATATAACTACTAAATTAGTAGTTTGATACAGGAAGCTCCAACCACTTCAGGTAACAGAAGTCCTGACGGTGAGGCAGATTCTTGTTCTTCGGATACATACGCACAGCACTCTTGTACTGACCAGCCTGCTTCGGAGCCAGCTCAGCCTCGAAGGTATAGTTGTTTCCTTCTTTCTTGACCATCTTCAGTGGTTCGATGCTGTAAATGCGCTCCTCTCCATTCTTGTCGGTATAGACGTTCACCTTCTCCAAAGCAACGGCATCGTCAAGACCTTGCTCGTTGATGACATAACGAAGAGTGTACTTCTGCGACGTCTCGATACTACCAGCAGGATAGGTCCACTCAGAAGACACAACGTTGATGGCATCCCAACGCTCGGCAACAGTCTCCTTCCAAAGAGCAATCTCCTTAGCGAGTTTGCAGTTGTCCTTAGAAATCTCCTTGAAACGCTTAGCCTCCTTGTTGTAGAACTTCTCATAGTAGTCGTCAAGCTGACGCTTCATCGTGTAGTGAGGCGCAATCTGGGCGATAGAGTTCTTGATGACCTTGATCCAGCCCTTAGAGATACCCTTCTTATCCTTATTATAATAAAGAGGTATGATCTCGTTCTCGAGCAGACCATAGATGGTTGCGGCGTCGAGCTGATCCTGATAGCCCTGATTCTGATAAGTACGTTTCTCGGTGAGCGCCCATCCGGCACCCTCGCGATAGCCCTCAAGCCACCAACCATCTTTCACGGAGAGGTTGACGACACCATTCATCTCGGCCTTCTCACCAGATGTACCAGAAGCCTCCAGAGGACGTGTCGGCGTGTTCATCCAGATATCAACACCAGAGACAAGGCGACGAGCCAGCAAGAAGTCGTAGTCCTCAAGGAAGATGACCTTACCCAAGAACTCGGGACGCTGAGAAATCTCGTAGATACGCTTGATAAGACCCTGACCTGCGCCATCAGCGGGGTGAGCCTTACCAGCAAAGAGGAAGATAACTGGATGCTCGGGATCGTTGACAATCTTTGCCAGACGAGCCTCATCGGTGAACAGCAGGTGAGCACGCTTGTAGGTAGCGAAGCGACGGCAGAAACCAATCACCAATGCATTCGGATTCATCTTCTCAAGCAGGTTGACGACACGTGAGGGATCACCCTGATTCTTCAGCCAGGTCTCACGGAACTGCTCCTTAATATAGTCGAAGAGCTTCTGCTTCAGTGCCATACGTGTAGCCCAGACCTCCTCATCAGGACAGTTATAGATACCGTTCCAGATTTCCTCGTTAGACTGGTCGCTCATGTGCTTCTCATCGAAGTACTTGCTGTAGACCTTACGCCACTCGGTAGCACACCATGTGGGGAAGTGTACGCCATTGGTAACGTAACCCACGTGGTTCTCCTCAGGATAGTAGCCTGCCCAGATGGGGGCAAACATCTTCTGAGACACCCAACCGTGAAGCTTAGATACGCCATTGACCTCCTGGCAGGTGTTGCAGGCGAAGGTGGACATGCAGAAACGCTCACCATGATCATCGGGGTTGATACGGCCCATGCCGATGAACTCATCCCATGTGATACCAAGCTTTGCAGGATAACCGCCCATGTACTTGCCAAAGAGACCTTCGTCGAAATAGTCGTGACCTGCGGGCACTGGAGTGTGAACAGTATAGAGAGAAGAAGCACGTACCAGCTCCATGGCCTGATTGAATGTCAGACCTTCATCGATGTAGTCGCACAGACGCTGCAGGTTACAGAGAGCTGCATGACCTTCGTTACAGTGATAGATATCCTTCTTGATGCCCAGTTTCTTCAGCAAGAGCATACCACCGATACCGAGCAGGATCTCCTGCTTCAGACGGTTCTCCCAGTCACCACCATAGAGGCTGTGAGTGATGGGCTTGTCGAAGTCTGAGTTCATATCATTGTCAGTATCAAGCAGATAGAGCTTCACACGACCTACGTTTACACGCCATACATAAGCATGCACCTGATAGTTGTTATAAGGTACATCGACTACCATTGGGTTACCGTCCTTGTCGAACTGGCGCTCGATAGGCAGGCTGTTGAAGTTCTGAGACTCGTAGTTGGCAATCTGCTGTCCATCCATCGAGAGGCTCTGTGTGAAGTATCCGAAACGATAGAGGAAGCCGACAGCGCACATATCTACATTAGAGTCAGAAGCCTCCTTTACATAGTCACCAGCAAGCATACCCAGACCACCACTGTAAATCTTCAGGGCAGAGTGGATACCATACTCCATGCAGAAGTAAGCTACTGATGGACGCTTTGAGTCGGGCTTCACGTCCATGTACTTACGGAAAAGGTCATAGACCATCTTCACACGCTTCATCAGCGCCTTATCCTTTATAATCTCTTCTTTACGGGCAAAGCTAAGACGCTCCAGCAACATCACTGGATTGTGCTTCACCTCATGATAAAGCTCAGGATCAAGATCACGGAACAGGTCACGAGCCTCATAGTTCCATACCCACCACATGTTGTGGGCAATCTCGTTCAAACACCTTAGTTCTTCAGGCAGCGAAGCCTTCACGGTCAAGGTTCTCCACTGTGGAGCATTTGCATAATCAGCTTTAATTTTCATATTCCCTCAAATTTTGTATTTGAAATTAATTTTTCGCACTATATTATTTAAAATCACTCTTATTTCGAAACTTCAGCCTTGCGAGCCTCAGCCTTGGTAAGCGCAATGTCATAAGCCTGATAGTAAAACTTGATGAACTCACTCCAAAGCGCCTTCTTCGACAGATCGCCGGCATTCTTCCTACAAACATCAACCTGCTTCTTGGTGAATCCAGAGAAATCTGCCACCGTATCCTTGATGATATCAGCCACCTCTGAGTAGTTATAATCCGTACGATGAATCACCTTCACACCGTCTTCAATCTTACCATCATGTCCGAATACGGTATTAGCCCAGAGACCAAAACCCGCAAGATCGGTGGTGATGCAGGGCACCTTGAAGGCAATAGCCTCCAACGGTGTATAGCCCCAAGGCTCATAGTATGAAGGATAGATGCAAAGGTCATTACCCAGCACCACATCATAGTAGCTCATATTCACGATACCATCAGTACCATCGAGATAACAAGGCAGGAAAATCACCTTGACCTTATCGTCCTTACGGTTATGCATATCGTAGTATTTCATCATGCCGAGCACATTGTCGTGGCTCATATTATGAAGCCAATGAGTCACCTGAGGCACATCGAGCGGCGTATCGTACTTCTTGCCACTCTTCAGACGCTCCTGCAGGTCCTTACGGGGCTCTCCCACCCAACCAGGCACCTCAATGAAGGCCACAACCTTTTTCTTCAAGTCACGATCGCGCAACAGACGGTTCATGGATTCCACAAACACGTCGATTCCCTTATTGCGGAACTCATAGCGACCCGAGGTAGAGATAATCAGTGTATCATCGTCGAGGTCCTCGCCAAGCAGCGCATTGGCAATATCCAGCATCTTGCGGCGAGCTGCCTTACGCTTTCGGGCAAACGTTTGTGCAGAAGGCACAAAACTATCATCGAAGCCATTAGGCAATACCACGTCAACAGGTTTGTCGAGCAATTCAACACACTCCTTGGCAGTGATATCACTCACCGTAGTGAAACAATCAACATAGTGAGCCGTCTGTTTCTCGATAGAGTGCTTCGACTGCATATTCAGCTCGCCTGCCATCTGGTCGCCATTGTAAGCGAAGAGATAGTCGTAGAGCGGCTTCATGTTGCCAGCAATAGAACGACCAATACTTGTGGCATGCGTCGTGAAGACGGTACCAACCTGGGGCAACTTATTATTGATGTAAAGTGCACCAAGACCGCACATCCACTCATTGGCATGATAGATTACCTTCTTGGTGGCATCTAAATAGTGGTTGTAATAGCTCTCCACCACCAAGGCTGCAGCATAGGAGAACATCGAGGCTTCGTCGTAGTCGCCGTAGGCGTGCAGTGAGTCCACCTGATAGTGTTCCCACAACCAACCATATATCGCATCCTTCTGCTCGAAGAACGGCATAAAGTCAACTAAGATAGCGATGGGTTCACCAGGTATGGTCCAACGTCCTACCCTCACCTTAAGGCCTTGCTCACATGCCTCACTTTGCCAATCGGCTAATAGAGACTTATCCTCCTTGAAATAAGGACTCTCTTGCTCTTTCCAAAAATCAGGACCGATGAAAAAAATCTTATCCTGAAGTGCCTCTTGTAGGGTTTTGGCACGTGTCGAAAGGACTGTATAGATTCCCCCTACTTTGTTGCAGACTTCCCAACTTGACTCGAAGATGTAGTCTGGCATTAACTGCTTATTTGCCATATTTTAACTATAATTGGCCGCAAAGTTACTTAAATATTTCTAAAAACCCGCATCTTATTCCTAATTTTTTTGGTAAAAATGAGCAAATAATGATTTAGATTAGTAACTTTGTAAGCAATTAAGAAACAACATGAGTATGAACAAGTTAATTTCGTTTGTTTTTGCCATCCTCCTCGCTCTGCCTGCTATGGGTCAGAACGACAAAAAGCCTTTTCGCGCGTACATTTATAATAAAGAATATGAAGTCTATCTTAGAATCGACTTCTACGATGAGTCAATCACCGTTCCTGGACAGGAACTCTACGGACAACTGCCAGGATACCTCGGCAAGATGCACAATTCCTTCTGCTGGGTCATCACCTCTGCCACCGTGATGGACAACGAAGCCAAGATTGCCATGATCAACGACTTCGGCAGCGAGGACTTAATAGCAACTCTCACCTATGAAAATGATTCCCTCTACCGCCTGAAGCAGATAGAGGGAAGTACACTGAAAGTCCCCAAGAACGGGAAATGGCAGAAACTGCCTAAAACCTTGGAATTCAAACGCCAATAGGAGAAAGATCTATCCCTTGGTCTTGTTCCAGTAAATAAAGCCGCCGATAATTACCAAAGCGACTACTGCAATAATGTCAAGTGTTCCCATATCTTCTATTTTTATGCTATTTGTCTTTGAGATCACATAGTCTTTGTAATCTGACTTTGTAAACATTGTTATACTCTATTTGCATAACCTTTGGCAATCCACTTACCAAGTTGGAAAGATGAAGTGCTACATGCCCCATCGTACGACGGAGATTAATCTCGACACATGGATGAAGCATAAATCCGTTACAATCTTCACGCGCCACCACCATCATATCAACGCCAAATGGCCCCTTATAGTATTGGCGGAACACAGCACTTGTCAATACACAAATCTTTTCTCTAACAGAGCGAAGTAAATCTACTGGGATATAACGACTTATATAATCCGCTTTAAAGTCTTCATCAGCAAGAATATTACCAGTATAGGCAGCGTTAGAAGTCTGGAAAAGTGAAAGTCCCAGATAGCTCGTATGACCTTCTCCATCATACCAGAACTCCATTCCGAAATCCTTTACCTTAGCATAATAAGGCTCCACCATAACACTACCCTGTCGCTTGGCTACATTCTCTATCCACCCATAATCCTGAGGACTCATACTTTTGTCAAGGAATCTAACCCCCCGTCCGCTACTACTCCAAGGGGCTTTAACCACTATCTTTCCCCACTTCGTCAGCAACTCTGGAATCCCCTCAGGATTAGACATGACAGCCTCACCAATAATGCCATCGCCTTGCAACCCTGACAGTATACGCATCGCAGTGGAGCGATGAGACAGTTCACGGATCATGTGAAGATTATCGGGCATGAGCGACTTGCTGACACCATAGCGCACGAGTTCAGAACATATAGCCTGATCCCAGCCCCAAGCATCTACTCCCGTAAGCGGGAGCTCAGACAACTGCTCCCTGCTGACGAAGCGATTAAAGGGGCGACGCATGAACCGACGGTAACAACGCTCTGCATCCTCTGTATTACCAACAAGCACCACATCATCATCGCCTGCCCACAAAGCAGGCAGGAAACCAAGATCAGCCCGGAGCTGACGCCCTGCATGAGGCGCCGTGAAATTCGACAAATTCGCAGCCAGAGCCAAGTCGTGTTCAGGATTAAAAACGTGCAATTTCATCATTCTGGCGGCAAAGGTAAAAAAAAAATAGCACTTTCATGCACAAAAATTTGCTTATCTCGTTTTTTTCCTTTACTTTTGCACATTATATAATTAAAAAAAATCCAAAACAATGCCAGTAAAGATACTCAGTGTAGATGACGAAACTGACCTGGAGTTATTGCTCACCCAATACTTCAGAAGAGAGATCCGTAAAGGAGAATACGAATTCCACTTTGCCCACAACGGACTGGAAGCCCTGGCCATGCTGCTTAAGCATAAGGACTTCGACATCATCCTTTCGGATATTAACATGCCAGAGATGGACGGTCTGACCTTGTTGACGAAGATTAACGAAATGCGCAACCCAGCCTTGAAGTGTATCATGGTGTCGGCCTATGGCGACATGGGGAACATCCGTCAGGCAATGAACAATGGTGCTTTTGACTTCGCTACCAAGCCCATTGACCTCGACGACCTGAGCCTGACGATAAAGAAGGCCATCGAACATATCAAGTACATCAAGAACATGCAGAAGGACAGCGCACAGCTGGAATCACTGAAAGGCGACCTTGCCATAGCCAGCGAGATACAGCAAGCCATTCTGCCGCGTATTTTCCCACCATTCCCCGAGAATGTCCAGCAGCTGGACATTGCAGCTTCCATGCATGCTGCAAAAGATGTTGGCGGCGACTTCTACGATTTCTTCCGCATCGACGACGACCATATTGGCTTTTCCATTGCCGACGTAAGCGGAAAAGGCATTCCCGCAGCTATTTTCATGGCTGTCAGCCGCACACTCATTAGGGCTACAGGAATCAGGGGAGGTAATCCTTCTGACTGTATCACCTACTCCAACAAGTTGTTAGCCACAGAATCGGTAGATTGTATGTTCGTAACCGTCTTCTATGGCATCTATACCATCAGTACGGGTGAGATTTCCTACTGTAATGCAGGCCACAATCCCCCCATCGTCCTCAAAGCAGACGGGACGGCTATGGAACTGCCTATGCCACAAGATCCATTGATGGGCGCTCTTGAAGACATGACCTATCACGACGTCAATATGAAATTGGAACCTGGCGAGACACTCGTGATGTTTACCGACGGTGTGAATGAGGCCATGAACAAAGACTTTCAGGAGTTCGGCGACGACCGCTTAATTGCATCGCTGCAGAAATGTTCAGGTCAGAATTGTCAGCAGATTATCGACTCTGTTAAAGCTGATGTTGCTTCCTTTGTGGGTGAAATGGAACAGAGTGACGACATCACGTTGTTCGCTTTGAAACGACTGAAGTAAGAACAATCTCATAGGATGGCGTGAAGACGAGTAGTATTATAAAATACGCGATTGGAGGCCTGCTGGTTTGTACATCAGTATCAGGCATTTGGGGCTGGCTCACCACAGACAAGCTCGTGGATGAGATGAAGCAAAAAATGACTGAACTGGAACGACAGGAGAAGCGCTCGGCTGTGCTGAAGAGCATCAGTAATCAGATGGAGGAAATCACCTATCAGCAGATGAAACTCTCCGACGAACAACGTCTTGAAGCTATCGAACAGCGAGAACTGGCAGAACAAGAGCGCAGGAATGCTGTATTGGCACAGCAGAAGGCCTTGGCTTCAGAGCATAAAGCCATCGACGCCTACGAACAAGCCCAGTATCAGCGCATACAAGCCGACTTACAGCGACAACAAGCAGAGTACTCCAAGAGCGTCGCCGACACATTGAGTTTTCTGGCTCTTGGCAGGTCGCTCGGTGCACAAGCTACGACACAGTTCTATGCAGGCAACCGAGAACTGGCTGCCATGCTGAGCGACTTGGCATATGAATACACCAAACGCTATCATGGTGATATGTACTATCCTGCTATCTACCAGGCTATCGCACTCTCAAGCCAGAGTTCAAATAACTGGCCTAAGCATCAAGGTCCCATCACAGACTTGGATTTCATGCCAAACACCGACGACTTGCTGGTCTCCGTCAGTTCCTATGGCGAGATCATGATGCATCAGAAGAACGGCAGGAATCTCCGTACAATGGAGTTGTTGAAAGACAGCAAATATGACTTCCGAGATGTCTATGTAAACCCGAAGAACGGACACTTCTACGCGCTTAGCCGCAACAGCTACATGGCAGTGAAGGCTGGCAAGAAAATCACTATAATACCGCTGGAGACCATCAGACATCCGATCAAGATTCAGCAATTAGAAAAATCCACCGACCTTCTGATCATAGGTGAGAAGCAATTGGCCCTCTTCGACACGAAGACCAACACCGTGAAGGAGACACGCAATTTGGATTTCAATGTCACATTCACGAATCGTTTTGACTACAAACCTATCATCTTTGACGATCAGGGAAGGATGCATATTGTGGAGTCTATTAACAAGATCATCACCAAGAAGACACCTGTCAAGGGACGCATCACTGCCTTTGCGAGTTCCAAGGGATCGGGCTTGCAAGCCTACGGTATGAGCGACGGCATGCTCTATGTAATAGATAAGAACGGCAAGGTAAGGACACTCGTCGGTCATCGGTCACGCATCTCGTTTATCAAAATCAACTTCAACCACGTCTACTCATCGAGTTACGACGGAACCGTCAACCTGTGGAACATCAGTGGTGAGAAGATTGAACCGATGACGCTGGTCAATCAGGGAAACTGGATTCTATGCTTCACCTTCGACCCGTCAAAGGAACACATGTGGATAGGCGACCAGCGAGGAAACCTCTCTGAGGTGCTTATCTCCGTGCCCAAGATTATCGAGAATGTCAAGGCACAGGTAAAGCGCAACTTCACACCCACAGAATGGAACTACTATATCGGTGAGAATGTCGAGTACGAGCCTATCGTGAAAACGGGAAGAAAGGAGGAACGCCCATGAAAAGAGTGCTCATCAGTTGCATCATCCTGCTGCTTTCCTTAACGGCTTTGGCCCAGGGATTGCCTTTCATGCGTCATTTCAATACAGATGACTATAAGGCGCATGCCATGAACTTCGACTTGGATATTGACAAGAACGGTATTGTCTATGTGGCCAACTTCGAAGGTCTGCTTTATTACGACAACGTCAGATGGCGCATACTTCACACGTCAGGCCTCAGTCGTCTTACCGTCGTATTTTGCGACTCTAAAGGTAATGTCTGGACGGGTGGTTATAACTTCTTCGGCAAAGTCGTTGTTGAGCCCAACGGCACTTTAGCGCTTCAGGATTTGGGAAAGCGACATAATATAAAAGGTGAGATCCTTGAGATTTGGGAGGAAGACAATGGTGTCATCTATTTCATCTCGAACAATGGTAACATCTACGAAATAACAAACAATCAGATCAAACTCAAGGAGAAGGTGAGAGATCAGGTTATCACCGCTGGTCTGACAGACATCATTGATCGCGACGTCCTTATGGAAAAAGGTAAGGTCGAAGCCCGGACAGACACACTGGTAAGTGAATCGCTCGACAATGGTCTGACCGCTACTGTCAGGAAAGGACAAGGGTTATTTATCTCAGACCAGAACGGACGAGTCCTCTATGCACTGAATGAGGCAACAAGTATGCCGAACAACAATATCACCTACATCAAATACGACCATCACGGTACGCTTTGGGGGGTTATGGACAACGGTATATTCGCAATAGCCCTGCCCTCTGCTTATTCTCACTTCACCAACAATGACGGTCTGTCTGAGGGCGTGATTTCCATTACAAAATTCAAAGATAACATCTATGCCGGCACACTCAACGGCCTGTTCAGGCTGCAGGGTACACATTTCGTGAATGTGGGACTCGGCAATTTTGCCTGTTGGGAACTCTCTGCATCAAGCGACAGACTGCTGGCTGCAACGGCCACAGGTATCTACCTCATCAAGCCCAACGGCACTTACTCGCTCATTTCGTCAGAAGGAGCACTCTCCGTATATGATGCGGGCGACGTGATCTACAGCGGAGAGATGGGCGGACTATTCACAATGACCCCCGACGGCAAGAACAGAAAGAAGGTCTGCAATCTGGAGAAGGTGTCAGCCGTCATCTGCGACAAGCATGGGGACATCTGGATACAGAATGTATACGGTCAGGTGATGCGCCAGAATTCAGACAAGAAATTCATACCCTATAACGAGAGTGCCAAAGAGTCAACGGCAGTACTGGTGCAGTTTGCTGACACCATTCGCGCCATCGACGCCTTGGCCACTTACCCCATTTCCTTCCCGCAGTTCTCCTATTTTGACGGAGACATCACTTGGCTGACGAATAACGAAGGTACGCAACTCTATGCATGGAGAAACGGAAAGGAAGTCAAGGATCTCGACTACCTCTACCCCTTCAAGGGCAACACCATCAGCGCCATACTCCACAACGGTCATCAGCTGTGGCTGGGCAACAACAAGGGCTTCTCCATCATCGACACCGATGTGAAGGATCCTGCCTTCCAGATGAAGCCTGTGGTGCACATCCGCTCCATCAGTCTTGGAAGCGACACCATCCTCTGGGGAGGATTCGGCCCCATACCAGAAGAAATGATATTGGACAGCAAGGAGCGAAACATCCACTTCACCTACGCACTCAACAATATCCCCATCGTCAATAAGGCCTACTACCGTTATCAGCTCAACGACGGACGATGGAGCGCCTGGACAACAGAACAGCGTATCTCCTTCTATAACCTTCCCTATGGTGATTATACGTTTAGAGTGGAAGGACTCGACGCCTTCGGCCATAAGACCGACACCACAGAGTTCAGCTTCAGCATCTCCTACCCCTTCTACCTGAGATGGTATATGATTATTCTCTACCTCTTGGCAGCAGGCTTCATCCTATACCTTATTTATAAGATGCGCATCCGCATGTTGCAGAAAGAGAAGCTGAGACTGGAGCAGGTAGTACAAGAACGCACCGCCGAAATCGTCAAGCAGAAGGATGAGATTCAGGAGAAGTCTGAAAGTCTCGAATTAACGCTCAACGAACTCCATAGTGCACAGAACCAGCTGATACGTCAGGAGAAACTGGCTACCGTCGGTAAACTTACCCAAGGCCTTATCGACCGTATCCTAAACCCGCTGAACTATATCAACAACTTCTCGAAACTCTCAGAAGGACTGGTGAGAGACGTAGAGGCCAACATCGAAGACGAGAAAGAACGCATGAGCGAAGACAATTACGAAGATACCATCGACGTACTGGGCATGCTCAAAGGCAATCTGCAGAAAGTCGGCGAGCACGGGCAGAACACGACTCGCACCCTGAAGGCGATGGAAGAGATGCTAAGAGACAGAAGTGGCGGTATCGTCAAGGCGGATGTAACCACGCTGTTCAAGCAAAATCAGAGTATGGTCGATAACTACTACGGCAAGCAGATAGCAGCCCAGCACATCAATGTGGTTTTCGATTATCCCTCAGAGCCCATCTTCGTCAATGCCAATCCGGAACTGCTGAGCAAAGTATTCATGAGCTTGCTGGGCAACAGCTTCTATGCCGCCGAGAAAAAGTTCACGAAAGACAGCGGATACAGTCCAGAGGTGTCTCTCAAGGCGGAAGTCGTAGCGTCGCAGCTGGTCATCACCATCCACGATAATGGTATCGGTATCGAAGAGAGCATCCTCGATAAGATATTCGACCCCTTCTTTACCACCAAGACCACAGGCGAAGCCGCTGGTATCGGCCTATATCTGAGTCATGACATCATACAGAGCTACGGTGGTACCATCACCGTCAACTCCGTCAAGGATCAGTTCGCTGATTTCACAATAACATTGCCTATCATTAAAGATTAAGTATATGGAACAGACTATCGAACAACTGCAAGATCAACTCAAGAAGCAGGAGAAGCTGGCCTCTCTGGGACTGCTCAGTGCCGGTATCGCCCATGAGATACAGAATCCCCTGAACTTCGTCATCAACTTCAGTAAGATGTCTGACAAACTACTGAAAGACCTGATAGAGATCATTGACGATAACGCAGACAAGCTTCCTGAAGACGACCGCGAAGATATGAACGACATCGTCGCAGACCTGAAGGAGAACATGCAGAAGATCAATGAGCACGGAGAGCGCGCCATCAGTATCATACGCGGCATCCTCCTCGTATCAAGGGGCAAGGAAGGCATGATGGTACCGTCGGACATCTGCAAACTGGTGAAGGAATACGTCTGGCTTGGATACCATTCCATGCGCGCCAACTTCCAGGGATTCAACATCGCGATCCACGAACAGTATGAAGACATGCCCCCCATGATGGTCATTCCACAAGATCTGACAAGAGCCGTGCTCAACATCGTCAACAATGCCTTCTACGCCGTATGGCGTAAATCGCAGGACGCTCCAGCGGATTATCATCCCGAAGTGAATGTCCGTGTGGCGACTCAAGGTAGCGACTTCATCATCAGTATCGCCGACAACGGTGAGGGCATGAATGACGAAGTGAAGCAGAAACTCTACGAGAATTTCTTCACCACGAAGCCCGCAGGCCAAGGTACCGGTCTGGGCATGGGTATCACCCGCGACATCATCGAGAACCGACATGGCGGAAAGATCACCTTTGAGAGTACAGAAGGCAAGGGCACTACATTTACTTTCACAATACCCATCAAGAAATGAATCTAGCAAGACGCATCCTGACATCAGCCGCCGCAGCCCTCTTGGCACTGTCGATGACAGCCCAAGAGAACGATGCGCGCTCCATCTACAACCAGGCTGAGGAAGATTATAATATTGGCCGTTTCGAAGAGGCAAGAGACCTGCTGAAAGAGCATCTCTCGGATTTCAAGGGCAACATTCTCGAAAGTGCTTACAGGCTGATGTCGCTCTGCTATCTGGCTGATGACCACAACGAGGAAGCAGAGCGCTATGCTGGGATGCTGCTGACACAATCGCCTTATTACACCGTCTCTGCTCAGGATCCGATGAGGTTCGCGGAGATTGTGGAGCATATCAAGAAGGGGCGCACCACCACATTCACCACCGCCTCCAGTCAGGAGGAATCCCTCGGCGAGGTACCTGTGCCCGCCACGCTGATCACCGAAGAGATGATTCGCAACTCTGGCGCCAGGAATCTTCAGGAAGTACTGGAAGCCTATGTGCCCGGCATGCACATCGTGGACTGCAACGACGACATCAACATCGCCATGCGCGGCATCTATAGCAACGGACAGGAGAAAATACTCATCATGCTCAACGGCCATCGCCTGAACAGCTACTGCACGAATATCGCATCGCCCGACTTCAGCATCGGCCTGGAGAAACTGTCGCGTATAGAGGTGCTGCGAGGTCCTGCCTCCTCACTCTATGGCGGTGTGGCACTCACGGCGGTGGTGAACCTCATCACCAAGCAGGGTGCCGAACTGGATGGCGTCGAAGCCAGAGCAGGCATCGGCAACTACGGCCAGCTAAGAGGTGCCCTCACCTTCGGCAAACGATACTTCGACCTCGACATACTCATCTGGGGCAGTATCTATAAGAACAGCGGTGAAAGCAGGACGCCTGAACAGCGAACCGACGAATACGGCACCCCAGTCCCCTATGTCACTATTGGCCATATCGGAGAAAAGCCCTCGTATGACTTTGGCGTACAGATGAACTGGAAAAACCTGCGCTTCCTCTACGACACTCATTTCTCACAGATAGTGTCGCCTTACACCATCAGTACGCTGGCTACGACCTACGACCGCGAGAGATACCGCACCTTCAATGGCATCAAGCCCAGTTTCTCGACGAATGCCCACCATGCAGAAATCGGCTATGGACGCCAGCTTGGCAGCCTGAACCTTCAGGGATCACTGACCTATGATAATTCCGACCTGACTCACTATCAGGTCATCTACGACGGCAATCTGCCTGAGTTCGGAACAGCCCTTAATCTGCCACAAGACCTTCTCTATCTCTTCCAGAAATATTCCGGCATGGGCAGATACATCAATGGTCAGGACTACAGTTACGGTGCCGAAGTGAAAGGCGACTACACATACATCAAACAAGGGCCACACAAAGGGTCCATCACGTTCGGCGCACAATATAGCCACTTCAGACTCGAAGATGTGCGTTACCAGGTCGTTTATGATTTCACCAGTGCCTCGCCCGAGATGCCCAGTCTGCAGGAAGGTGGCAAGGGAAGAGAGAACAGCTACAATGCCTTCATCCAGCTGAAACACCAGTGGCACTCGCTGATCCTGAATGCCGGCCTGCGCTACGACCACAAGTTGCGCTACGACTCCACGAAACTCGACGTTTTCTCCCCCCGTGTGGCACTGATCCTGCTGAAACCGAAATGGAATGTGAAACTCAGCTACTCGAAGGCCTTTGTCGATGCACCTTACCTCTACCGCAAGTCCAATTCATTCTTACGACTCTTGGAAAATGATATGTCTGAAGGCATAGATGAAGAGCTGAGTCCTGAGACGGCACACTCCTTCCAACTCACCTTCGCAGCGAATGGATGGGCACGAGGACTGAACGTTGAAGTCAACACCTTCTATAATATCCTCAACGACCCCATCTCCACCAATGTGATGGACTACCAGAACGGTGGTCAGAACCGCACGGTGGGAGCAGAGTTGATGGCCAGTTACAGCCGATCCAGGTTCACGGCCGACTTCAACTTCTCCTGGATTAAGGTCCTGAAGTCGAATCCTTACAACGTCACCATAACAGACTTTGCCCAACAGCCGGGTATTGACAGCAACAGAAATACGCCTGTCGCTATGGCCAATGCCGTACTGGCATGGGAGGTCTCACAGCGGCTGAAGTTCACGTCTCATATCAACTTCAAGAGCAAGCAGGAGACTTATAATGCCGACATCGTCAAGATAGCCAAAGCCAACAAAGAAATGGAAGAAGCTAGTAAGTACCCAGCAGGAGACCCAGAGTGGATACGACATATGCAGCAAGCCACGACCTATATTTCCCAAGCCATCTATAAAGGCGACATGGACCCACGCCTGATTGTCGATCTGGGCGCCGAGTACAAACTCAACAAGCTGACGTTTGGATTGAATGTCCACAACCTCTTCAACACCAAATACAATCAGAGTGGCTCTAACACCAAGCTGATACCTCAGAAAGGACTCTGGTTCATGGCTTCTGTCGCCTATAAATTCTGATATTCTGCGGCTTTAGCTATTTAGACAACAAAAAAATAAGCCTTTTTAGCAAGATTTTGCTATTTAGACTTTGCAATTTGCGAGAAAAGTGTTACCTTTGCACCACTTTTAAAAGTTAAAAAACAAATCAAGCAGAAATGGAAGCATTTTTCAGGACGCATAGATATCTTGTAGAGCATACGAATGCCCCAGTACGCCGTACCCTCATGGACGAGATCAACTGGAGCGATCGTATGATCGGTATCAAGGGTACGCGCGGCATCGGCAAGACGACCTTTCTGCTTCAATATGCCAAGGAGCATTTTGATATACTCGACAAGCAGTGCCTGTATATCAACATGAACAACTTCTATTTCCAGGGGCACGGCATCGCAGACTTCGCTGGTAAGTTCTACAACCACGGGGGCCGCGTGCTGCTCATCGACCAGGTCTTCAAGCAGCCAGACTGGAGTCAGGAACTGCGCAAGTGCTACGACCTCTACCCCAACCTGAAGATTGTGTTCACAGGCAGTAGCGTGATGCGTCTGAAGGACGAGAATCCCGAGCTTAACGGCATTGTCAAGAGCTACAACCTGCGCGGCTTCTCCTTCAGAGAGTTCGTCAATCTGCTCACTGGTAATTCATTCAGAGCTTACACGTTGGAGGAAATCCTCAAAGACCACGAGCATATCATCAAGCAGATACTGCCAAAGGTCTCTCCCAACCGTTTCTTCCAGGACTATATCCATCACGGCTTCTATCCGTTCTTCCAGGAGCACCGCAACTATTCGGAAAACCTCCTGAAGACGATGAACATGATGACCGAGGTTGACATCCTGCTCATCAAGCAGATAGAGCTGAAGTATCTCACCAAGATCAAGAAGCTCTTCTACCAGATTGCCGAAGAAGGCCCCTCAAAGGCGCCCAACGTGAGCAAGCTGGCTCAGGATATCGAGACCAGTCGCGCCACCGTGATGAACTATATCAAGTATCTGACCGATGCCCGCCTGCTGAATCTCATCTATCCCGTCGGACAGGATTTCCCCAAGAAGCCTGCCAAGATCATGCTCCACAACTCCAACCTGATGTATGCCATCTACCCCATCAAGGTGGAAAAGCAGGAGGCGATGGAGACCTTCTTCGTCAATGCGATGTGGAAGGATCACAAGGTGAACACCGGCACGCGCGACTGCCACTTCATCGTCGATGAGAAGCTCAAGTTCCGTATCGTCGATGCCAAGGCGCCCTCCAAGCAGCGATTCCAGTCGGATATCATCTATGCACGATACAACACCGAGATAGGTCATGGGAATCAGATTCCGCTATGGTTGCTGGGATTCCTCTATTAATAATTAAATATGTGTCTATTAAGTTATAATTAAACAAATACAAAACAATAGTTATTCATTTTAATAGTTATCTAAAACAAATGGCTAAAGAAAAGAAATTTATCACCTGTGATGGTAACGAGGCTGCGGCTCACGTGAGCTATATGTTCTCGGAGGTAGCTGCTATCTACCCCATCACCCCGTCTTCGCCAATGGCGGAGCATGTCGACGAGTGGGCTGCACGTGGTCGTAAGAACCTGTGGGGTCAGACCGTCAGTGTTCAGGAAATGCAGTCTGAGGCTGGTGCAGCTGGTGCTGTTCACGGTTCTCTGCAGGCTGGTGCCCTCACCACGACCTTCACTGCTTCTCAGGGTCTGCTCCTGATGATTCCTAACATGTACAAGATTGCCGGTGAGCTGATTCCTTGCGTATTCGACGTTTCTGCCCGTACGCTGGCTTCTCACTCTCTCTGTATCTTCGGTGACCACCAGGACGTGATGGCTTGCCGCCAGACTGGTTTCGCTATGCTCTGCGAAGGTAGCGTACAGGAGGTTATGGATATGACCGCCGCTGCTCACCTCGCTTCTCTGGAGACCTGCGTGCCTTTCGTAAACTTCTTCGACGGTTTCCGCACCTCTCACGAGTATCACAAGATTGAGCTGCTCGATCAGGAGGATGTTCGTCCGCTCGTTAAGGAAGAGTACATCAAGCGCTTCCGCGATCGTGCAATGTCTCCTGAGCGTCCTATCACCCGTGGTACCGCTGAGAACCCCGAGACCTTCTTCACACACCGTGAGGCCTGCAACCCCTACTACGATGCAGTACCCGAGGTTGTTGAGAAGTATCTGGGCGAGCTCTCTAAGATCACAGGTCGTGAGTATCACCTCTTCTCTTACTATGGAGCCGAGGATGCCGACCGCATGATCATCCTGATGGGTTCTGCTACCGATGCAGCTCGTGAGGCTATCGACTACCTGAATGGTCAGGGCCAGAAGGTAGGTATGATCAGCGTTCACCTCTATCGTCCGTTCTCAGTGAAGCACCTGCTCGCAGCTGTTCCCAAGAGCGTGAAGAAGATTGCCGTGCTCGACCGCACGAAGGAGCCCGGTGCCAACGGCGAGCCTCTGTATCTCGACGTGAAGGATGCCTTCTACGAGGTAGAGAATCGTCCTGTCATCGTTGGTGGCCGCTACGGTCTTGGTTCTCACGACACCACACCAGCTCAGATCATCAGCGTGTTCAACAACCTCGCTATGCCCGAGCCGAAGAACCACTTCACCATTGGTATCGTCGACGACGTGACCTTCACCTCTCTGCCCGAGGTCGAGGAGATTGCACTCGGTGGCAAGGGCATGTTCCAGGCTAAGTTCTATGGTCTGGGTGCTGACGGTACCGTAGGTGCTAACAAGAACTCAGTGAAGATCATTGGTGACAA
>Ga0256404_1000909_pt1 | contig 75450 bp, 70 predicted proteins | sample RumenRJG_01DNA_FD_185990 | JGI IMG/M metagenome (GOLD analysis project Ga0256404, IMG submission 185990) | Bovine rumen microbial communities from Lethbridge, Alberta, Canada - RJG_01 | ecosystem: Host-associated > Mammals > Digestive system > Stomach > Rumen | place: Canada: Alberta | collected...
AGGTAAGTGAAAAATCTGACATGGCAAAATCCTGAGCCGCTCGGCTTTGCCGCTTCGCGCGTCGAAGAACTTTTTGTTGCTCAGGAACTTATAAAGAAAGTTAAACTAAAGTGCTGCGGAATTTAGGTATACTATAGATATGTCACCGTTTCCTCAATCGGTTTGCGGCTGTTGTGATTAGCCAGTGGCCCTGCTCCTTCAGCAGCATAGCCGAGGGCGAGACATGTCAGGATCTCTTCATTCACTGGCAACTGGAATGCTTCAGACATCTTATCGGGGTCGAAGAAATTTACCCAACAACTATCCACACCTACACTCTTTGCACAGAGCATCATGTGGGTGGTCACGATAGAGGCATCCTCGATGCCAGAGTCATACTTCTGACCAGGATAAGTAAATACGTTGTTCTTGTCAAAGGCTACGATAAGCATTGTCGGTGCACCATATCGACAGGGAGTCTGGGCATCAATTTTGGCCAGTCCTTCTGCCGACTGTACCACATAGACGTGCTGCTCCTGTAGATTCTTGGCTGTCGGAGCCAAACGTCCTGCCTCCAGAATACTGTCGAGTTGTTCTTTACTGATCTGACGCGAGTCAAACTTCTTGCAGGAATACCTGCTTCTTGCTAATTCAATGAAATCCATAATTCTAGTAGTTTAATTTGTATTGTTATAGTTCAGCACCCTCTGCCGTCGATACTACAAGCTGCACCTTCCTCCTGTGGCCTTGGCTCCAGTCCTACATCCTTCGAGTAGAGTGTGACCGTTCCATCTTCCAGCACATAACATGGGATGCCTAAATCATCCACGGCTTTTGCTTCATCGAAAGCGGGATTAGTGTCACGGAGCTTTATAAACTGCTTTAGGTTCCTAACATGCTTACCGATGTCAATTACCTCGAAATTCGGATTTCCCACCACTTGCTTCTCTACGTACTCGCAATCTGGGCAGGTATGCATCACATACATCTTAATCATAGTCGTGTTGTTTTCGTTATTACTATTTGTTCTGCTACAAAATTACGAAAAATACTCCAATTTTTGCTCACCAACTATCAAATGCACGTCTATTTTATGCTAAATTTGCTAAATCAGACATAGTTTTGCTATATTTTGACTACATTTGCAAAACGAATCATTAAAATGGAACACAATATGACACAAGAATATGCAAGGGTATCTGTAGAAATGCCCGAAAACGAAGATAAGAATTATCTCCGCCAGGAATTGACATACGAGATAGAGAACAACGACATCCAAGATGAATTTACCATCAAGTTCTGATTATGGAAAAGAAATGCGATACCTACCAGATTGCCGCCGACATCCAATGGGAATATGCGGGTGATGGCATTGTTCGCCAAATCATGGGCTACGATGAGTACTTGATGATGGTGAAAGTAAAATTCAACCAAGGAGCCATCGGCACACTCCATCAGCATCCTCATACTCAAAGTACCTACGTGGCCAGTGGATGTTTTGAGGTGACTATCGGTGGAGAGAAGAAAGTTCTCCGAGCTGGCGATGGCTATTATGTGGCTCCCAACCTTCCGCATGGTTGTGTCTGTCTGGAGGCTGGCGTTCTCATCGACACCTTTAGCCCTATGCGAGAGGACTTTTTGAAATAGAGAATCCTTTTTTATTTGCTTAGTTTCTCCAATGCATCGGAATCAAGTCGATACACCGTCCATTCCTTCATGGGCACAGCACCAAGGGATAGATAAAAGTTGATGCTGGGCTGGTTCCAATTTAGGCATGTCCATTCCATTCTTCCACAATGATGCTCTCGTGCAATCTTTACCAAATGCAGAAGCAAGGCCTTCCCATACCCTTTACCACGATCGTCTGGCCACACAAACAAGTCCTCCAGATACAATCCTGAATGTCCGATGAACGTTGAGAAGTTGTAGAAGTAAAGCGCGAAGCCTACCTCACGACCATCCACTACGGCAAACACCGCTTCAGCCCTGTGCTCATCGAACATTTCCCGTTCAAGCACTTCTGGCGAGGCAATCACCTCGTTCTCCATCTTCTCATATCGGGCTATGCCCTTGATAAACTCCAGCAGCAACGGCACATCTTGCCGTTCAGCCTTGCGAATCACGACATTCATCATACTTCTCTCTCGGTTCCCTTTTCTTTATCTTCTTCTATCATACCTTTGAGAATGCTAGCGTAATCATCCCCTGAATCATAATTCTCTTTTGGCCCTCTGACAGCGAATATATCAAGGCTATCAAAGTCAATACTCTCCGATTTGCTCGGATTGACTTTTCGCTCCTCATAAGGGATGTCGTTCTGTTGAAGCAACCTCTGAAGATACCTGATATATTCCTCCAGACTCATCACCTTCTTCTTTATGTCACGCATTTGGATAACTCTCTTGGGGAAAGATTTGATGAGTGTACCTCTCAGCTGCTTTATCTCCAATTGCATCTTTTGAATAGCTGCTTGACGGTCAGGTTCTTCTGCGAGCCAAGCATCAGTTTTCTCCATCTTCTTTTGCAATTGAAGATTCTCCTCTTCGAGTCCTTTGGCGTATTTCTCCAATGATTCCAAACGCTTCAAGTCCTTGCGATATGCCTCGATGATGTGCTTCATTCGCACTTCATAAGGTATATCGTCGTCCTCAGGCTTAACCTTTTTCGTATATTGTATCTCATCCATATTCTTCTTTTATTTTCTTTGTACTAAAACCGCATAATCCTCACAGACAGCGTGGCACGTTGGGTATATAGTATCCAAACGTAGGACTATTTCTACATTGTTATGTCCATGGCCGCGAACTTGTATGTTATGGACAGAGGCCATATTTTTTTTGTACAATGGGTCTGACCGAGGATGCCATCGTATTCATTGACTTTTCGATCTTGATGAAAGTGCTAGGGTGTATTGGAACAAGATCATGAGTAACCTCCAATTTATTTATTCGGATAGGTCCATCCAACATCAGACACCCTGAATTCATAAATGCCGTCTTGTAGTACTTTATATTGCCTCTGCATTCCGTAACATTATAAATCACAATATGGTCTTGAATTTTACAACTATAACAATTGCCAACTTGAAACTGATCATATTCATGATGTTGTGCGTTCAGAACAATGTTCTCTACACTTTCGAACGTGGAGCGGAATAATTCAAAAAGACAATCGGCATCCTCGGGAGCAATGGGTGTCCAATACCTGAGCCCTATCTCTCTTGAGATTGACCATTGCCTAACACGTAAATCACTGGGGCCTATAGTAATCCCTTCGGCCTCGATGCTATTTCCCAGAATATCCCCTACTTGAAGGATGTCATAGCCTTCAGGTAGGTCTTCGTTAAATTGTGCAAAATAGTCTCCTTTATGTATCATGTGTTCTCTTTTAAACAATAGTGTCTGCCTTTCCCTTGCGCATTTTAGTAATTATTTGTTCCCGTTAATCCCACTCCTCGTCACTTTCTGTATTTAAGACTTTCGTCGTATTAGTTTTTCCGCCAATGTTTCTATATATCATACTAGAAAGTGTATCAAGAAGATTGTCTACAGTTGCAACAGTGAACAAATGACTATCATCCTTCACAAATCGTTTCAACGAAGTTATATCTGCATCTTCGCCGAGAGCTATGGCGTATTTGCTAGCTAATAAAAATAAACGATTATTGTCAAGTAAGGTGATTCCAAAATCATAATCGTCTGTTGGACACCCATCAGACAATACGATAATACTTATTTCTTCTCCATCAATGGTATGATTGTTTAATGCGGCATCTAGCGCTTCGCAAGCCGTACCAAGAGGCGTCATTCCGTTAGCTTTCAACTCTTTCCATCCAAAATCCATAACAGGCTTAGGAGAATCATACATCCATTGAGCAGTCTTGCCAAACGTCATGACACTCAATTCTATTTGTTTTCCATCGAAAGCAGCACCTTGAAGAGTAACAAGGATGTTGCTCATAGCATCATTTAAGGCGCCTATTTTAGCTCCTTCCATGCTGCCGGATGTATCGAGTAGAATAAAGAACTTCATTTATATTACCTTTACAACAGCTAAGATATTCAGTATTATTGATATTATCAGACCTGCCACTAGTATCAATATCAACTTGTGCGATTTTTTGTTTGCATCCATTAGTTGCGAAAAAGAACTGGAGATTTGTGATTCCAGATTCTGGCCTAAAGCTACTGTAGCCTGGGTGTTTGAGTCAACAGCTCTTGAAAAATGAGCTAATGCAGATTCTATGCTTCCCTGAACTTCTTTCAAGACATCCTCAATCCGTATTGTAAGATTGTTATACTTCTCAAATAATGATTCCATTTCCGTTTTTACTCTTTTCATAGAATCAATATACTGATCAGCACTTTTTGAGAAATCAGTGGCAATTTGAGTCATTACGGTTTTCTGATTCTCAGAAGATTCGGTTAAAGATTTGTTGTAGCCCTCTTTCAATTCATCTACTACGGTTTTGAATCCAGCAATAATACCAGATGCTTTCTCTATCTCCTTTACAGTTGCTTCACGGGCTTTATTGATATCGGCTTCCATTTTGGTAGTCAATTCTTTTCCGCTTTTCTCGATTGTTTTGGAGAAATTGTCATTAGCAGTATTACAAGCGTTCTCAAATTTTTCCTTTATGTCTTTGGTCGCTTGTTCCAATGATGTAACACGAGTTTGAAGTGCCTTGAAAACGACATCTGCTTTATCAGAAACTTCTGTACTAGCAATGTTCTTGCTGTTTTGAATATCATCTAAGACTTTTTTCAATTCCTGATAAATATCTGTAAAGTCCTGAGTCAGAACAGATAGTTGAGCCTTTGCACCTTCATAGGCATTGACAGTTCTTTCAACCTGCTGTCTTGCAGATTCAATACTCTGTAGCTTTTGTTCTAAAGTTGATAGAGATTTTAAAATTTCTTGTGAATCCATATTTGAATAATTTTGTTATTTCGTATAATTACTAGAGAATGTGTTAACCCAATTGAGGTGGCCAGTGAGTTCTGCCTGCAATTCAAGCTCTTCGAAGCGTTTGAAATCCTCGATAGAGGCAATATTTCTTCCTTTAGCATTCAATTCAGATTTGAACTTGGCAATCCCTTTATAGAAGGAATTATCATTCTTCTCCTGTTCCTTAAATGCCAGATAGCCCTCAATAAAGCTACTTTCCAATTCCTCCCTCATATTCTTATTACTGCCGACCTTTAATGCAAGAAGACAATATACATTCAGGAAACAAAGTGCCGCATTGGTATCTGTTGTACCACGACGTATCAATCTTACTGCACCTTGTAAATGCTTAATATTATCCTTTGGGGAGCCAGATACTCCAATAACATCACTATCGACGACCCTCATATATTTGTAGAGTATATCAAACGATGATACACGTCCTCGATCAGTCTCATCCAGTAATGAGAATTCTTCATCATTATCGGTTTTATAACCTTCACGAGCATACTTCGAATTGAAGTAATAATAGATCTCATCCTTCAGATCCTCATTAATCTCCTTCCAGTCCTTGGTGTCATCAATACCTACAAGGCAGAAATTTCTCATGTCATCGATAGCTCGCTTCCGCTTTAATGCGACTTTATCATAAATAAATTCTGTCAAGTAGCCCAAACATTTATGGATTTCATTTTGTCCCTTACGAACACTTGCTTTCTCAACTTCGTTTTCGGCTCTTTCCTCAGAATAGTACCTCATAAGGAAATCTTTTAGTCGGTTGAAATATGACCCATTGGGTTTTCTCGTAGAAAGAATTCTAAATGTTCGGGTTGAGTAATCCTGTGTGAAATCATCAATAAGACCAATAACGCACATACGGTATATTGCTTTGGCTATATCAGCATAGGAATCATCTACATAGGAAATCAGAGTTACCACCTCTGTACCTGGTTTGGAATTAAGCACAACATCAAGGAAACCTTTAGCAGGTATATGTGCATTCGGTTTATCTTTCTTGTCATTTCCTATAAAATAGACGAGATCCATCTCACTCCAGAGATAATACATCTTCTTCTTCTCTTCATATTCTCCTTTAAAATTATTGTCGAAGAAGAACATGACTGTATTATAATCCGAACCTTGATATTCCAAATTCTCCTTTGGAATCCTCACTTTTATGCTTTTAAGATACTCTTGTAGGTCTTTATAATATAAGAAACCACGATGGTTCCAATCAACATATCTTAGAACACAATCATTATACTTCGAGCAGTGGTTGCAAGTCCATGCCTGTCGTACACCTTGTGCGTCTTTATTATCCGTATTACATTTTACCCGGACAATATCACTTAATGGATTACAGCGGTCAATATACTGTTCATCAATTTGAGCATTGTATGCTTCAAGAATCTCTAACAGATCGTTTTCCCTAAACCACTTGCCTTTAATAATGGTCCAAGGCATGCCCACTTTAGAACATCGGTTGCTAATTCTTGCAAGATGATAGTCTGACATAAGAATTACAGACAAAGCCATTTTTCGGTCTCTTCCTGCACGTCCTGCCTCTTGAACAAAGCTTTCCAATGAACTGGAGTAATTCATATTCACAGTAAAACGCACATTAGGTTTATCAATGCCCATTCCAAAAGCTTTTGTCGCAACCATAATTGGTAGTTCGTTATCTCTGAAACGTTTCATGAACTCCATAGACTCGTTTCCTTGTTCCTGCCCCTCTTGTGCTGATCCTGAAAAAGAACCTATATCACATTTCTCTCTGAGACGCTCTGAAACGACACTAACACTTATACCCGTTGTATTTACATGTGGACAGAAGATAATACCAGATTGCTCGTATGATGCCTTTCGATAATAATAATTATCAGGCATATTTACAGTCAATTGACTTCCGTCGAGTCCTTCCAGATTCTCACGCTCTTTGAACCTGTCCAAAATGCGTTGTACTGATTCTTCTGACTGTAATTCTCTTATATATCCCGGAACTTTGTCTATATAGTCAACTAAGAATTTCGACTTTTGGTCATTTGTCGTTTTTCTATCACCAATCAAAACTGCAGGGCCAAAATTAGCCAATTGTCCAGTCGGATCATATTTGGGGTCTTTCTGATATTCGACCTCAATCCTTTCTATTTTGTATTGCAATTCCAATCGGTTACTGTTTTCGTAACGAACAATAGCATCAGGATCAAGAGAAAACGCTCCATTACCAGTCAATTCTCTCTCAACGTCTGATAGAACATCGAACGATGCTGTAGCTGTAAGTCCAAACAGAGATATTGCCCCTTCTTTTGCCCTAACGTAACTATACAGGTTGCGTCCTAAGTGCAGATATGAGAATCTAAAATCCTGTCCCCATTCCGAAACACAATGTACCTCATCAATAACTCCATAAGAGAAATACACATTCAGCTCATGCATATTCTGAAGTCTTTCTCTGAACTCATAAATACATAATCTTTCGGGAGACATAAAGGTAATAATTGCCTGAGAAGACTCCATCAATAGTTCATGCTGAGTTTTTTCTTCAGGGGATAATTCGGAATTAATAAATGTACAACAATCAATTCCATTAGATATAAGACCATCATACTGGTCTTGCATCAAAGACTTCAGAGGGTCAATTACCACTGTAATACCTGGTTGAAGCATAGCAGCCAACTGGTATGTCAATGATTTACCACCACCAGTCGGGAGCAATCCAATAACTCCCTTATTTTGCAATGCCCTGTTAAGGATAGGTAATTGCCCTGGTCTAAATTCTTTCTTACGAAATAGCATTTGGAGGAAATATACAAGATGCTGTGTAGTATCTTTAATTTCTTCATGTCCTCCACTCTGTCCAATAACAGTAACCGGTTTATACGTTATTCTATCTGTTGTATATACCTCACGTGAGCTATAAACGAATCTTGATGACCTAACATTGAAATAGCAATTATTCTTGGCTTTAAACTCTGAGAATTGTACGTTTTCAGCATCAACAAATTCATCAATGCCAAAGTCTATGACCATATCATAGACAGTACTTTTGTCTATTTGCTTTGATGCCTTATATGTCTTGTTACCCAAATGTAAGTCAGAGCCATAATACTCTGGCGATAAAATTGTGAGATTTACCTTAGGGAATTTTCTGCCATCATAATCCTTTGACAGTTCTGTAAGATGGTTATACATCATCTCCAGATCAGCAAACGCCAAAGCTGCACAAGGAACGTCGTTTTCTTTCACCAAAACATTCCATTCATTCTGTTCGATAGAAATGTGACCAGTCAAAGCCGCCTCAATAATCACTTTTTGTATTCTAGCAATACCAATAGGCGTGTTTCGCAGAATTTTCTCATTCCCCTTTAAAATTGAACTGTCTGCACATGGAAACAAAATCGTGCCGTATTTTTCCAACTCATTTGAGAATGTTATAACCATATTCATTGCTTTCTCAACAAATGGCGAGCATTTTGTTGGTAGGCCTCTTGTTATGATGTTGCTAAGAACAGCCAAGATTGGGTCTATATCCTCATAAATACTTGCTCCGATATCGAAAGGAGCTAGGACTTCAAATGAAGACATACGTTTCCAGAACTTCTCTGCATTTTTGTCTTTACTATCATAATCCCCTATTGCATCAAGACGATAAGCTCCAAAGAATTGTTTCGGTGGATAATATGATAGTGGAACGAGGAAAGGTTTCCCTTCTTCTCTGACAACTTGGAATCCCTTTGCTACACAGCCATACCATTTACCACTTGGCAATTGTCTATATTGACCGATCTTAACATTAACGAAATAGTTCCCTTTTATATCAAAATATCGCAAGAAGGAATCAATACGCTCATTCCCAAAATTCAATGGCCCAACACATACGAAATAGTGACGATAGCCAGTTGATCCGACCATTAAAGCCAGATCTTTCAAATCAATTTCTGGAATATCGAGAATATTTGAAAACAAATGAATGCATATTTGTTCTTCAACATGAAGCCCTGTCAAATACTCTCCTGTGAAGCTCTTGTCAACAGGAGGAAGATAATTATTCAGAGCTTCCACATAGACATCTTCACCGACAGCTAGACTAACATTAAGTTTGGCTCTATCCAACGCCGTCTTTGAAGGTTCAACCAATGTGACTTTCTGCAATTTCCCAATCTGTCCATTCCTTCTAAGTTGGTCTATCATGAAGACACTTGCAATTCCTTGACCGCACCCCCAGTCAATAATTTCATAGTTCGTGTCCATATTCTTGAAAGGAAATTGACTGATCGCACATTCAAGTTTTCCCTTGTGCATTTCACCGTATGCAGCGAGATAACAGCAGAGTTGTTCCTCGTTTTCGAGCCTGGCAGTACCATGATTAAGACCTGGACATTGCCATGGTCTGTTTTTAAATTCGAATGGTACATTTTCCTTCGCTGTCCTTATAATATGCTCAAAGGTCAGTGGATGATATGTCTGTATGGTATCTATGTAACTCATTCCTTATTATCGCCTAAAATACTTTCACTATCTGGATTTTGTTTATGACTCTTCCAATTCCTAACAGCTGTTGCCTTACTAGTGTTGGCATAGCAATATTCACAAAGGTGTGGACACGTGTTGTATTGGCCGATATCCTTACTAATGATGCAACCACAGAATTGTCTTTGTCCTTTATCCTTATTGTCCTTTTTCCGACACACATACATTGTATCGGAGATTTCTATTGCCCCATCGGGAATAATCGTTCCAAAATCCTTTCCAAAATGAGAAACGACTTCCATCCCAAGGAATTTCATAAGCACAGGATCGTCATATGCGATGCGTGCTATGAGTTCTTCGTCTATACAATGGTTTGGCTTTATGTGGTATTGTTCCAAATTGATCTTTTCTGCGCAAGTGGCAAGTTTGTATCCCCACCTCTGGTTCAAGGAGTCAAGACCTGCAGCAAACTGACGCATCGTCTGCTCAGAAAACAATTGGTAGTTGATTTTATTGGATTCAAGATTGTTCTTCACCTTCCTGTACTCCAGTATATCAGCAAAACTAAATACTAACTTCTCCGTAAAACCTTCTAGCTGATTGCCGATACTTTCAACTTTATTCAGTAACTTCTCCACAGATATCTGGTCAGTAAGGATAAGAGGATCAAATCTCCAAACAACTCTTCCTTTTCCAAGCCTTTTAACTAATTCCCTAAAAGTCTCAATGCGTTTATCAAGTGCAGGCACACCTCTTTCAAGACCTTCTTCCTCATAATCATTCAGAGAGTACTGAATATAACAATTAATATTCTTTTCTTTAAGAAGATCAAGGTATGGAATCAGTGGTTCCGGATTCTTTGACCAAAACACGATGAAACGCGTCTTTTCATAGCTAACATAACTCTGAACACCGTTAAAAGGATTAGTCCATGCTGAATAGCCTTTCTTTAATCGATTAAAAAACCATTCTGCATAGAATGCTGGTATATCCGTACTTCTACTTGCAGACACAATTACAGGAGCTTGTGCATCGGCAACTTTTCCATTATCTCGAACTATCTGAACTTTTTCCCACCCCATAATTTTAAAAATTTCCAATTAATGACAATACATTCATCAAAAACCAAGGATCAAAGCCCTGCATGGTCATACGCTTTTGATTTGCTCCATCCTTATGAACTTCTATTCCGTCTGAATATGGTGATATACCAACTATTTTATTATATGGTACTTTTACGCTCTTTTGGGGCGAATAGAATATAAGGTTTTTGTTTGTTATATAAAGAGAGCCGACACCGTTGAGTTCCATGGAGCTATGCTCGACGGGATGGCCTTTCATACCCCCAGTACGATAATAGACTCCCTTAATTATACGGAAGCTAAAACCTCCACTCCTTCCAACCCATTCTTTTGTAATTTTCTCCTGATAAAGACTTACACCGTTATAGGTCCATAAAATGGTTTCATTTTTGCCAAGAATAATGGGAGCAGCAATGTTTGTTCCTGGCATAATACCCCGTTGAATGTCCTTCAGAATAGACATTTGTTCCAACTTGCCAATCTCACTATTTTGATACTTCGCAGGAAGATTATTCATTGGAAGAGCCAAGAACTTGATGTAATCGTCTATTTTTTGCTGTTCTGCATCTGATAGAAAACCGTTTTTTAAGAAATTGGTTGCTGCTTTATCAAGAACGTACAAATAAGCATCCTCAATATTCGCCTGTATCATTGGGAATTTGCTAAGAACCTTCTCACATCTGCTATGAGCGGTCTGAAGTGGCAGTTTATCCGTGAAATACTCAACCATAAAGCCTCTCATGATTTTTTTAGTAAACTCATCAACAGCTCCATTTTTATTGATTTTGCTATATGATGTACCTACAGCCAATAGAAATTCATCCATCAACTTCATTGAGGATGGTGAAAAAGGTCGATGAATACTTGCAGTATATTGTCGAATCTCCTTGTCACAAATACCGCAAATATCATCTTCTGACAAATATGCATCTGCAACAAGCTGGGCTTTTGTGCGTTGCACATCCGCTCCAGTAGCTCGGAGAGTAAAATATGAGCTGACAACTGCTTCGAAGTCTTTCATTCCCTGCTCGTGTTTGGATTCGCATTCGTCATGTGAATGTGAAAACCATCCGGCATCTTTTCCGCAATACTTACAAGTACTCATTTTGATTATTTCTTATTTTTCTTAAAATGTAGATTCCTTTGACTCTTATTGGACTTGTGATTTGTTTGGGTATGTTTCTGTTGCCCTCTAATAAATCTGTTCAGTTCCTCATCAAGTTCTCTAATTCGTGACTTTGCTTTTTTGACTGCATTTTCAGCCTTTTCTTTGTCTTTTTGAGCATATCCCAAGTTGATTTGTTGTTCTTGGTTGAGCTTCTCCGGATTACCATATGAATCAATCTTTGACAAACAAGCCTTTAGTTTCTCTTCCGCTTCTTTTACGAGGGATCTCTGCCATTCTTTCTGATATGCAATTAAAATCGGAAAGACATTCTTGTCATCTGAGTCTGTATAGACACAAGCTACAGACATGTCATCCTTGCTTCCCCTTGCACTAATAATCGGAAACGACTTTTTCAATACTTTAAAGGCTGTTTCATTTCCAGATTTTATGGCTTGCTTATAAAGTTGGATATAGAAATTGTTAAGCACCTCACCGTCACCGAAAGAGTCGTCCAAACCATCTGATCCCAGAAATACGGCTAAAGGGAACTCTCCATTTGCTTGATAACAATAACGGAACTCTTCAAGGGCATGAGAATCACACAATGAAGTTGTTTTATTCAGAAAACACTTGTCATCCCATGGAATGGGCTGATTGCAAACCAACTTACCATCATCAACAGACATAAAAATGCATTTGCCATCGCCGATATGAAAAGCAAACCAATAATCAGGCGTTTGAACATATGCCATCAATGTGCAACCATAAGTCTTTTCAAAAGTCGCATTATCATCATTAAGCTTAGCCTTAAATGCATCCAGATACTTCTGATCAACATGTTGCTGTTCCCAATCTGATAATTCCCGATTTCTCGCATCTTCTGCTATCGCATTGTTCCACCTGCTTATTATAGATGAAAATAGCCATGTAAGCTGCTTATGTTGCTTGCTCTTTATTTGCTCGTCAGTTGCAGAGTCCTTACTGTACGATGTGAATTTTGCATTTTCAAAGAAAGAATCCTGCAAGTTTTCTACCAATTCACATAGGGCACTCCGGGTAATATTGACAGCTAACTCAGAACCGATATGACTACGGAAATACGGCTCACCGCCATGACCATCGCTTATGATGGCCATGGATAGTGAATCCGAACTTTGAGCATAAGCGAAGTCTTGACATGGTTTACCAGTCTGCAAATGACTATCGCCTGTTTCTCGATGATATATATTATTCATATAAATCAAATAGTCTATTCCCAATCGTCCCAATTGTCCTTAGTAGCAGGGGCTGGGTTGTTTGCAACCTCTGCACCGGTGACATCTGCTGCTGCTTTCTGAATCTCTTCAACTACCTGATCTTGCTTAGTGGTATCTGCTGCAGAGGTACTCTTACTACCAATTTGTGAAGAAGTGATAGCAATGATACGAATCATTTGCTTTAGTGCATCAATATTATGCACTGTTATCACAGCTTCTGGAGAATTTGTAAAAGCTGCAAGTTTATTCTGATCAGCATCATTGCCTATAGCAATTGCGATCTTAATTGCATTTTTAAACCAGTTGTTTTCTTTTAGATTCTTCAAACCTGCCTCGAAATTATCCGTTGGAACACCATCAGAAAGAAGTATAATAGCCGGAGCATAATAACCACTTCCTGTTGACGTTGGCATAAAACCTCCATTGCGAGATAGTTTCTTGTTTAGCTCATTACAAGCTTCACCAAGAGAAGTCATGCCGGAAGCCTGAACCTTCTGCCAGATAAATTCCTTGGCACCTTTTGGAGTGTCATACAACCAACGTGTACCAGTTGAAAACTCTAATGCAGCTACATTGATTTCAGCATCAGGGTTCTCATCAGAAATATCACCGACCATCGGTAGCACATTCTCAATAGCATCATTAACACTACCAATCTTAGATCCTGTCATACTTGCTGACGTGTCAATCAAAAAGAAAAGAATCATTTTTCTTCTTGGAATACTCTCATTTTCAATAAGTCCCATAATTGTTTTTTTTAAGTTATTAATATGTTATATTATTTCACCTCTAACCATTCCTCCAAAGCTAATCTTTAATCCGGCTTTAACTGGCATTACCATACCAGGATCGATAGATTTCAGTTTACCACTAGGAGTTTCTACAGTCCAATTCGCTGTCGTAATATTCTTCAATTGAACAGGATAACGATCACCAGGTACCGATATTACTTCTATATCAGGCTTATTATCCAAGTCAATATATACCTTTGTCTTAGGAGTTAATAAAATAGCTCTATCTGCAAGCTTCAAAGAACCTGGCAATGTAAAGGGTTTGTTACAACAAATACACTTGGGCACAGCAATATCTTCAACGAACGTTTCCTGGTTGCAAAGAGGGCATACAACCAACATATCACGAAGTTTCTGAATAGTCTGTTGCCATTGTCTTTCTAACATACGTTTTGTAGGGTCTTTCAAACATTCTTGACTAAACTCATGTTTGAAGGCGTTCCTTAATAATGCCGGGAAGGCTGGCCAACGTTTCATTACGTTATTATGTACACCACGGACAGGGCGATTGTTGCTGATATTATCATCATATATAAAAGTTGCCTCACTCCCATAAAAAACCTTCTCATACTTTTCAGTCATACAGGGACATTCAAGTACTCTGGCACCTTCCAACGGATGATTACCATAGAACAGCAAGAATAAGACTACAGAGAGTGAATATCTATCAGTTTGTTTGCTTGGCATTTGTTTATTTGTAACCACCTCTGGAGCCATGTATCTTGCCTTGCCAAGAATGCCAGAGTTTTCTCCATCTGGACCTACGTTATCATTATCACAGATCAAAACATCACCAGTGGCAGGATGAATAAAGAAATTACCGTCATTTAGATCTTGATAGCTCAATCCTGCTAAGTGAAGAGACTTGAACCCTTCACAGATTTTCATTGCTGCATTAACAATAGCATCAAAGCTCTTAAACTGAACTTTTGCCAGCAGATAATGACCAAACTCATAATACCCCTGTGGTCGTAGCTTCATGACATAGCCAAAAGATCCATTTTGTACAGTAGTTAGATACTCTGGCCAGAGGAAAGCATCAGATGGTGCTCCCTTACTAACATTGTTCTCCAAATTTTTGTAGAAAGGGATACCAGGATTAGTAGAATACCATTTTAAGGCCATCTGCTGACCTCCAACTTCAACTTGATAGACAATACCCTGACCGCCACGACCAAGTTCATTTACAATTTTTGCAGAAGAGTCATTTGTCAGTTTGACCGAACTGCCAATTTTAAGTTCACTCATATCTAATACAATTTAAAATCCACCACCAGAGAGGTCTACTGCTTCTGCAGGACTTAAACTACTCGAATTGCCACAGTTCGGACAGGTCACGACCTCTTCATCATGATAACAAACCACTTTTTTACAGCGATTGCAAATGTAGAATTGCTTTGAGCCACAATAAGGACATCCATTAAAATCTGGATCGTACGTTACGGCTCCATGGACACTTGTCTGATCAAAACCTTCATTTTTCGCTTGCTCAGGATTAATTTCAAAAGCCCACGTAAAAGCATAACATCCTTGTTGGGGATTTACGGTAATGCCAAATGGCTTTTTTGTTTCCTCACACATTGCCATGATGGCAAAGGCATTTTCATTCAACTTTGACATAGGCACTAAACATTTTTAGTTTTCATATACGTAACCATAAATTCTTTGCACTTACGCTTATCCTGTCTGGATGATGCAATGGAATAAGTATTATATTTCTCATAGATATCTAGACCACGACCAAGTTGAATAGTCCAACCTGTATCGGTCTTGATACAACGGTCATGAAAATCCCTGAACTTGTATTCAAACTCAATTCCGTAGGATACCAAATCATCCTTGATGTCATCCAGTTTGTCAATGAGATCCGGAATCTTGGTTTCTTCCTCATTAGTAACAAGGGTTATTTTTAAATCATCAACTGGCCGTGTATCAATTAACATCGTTACGAACTCCATAAAGTTCTTAATCTGCCAAGAAGTACGGATATACGGGTCTTCTACGGTTATTTCATTGGCGTTGGCAAGATACGATGCAAATAGTTTTTCGTATGTCACACCAGTTTGTCCCATACGGAAAGAAAGGTTCTGCTCTCTGAGTATAGGAATCCTTGGACGTTTATCAGTTTCATTTGTCCCGTCATTATTTCCTTCTTGTGGCTTTTCTGGTGCAGCTGACGTATCAGCATCTGTTAGTTGACTTGGAGCCATATTAACAGGAACTATCAATGCGTTGCTGACTTTCTCCAAAGTCTCAACATTAATCTCCATACCATTCTTCAAATTGATGTACTTGAAAAATGCTGGTTCTGCTTTGAAGGTTTCATCAATCACATATAATTGATCCTTTACACGCTTTCTGCTTTCAGCGGCAAAATCCACCAACTCGAAGGCCTCTGTGTCTGTCATCTTTCCGTCAGGATAAAGCAACTTCATCATTCCTGAGAAAGTTTTACGAATAGCTAGATGGTCACGTTCAGACAATGAACCATCAAACTTGGCATATTCTTTCAGAATACCAGTCCAATCCTTGTTACGCATCTCATGCAACACTGCAGCGATATAGTCTGTAATCAGTCCATAACCTTTGGAGAAACTATCTTTCTTCAACATCTTTATTTCCCATCCAGGATTATACAGGTGGATTCGATCAAGGAAAGCACCCTTGATGAAGGAAGTTGGAATAGACTCAAACAGATGGGTATTTTTAAGCATATAGGGCACCGTATGCTTAGTGTTGCCAACAAAGCTCATTGACGCACTGGCTTCATGGGTTCCTTTACCTCTGTTGAATGACTTGTTTGCAAGATAGTTCTGCATGGTGTCAATCAACACAGCATCTACGGCACGGCCTTTCTGTTGCTCGAACTCATCCCATGCTACCACATCCCAATAGCCTACAAGTCCCAATTCCTCTCGCTTGCCAGACATACGGACAAACAATCGGGCAGAGGTAACGTCACCACCACTTACCAAAACACCGTAAGGTGACAATTCCTGGAATACATGGCTCTTACCAGTTCCCTTCGGGCCAAGTTCCACGAAGTTGAAGTTATTTTCGACATGTGGCAGCAGACGAGCCAAAGTAATGAACTTCTCGCGACGGTTCATTGGTTCAGGATTCAGACCAACCGTGTGCATCATGAAGTCAATCCATTCGTCCGTGGTGAAGTTTTGGCGTTGGTCAATGTATTCCTGTACGTCAATATTGGATATCTGGATTGGCTTCAATGTCTGAATATCCCAACGAACTTTGATGTCCTCGCCCTGCAAATAGCCGATGGTGACAATACACCAAACACCATTTCCAGAAAGTAACTTTGGATTGGCCTTGACATACTGAGTGCCAATGGGGACATGAGTTAGTCCAAGATTGGCAAACTCTGCTTCATATTGATCTGCTTTCTCGTTCAGTGTCACAGAAATTTTATCGATGACACGATAGCGACCAGCTTCACGTATTTTTCCCTTGACTGTTTCCGACTCGGCACGGTGAACATAGTTATTCTGAATCACCTGCTTAACCTTCTCCAAACCTTGTTCTATGGCTTCTTCATCATCTGTAGCACAATACTGGCCTAATAGATACTCCAGCACATAGGTCGGAACAGGTAAGCCGCCTTTCACTTGGAAAGCAAGGTCTTTTCTAACCACTTTGCCTATAAAGGCGCTCATTATTTTTTGTTGTAGAGTCATATTTATAGGAATTTAAAAATCTTGTTCTATCATTGTATTATTCTTCACAGCCTCTTTGATCAGTGGATTCAGTCTGTCATCCACATCGTATATACGCAACTGGAGAACGCTAGATGTGACAGATTTGTTTAAATTCAATGTCACCTCAAACACGCGGTTGTTAAGATTCGCAGAATCTGTGCTATTCAGTAACAGTTCCTTTTCAATAGTTACCGGCTCATCGCCATTAAAGACCTGACATACAACCTTGCGCTCCATCACAGTCATTGATACTGCTTCAGACTGAATCAAATGGAACTTCAAACGACTGCTGACCATATTTAGGTTATGGCTCATTAACGATACACCAACCTTTTCAGTTTTGTCTGTCCTACGTTGACTGCTCTTAATGACAGGAATTAGCATTTCCTGAAGGGTAGCACCTCCATGAGCAAAGTTATATCCGCCAGGTGCTGCCAGTCTGTTGGTACCAATAGGAACGGCAACATATACAGGCTTTGATGTCGATATGCCAGACACTTTATCCAATGGTATCTTGACGATACCATCCATTTGTGCCATACTCTCAGTCAAATAGTATCTTGTTTTCTTCTCAATACAAACTTCATCGATACTATGTTTGTCTTTCTCCTCAAAATGAATATCATTGTATATAAAGCCGTGATCAGCCGTTACTATTACATTCACAACATTCCAAGTCGCATGAAGCCGCTTTACCAGCACAACAAGCTGGTTGATGGCCGTCCTGCATGAACGAATAACCTCAAACGGATTTTGAGGATGACTATTTTCATCTATTACATCATGGAAGATATAAACCAGAGGATGCTTGAATAATTCGCGGTTACTGGTTTGGTCAGCGTTCATAACATCTTCATATTTCACGCACACAGCACCTTCTTTGTATCTCGCTAAATGTGCAGTACGCTGCTCGGTAGTTACCAAAACCTGACCATCTACAAGCATTTCCGTTCCTTGTAGTTCTAATGACCTATGTGGAAGTAAGGCTGTTTTGCAATACTTTGTTTCTGTCGGTAACATGGCTTTATATGCAACAAGTTTTGCCATGTGTTTTTCTTTAGCCAACTCCTGCATCATCTCAGCAGCCACTTCGTAGCGCAATGCATCAGAAACGATGATTACCTGCTTTGCACTTGGCTCACTCTCATTATTGTAGAAATCCTCCTGTTTTCCGATACTTAGACTGTCAAACAAGTCTTGACGCTCCATAACACAAGTCAACCACTCCAAATTCAGCACATTAGTCAACTTTGCATATTCTTGATCTAATTGATTCTTAGTATCATTGATAGTCTGCTCGATGGGATTTTGTTTTGTGATAAGGTCATGATATGCCTCCAAAGAATGGCGATAGAACATGTCAGCAAGATAAAGACCATCGTCTTTGTCGATATACTTCTGAACATATTCTTCTGGTGAATTCAATTTCATAGTACCAACAGTCTTGACCTTCTCATAATAAAGGGCTACCTGCTCAATAAACTTGATAACAACTTGTATGTCAGATTGTGCAGGGAACTTCAATGCCATATTACGCATCCTATCATTTACTTCGTCAGGCTCTATCATGAGTTTCTTTTCAAGAATCTCTTTCAATATTGGCCAACATAGGGCTTCTGGCATATAGTTGTACTGTGCATCTATGCCATAAACACTAATAATCTCCTCTTCCTTGATATCCTTGCCAAGTTCTGCCATGGCCTGACCAAACTTCTCTGACCATTGGCGGCTTTGTAGGCCATATTCATAGACTTTGTTTTGGCCTTCAAGCATCATGGGGTTCTTAATTTTATATTGCTTATAGTTGTCTCCCTGGGCCACATCGAGTAATTGAGTGATGCTGTTATATTTCAAACACTCAGCGACCTCTTTTATCTTCTGCTCGGAATTGGGATTGTAGGTCCTGTCAAACAGTCTCTTCAATTTGGCATCAACTGCTTTCTTTGCATCCATATTCTTGGATAGACGATGGAAAAAGTCGTTGCGTTTCTTTTCCTCCGACTGCATACCAAGTACAAGCATACGGACGATGATAGGTTCCCAATCCAACAGTTTCTTCTCACCAAGATACGAAGAAATAAAAGCCCGACATACCAAATCCTCACTGAAGGTTTCTGGAGTCAGATGCCCAGTAAGCATTGTGCTAATCTTTGTTGACTGCATTTCGCTGACATTGTTCTTAATGAACAAGCGGAACTTCTCAGGCAGATTATACTGCTGCATAAAGCTCTCGTAGTCATCCTCCTTGAACTCCATGTTAGCTTTTAACATATCTAATAGTGGGAACTTTAGCATTTGTTCCTCAGTATGCGGATATGTGCCATCTGTGAACAATAGAACAACTTTTTTATCTTTCCAGGTATTCTCTATGGCATATTTAATGTTAAACCATGCCCCATCGAACACCTTATATATATAATTGTCCTTCCACTCTGCTAACTCCAACTCCGTGAAATTGATGTTCAACTTATCGAAGATGAACAGAACGTGTAGTTGTGGATTACGTTCAAAATAGTTATATATTCTTTCTTGTACCATATTCTACAGGATTTCATTAGAAGAAAAAATATTCTTTAGTTTCTCTATTTCTCTAATATTACGCTCTTGTCTCCAGTTGTAATCAAATGAATCTTTTATTCTTAAAGTTAAACCATTTTGTTTCAAACGATAACCTTTATCATTAAGAAAAAAAATGTATTTATAATAATCGAAAATAGTGCCATCAAAATACGCAATAGTATTTTCAAAACAATATTCCGGGAAAGATTTTGAAGTTTTGAGGAATTCAATCATATCCTTTCCACTCCCAAGATTATCACTATATTCCATAAAGAAATTACAGCATCCCCAATATTTCCACTCTTCTGATGTAATTGGAGGATAAGTTTCCCAATCCCTATAGTGTTTAATTGCAGTAGATCTAATTGATTCTACATCACATAATGCGTAATCTTGATATTTAACAAGCAAGATAGCATTACTGTAATTATCAGTATTACACGAATATTTATTAATAATTTTTATTGGAATACGCTTTTTATAATAATTATAGATAAATGTTTCAGATACGTGAACACCAGGTACAATATAATCAGATAAATATTTTATTGAGCATGCTCCATTTTTTATTATCTCTTGATTTACTTTTTTTTGATTTGACTCTTTTAAAAAATTTGCCATTCCATACCCTTCACGAATCCTTTCATCTTCACAGCCGAGTTCTGTTATATCGTTTAGAAAAGATAGTAAAGCTAAAGAATTATTTCCTCTTTCTAAATGTCTTATAGCCTTATGTAACAAAACCATTGGCTGTGTATTCTCTTTAGGCAATTCATGGTATTGCTTGTATACATAAAGGATATAATTGAAAGCAGACTGCCCATCAGCAATATATACTTTTTTTGTATACACAACCGTTTTCACTTTGCCGTCGGGAACCATTGCATAACTCTCAGGATATGGATATAAGAACATCAGTCGACGCACCTCTGGCCTTTCACAATTTGTTTTATAGAACGAGTATACTGATTGATAATCTTTCACATCATGTTTAGGGAAACAATGATATTTTTCCAAGATAGATGTTATTTCTAATAATCTCTTTTCAAAAACAGGTTGAGAAAGCTGTCTCTTTTTTTTCTGACCTAAATTATAAAAATCAATTAATTCTCTGATTTCAGGAGAATCAGAATAATTGTTAATATAGTACTTAATTTGTGAATATGCTTTTTTATCCACCGTTTGGGATGGAATTCCGTTATATTTTTGAAGTGCATTACGCAGCTCTTCAATCTTCTTGGTCATATCAACAGGTCTTGCCATATCTTTCTGTTTTTATATTATTACATTCAAATCATCTTTATATAATCAGAATCCAACATCTTTGATATGTGTGGATAATCCACAGGAGAGATGTTACGTAGTTGCTTAATATTGCCTACAATAATGAGCTTTGATTTTGCCCTCGAAAAGGCAACATTCAGTTTGTTTGGATTATATAGGAAATCAGCCATTTCTGTCATGTAATCCAAGTTCCCAGCAACGAGTGAGAATATGATGACTTCTCTTTCCTGCCCCTGCATTTTATCAATGGTGTCAGATGCTATTTGCTGACGATTCTCCTCAGAGATCCCGGAATGATTACGAATATGTCGTCTTACATTAGCGGCTTGCGCCCTAAAAGGAGTGAGTACGGCAATATCGCGAGCTGGCAAACCTAGTTCAAGGTATTTTGATATTGTATCAGAAATGAACTCAGCTTCTTTGTCTGAAGTCTGTTCTCCGTCATCATCTACGTTGTGTATGACAATCGGTATATGGAAATTGAACAAAGGTTCATTGCAAACAATCAGATTACCACATCCCTTCTTCATAGGCTTTACCTTGCTGTCATAGAACAAGTCAGAAACGAAATTGCAAATTGGTTCGCACATTCTGAAGCTTACATCGAGCATAGTGCAATTCTCTTCAGTTATCAAACGCTGGAAAACTGATTGCTTCATTTCTTCGTTAACTTCTTCCGAAGATATGATAGGAGGAAGCTGCTTATGATCACCTGCCAATATTACTTTCTTGGCACGTATCATCCCCATTAACCCCAAAGGAATAGTCATTTGACCAGCTTCGTCTATAATCAGAGTATCACACTTTAAGGATTCTGCTCTACTTGTATATAGGCTATGAGGGGTTAAACCTATAATCCAGGACTTCTGACTGTTGTTCATATACTCAACGTTCAGATGACCGATGTTGTCTATTTTTGATTCCTCCCCATCCCTATTAATGAGCGTCTTGGGGGCATTGTAAGATTGGCCGACCTTGCACACTGGACTATCTGGCAGTTGTTTTCTGACTTGCAACAGCGCATTATTGATAGCCATGTGATTAGGACCTATTACTGCAACCTTATGGTTATAAACATAAGCTTCTTCAATTATTATCCATGCAAGCACAAAAGACTTGCCAGTACCAGGAGGTCCTTGTATAAGATAGTAGTCTTTTGCTGCAAGACTATTAATGATTGCCTCTCGCTGATTGGCCAGCAGTGAGATCTGAAAACTATCACAAGTTTCGTCCACTTCCTCAGCGCATTTGTCCTTGTCTACCATTTTGGGGACTGTGGGATTATTCACAAGCATGTTTTCCCAATACTCTGGTTCAAATTTCAATTCAGCCAAGAACTTATAGAATACATGTTCACGCAAATCTACCAAATCTTTATCCAACAAGAGAGGCTCATCATAATACGATTCCAACTCAGTTGGTAAATTGGGAGGAAAAACTTCTAATATAATCGAATCATCTCCTTCAAATGAGTTTAGTGTGCTTTTAATACCAGATGAAGTTCCTTCTTTATGGAGAATCAGGCATTCTCCTTCCTTGAAGTCTGAAAGATTTACTCCTATAGAAACTCGAAGCAAGACATAATTTTCATCAGAATATTCTCTGAAATTTCTATCAAGATAGACATCCTTTATGGTCTTCCTCTTGCGTATACGCTCTTTTACAGGAAGTGCCATAAGCGCCTCCCAACTTTTTTTTGCTGCCTCTGCTTCAAGGTAAAAGAAGTCCGATATCTTATTCTTGTCAATCATTACTATACTTGCTTCTTATGTATCGTGGAAGTATTATTTGAACCGATCTTTAATTTCATCAAGCAATTCTTTATATTGATCTCGCTCCTGTTTTAATAGTTGATTAGCAAACGAAAAATCTTTTATTTGCTCCTCCAATTCAAAGATCTTTTCATCCTTTTCGAAAAGATCAACAACAAGCTTTCTTTCCGTTTCTGTGGGAATGTCCTTTATCTTTGAATACAATTCCCAGACTTTTTGTATGTTCAGATTGGAATACAGAAAGTTTTCCTTATATCTAAGCTCAATAAAAGGGGCAGAATGTTTACTCTTATATGAGATAAGATCAAAATCATTCTCTAAATCGGAAGCAAAGACACATCCTTCTGGATTAATATATTCAAATTCATACCAATAATACAAATTTGAAATAGGAATCTCACTCCGTTCATGCATCAATATGCATTCGTGTGCATTGCGCAAAACATGTGGAGTCATAGAGTATTTGACAGTATTATCTTCTAAAATACTAACATAATGCGTCCTTTCATATTTTCCTCCCCAACTCGAGCGGGCTTCTTTTGCTCTGTTGGCGCAAAATGTAGCAAGTTCAACAAAATCGATATTACTCATGTCTTCTATGTTTTTATTTGATGTTTACTACTTTATCTTTGCTAACACGTCGCCGAACTTGGCGTAGTTAACTACTACGCCGTCATCGAGGTCGAAAGCAATGGCTTGTTCGGCTACGACTTGGAGGCGTTCGTGATACTCGCGGCACTCGTCGAGGGCCTTTTGGAAGTTCTGGAGCTTGCGGTTCTCTGCGGTGGAGAGAGTGGCACGACGGTTCTCCAGTTCGCCAATTTGGTTCTGAAGGAACTCGATGTAGGGCAGTAGGTAGTTGGAGCGGACACGCTCTGCGGTGTAGGCATTCATGCGGTGCATGTAGGCCAGGCACTTGAAGGCTCCTTTGCTCGAAGAGAACAGCCAGTAGATAGGACGGTTCTGGTACATCTTCTTGTGATCCTTCCAGAAGTCCTTCTGCACATATTGGTCTATCGAAGTTCCTAACTTCTGCTCGATATAGTTCAGGTTCTCCGTCAGTTTATCCTCGCCAAAGGTGATGCGGATGAAATCGGAGATACGGCTCGACAGGTTATCGTCGAAGGGGGAACTTTGTGGCAGCACAGGAATCAGGCCGTCATCATCGATATACACCTGAACACCACCATACCAGTATTCCTGCAGTTCCTTGTCTGTGGGATTGGGATGGGCAATATGCAAGCCCTTTGTGCCAAGTTTATAGCGCCCCATCCATACACCAACAGCGTATGAGATAAGTTGCTTCATCAGCACATCTTCATTCCACTGAAGGGTATAATCGTTATCGCTGCCAGGAACTTGAACGAGATTGATTTCTCCTTGTTGTAGAATGGTGATCTCATTCTTGGGTACTTCTGGTGATAGTTCATCCTGCAAGCCGTAGATGTCGATGAACTGGCGGTTCAGTTCCTCTTCGTTCTGATGGAGATGATTGAAACGTTCCTCCCAAATGGTCTCGAACTGTTCTACAAAAGCTGAGAGTTTGAATGAGGAATCCAAGTTACCACTGGCAACAGTCTCGTTGCGAAGGACAACAAGAGGACTAGCATCAAAATCCCATGAGGTTTCGTGAGAATCCCAATCGGATTTTGAAATAGTAATATTACTCTTAACAAGTTCTTCAACATCTGCTTGATTAACACATTTAAAAGGTACATTAGAGAAGTGTCCGGAACCTTTAGAAAGCCCTTGTGAGAACAATTTCATAAAGTCATCAAAAACGATGGAGTTGGTTAATCCTAATACATACATCAAATATGTTTCAGTAAAAATCATCGGCCCCGAAGTGTCAAATGTAGAACCTTGTGGAGAATATCTAACATTTATTGTATTACCCATGGCTCCCCATGTTATACCTTCGTTGAAATATAATGGATAATTCCTTAAGTTTCTTGACCAAGACTTTGTTGTTGGATCTTTAGGATTATGTTCAAGCCAATATTTCAGTTCTTTTCCATCATTTTCGAAGTTTATAACAATATCACGATTGCCATACCATTTTCTGGTCTCTCCACCTTTATTGTGAGGGAACCATTTGTATGATGATGATAGAGCTACATTCCTTTCAAGATTAAAACCTATCTTGTGTATATCAACCTCATGCCATAATCTTAAGAATCTGTTATTATCACTTGTTTGCAAACCTGCTCTTGGTTCACATACATCCCCTAATTTGGGATTAGCTTTAATAATATTAAATTGATTTTTGCTAACCCAATAAGCAATTGTTGAACCAGGTATTTTGTCAAAATCTTTTTGGTCTCCTATATTGAAAGTGTTGTTACCGATGGAAGAATTGATGAATAAGATTTCTTTCTCTTTGCAATTATTTCCATCAGTTAATCTAAAAAACAATCCTCCATATTTCGGTTTGACATTTGTTACAACAAAAGCTACATTTTGTACAACTTCACCACTTAACTCGTCAAAAGTATGAGGACCTAAATGAAGAGCATTATCTATTTGATAGTTTTCTACTAATTTCCTACGTAATGACTCAAATGATTGTAAGAACATCCATGAGTGCATGTTAATCATACCATACTTTCCTCGTTCTGCTAGGCGATCAATGGCCAAGAGCATGAAAGTCGAAAACAAGTCAGTTTTGCCTTCCTCGTAGTTTCGTTTGACATAATTAGATAGTACCTCGTTCATGTTGCCACCTCCCATGTATGGTGGGTTCATTACGAGGGCAGAATATTTAGTTGTCAATGTCAGCATCAAATCCATTGCTGGCATGATATCCTCTACTGTTTCTGGCCTGAAACCTTGACTATGCCAGTAATCCATTGTCTGACGAATAGACAATTGTGTTGACTCTGCCAAGTCGAACTTCATGATAGAACCAAGCGAATCAGCATCCTGCATCAGTTCGAAAGCAGCGGTGAGGTCTTTGTGAATCTGATTGGAAGGAGTCTCGCGGAAAAACTCTTTCAGTCGTTCTGACACCTGTTCCTGTGGAATAGGAGTAGGCATATTCAGTACCTTTGGCAGAATATGGGCATCAGCAAATGAAGAATCCTTCTGACAAGCCTTTAGCATCAAGGCAAAGGTTGCCAACTGCTTGGCGCGAGTATCAAGGTCGATGCCTCGAAGGTTGTGGGTGAAGATATATTCCACAGCTTCCCTACGACTATAGCCCTCATAGATATAGAGGTCATAAAGCAGGTCGAAGCACTCGTTGAGGATATGACCAGAACCGCAAGCCAAGTCACCAACGAGGAGATCTGTCAACTCTTTATATTTATAGATTGCCTCCTTGGGAGTTGGTTCAGACGGCTCTACGAGATATTGCCATTTTGGTTTGAACTCAGAAGCAGCACTTGGATTGTTATCAAGATAGATGCGCCCGATGGTGTTCTGCACCATGTACTTCACAATCCAGTTTGGTGTAAAGATCTGTGTGGCAGCAGGAATCTCATCAGCCTCGAACTTTCCTTTCTTGGCAAACACCTCGTCCTTGCGCTCAGAGATATAGAACTGGTAGAGCCAGCCTATCAGCTCAGGCGAATGGAAGTCTGCGTCTGTGATAAACTCCGTATGATTCAGCAGGTCGATAAAGCCTCCTTCTGTCAGAATATCATTGGGTAAAAGCAGTTCCGTATAATCAGACATTGCACCAAAGCACTTGAAGAGGATTGGATTATCATGACAGAAAGCCGTCACGAGAATGGCAAACTGCTCTGTGGTCTTAGAGTCGTCATCCAAAAGCTCCATCAACAGCTGTCTTTGGCGTTCCTGCATCTGAGGAATGCGTCCCATACGGGCTTCATCCACGATTCTTGGTGTGCGGGCAGCATCCACATACTCCAGAACTGGCTCAATGAGCTGATTTTTCATCAGGATACGAATAGCGACAAGACGGTTAAACCATGTGTAGGCGGCTTCTTCATACACTTCCTTGATACCCTTTTGCTGGACTCGCTTGTAAAGAGCTTGCCACTGATGATAGAACCCCTCTGTCTGAAGTTGGCCATTCCAGAGCGAGCCACCCTGCATCAACTGTGGATGCATGTGTTCAGGCACATTACCGTTCTTATCGAATCCTAACGTGATAATCTTGGCGGCAATACCAGCCTTTAACTTATTTCGTGCCTCTGTGGCGAACTTCTTTATTCTATTAGTATCCATTAGTTTGCTGTTTTCTATTTGTTTCTTTACTGGTGACTGTTTGTTCCCATGTTGGGAACTATTCGTTCCCTTACTGGGAATGTTTCGTTCCCACGCTGGGAATAATTCGCTTGCTACTTGATGATCATCACTCCATCGCTATCTACCATTAACTTCAGTAGTTGCTCACGTAACCCTTCAAGGTAGTGATCAATGTCCTCCTCTGTAGAGAGAGGTATGCTGGTACGTGTTTGGAGCGAAGCTTTACGAATCTTCTTCGCTGGAGTAGCAGGAGCCGGATTCGGGTTAGGAGTCGGATTCGGCCCTGGTGTGGGTGGCGTAGGCGGTGTCGCTGGCTTCGTAGCATCGAGAATCTTACCAATCTGCTCCTGATAGAAAGCATCTGTATTGGCATTGTTCTGTAATACAAGGATATTGTCAGGAGTGGTCTTTACTGTGATTATGCTATCACGGTTAGGAAGAATGCTTGGAGAAACATTTTGTTCCTTGGCAACCTTCTCCAAATAATCGAATTGCTCGTTATAGGCAATACGTATTTTCTCGCGCATCCCTTCACGCACCTGATCAAGACTGTACTTCAATTCACGCATCAGTTTCAAATAATTGCGGAATCCTTCTATTGGCCAGGGATCGTTTTCTATCTTGACAAACTCTGCGACCTTATCCTGATCGTCAATAGGAACGAATGGGAAGTTATACTCATTGTCTTTAGCGAACTGGCGTAACTGCTTATAGTTCGTAATCTGGTCATGTGTGAACTGAGCCACCTCCTTGCACTTGTCAATCAGTTCACGAGCCTCCTGCTGTTTGTCGATGACAGCTTGGAAGAAGGTCTCTGGGTTGCGTTCTGTTATCCAAGCATCAAAGATGTCGATGGCTTTGTGGATAGGCTCTGCAAAAGCATAGCTGCCAATTTCAGACTCAATCTTACGATAGCCCTCACGCTTGTTGAACAGACTGTTGGGATAATCCTTCTCACGAGCAAGACGGAATATCTGAGTACTGTCATTCGTTGAGAATGCCTCGGTAACACCAAAGATATTCTTCCATGCAGCAGTGAACTTGTTAATCAGTTCCTGAGAGATGGCCTTGGCCTGACGCAGCGTGAACTTATTGGTTTCCTGAATCAAGCGGCTGGCAACAAGGTTTGTCTCAACATTAGGATTGTTGGAATAGCTATAGTCACGAGCATGGCGACGCACCAACTCATTGACAATATAGAGCGTACAGATGGCATCCCATCCGTAAGGAGCCTTGCTGAACTTGCTGGTTACATCGGCCACGTTCACCTCGGCAAACTGCTTATTTAGGTAGATCTCCACCTCATGCTCAGCATCTGTCAGTTCTGCATTCATACCATCGTAGTCACCCGGATTGACAGGACGAAGGATGGCCTTCTTCAGAGCCTCGGTAGTACGAGGCATATCTGCACGATCTACCAAGTTACCCTTAGTATAGATGCCTGCCAGATGCTTCTGAATGGCATTGTGGAATCGTTCGCTGCCGCGTTTGTTTCCAAGTTCCACATCGTCAACCACACGCATACCGCTGATGACAGGACAAGTGTCGAGAATCTTGTGGAACTCTGGAGCTATGATGGTATCGAACTGCTCCTTAGCACGTTTCTCAAACTCCTTGCGAGTGTTGGCATTCTCATCACTGGTAGCAGGAGTTGACATGTAGCGATTCACCTGACAGTACCAGTAGAAGGCATTCTTCAGTTTCTTATTCTCGCTGAACTGCGGGCCTACATAGTAAACGAGCTTGTTCTGGGTGTTGCTGAGAGCTAACTGCTCGGGGCTGTCATAGTCAGTATCCATAGCAAACTCTACGACCACATCAGGCGAATTACTGAGGAACTGGCGCTGCTTGATGGATGCTCCAACGGCAAAGGTACGAGTGAGATACTGCTCTTTGTTCTTCAGTGTAGAGAGGTACTTAAAGAAAATTTCTCGCAGCATCTCTGCCTGAGTGTTATTATCAACGCCCTGACTCTGAATGAGCTGTGCCACCTTCATTTCTTCCTCGCTATAGAAGCTATAGGTTTCGAGTGTGCCGTTCTTTCCTGGCTCACGACGGATGATATTGTTATCACAAAGATAGTCGAGAATCTTCTCTACCTCGTTCTTGATAGTCAGACGAGGGGTTTCACAGTCGTTTACCAACAATGTTGTCACATTGTCAATGTTGGCAGGGAACAGCAGCTGGTCTGTCTGAGAGATATTACAAATCATGAAAAGAACGTTGGCCACACGGACAGCCATTTTGGGATCATGCTCATACTTGCGAGCCATGCGGATGGCATTATCAACGGCTTTCTGACCACGAGCCTGCAAGCCTTCCTCGAACATGTTGTTATACAGTTCGTCGAAAGAAACGAATTTACCAACCTCTTCATCAGCATTGTTCTTAGCAGTAGAGTGGATGACCTTGATGATGCTTCGCTCATTACCTTTTACCTCCTTGGCCACATAGCCAAGGTTCAGGAAGGAGTTGAACACCTGCATAATGAGCTTGAACTGGTAAGGTACGAATGGGTAGTAAGCTACAAAATCGTCCTTTGACTCGTAGGCCACATAGCTATTAGGCAACTTGAACTGGAGTCCGAAAGCAGCCTTCTGCTGGTCGTAGAGCTTTTCAAGAGTCGGCATAACGCCTTTCTTCTTATCAAGAATACGCTTCTGAGTAATGACTTCGGGCTGTGTGCCTTTCAACGAAACTTTCACCTCGAAACGACCTTTAATCTTACCTTCCTTGTCTTTCTCCTCTGCAATGTTGCAATCGTCGAGTACTTCGGAGAGGTCTTGCTGGGCTGTACAAGCCACCCAAACCTTATTGTCACAAGCTTCTGAGAGCTTGGTGATGATTTCCTGCAGGTTCAGATAGCGGTCACGTTCCTTATTGATAAACTGGCTCACCTCATCGGCAAGCATTATCAAGCGGTAATCATCGCCCTTATCCTTCAGATAGGCTGCCAGCTCAGAACTGAAACGGTCGATACTGATATTGGTGTCACGTCTCAAAATGCGTTCACGGATGCTTTCCTTATCAAGAGTAGGAGCCAGTTCACAAGCAATATCAAGCACCATGCCCAACTCATTGTCAATCATATCGGCTGCTTCGCCTGGATCATTCCAGTCACCACCTTCTTCGGCAATGCGCTCCTTGAACTGCTCGAACACGCCTTTTTCCTGCAAAGGCTTTTCGAGGTTCTGAGCCAGAGTGAGGTTGAACTTATTGAAGCCACGCTTACCGTTGAACTCGTTCCAAAACACATGCAGGAAGGCCTTCTTTTTATCGGTAGAGTTGTCGTAACTTGTTTCGAGGTTGAAAATACAGGTGTCAATAGTGGCACGTTTCAGCCAGTTAGCTATACTCAGCATAGCTTCGTAGTCACAACTGATATTGTGATTTTCATCCAGTGGATCGATGGACTTGACTGCCTCTAACAGACGCTCCAAGGCTTTCTCCTGAGTACGTGGCGTGATACAATAATCGAGGTATTTCAGGAAGTGTGACTTACCTGAACCATAATAACCATCAATCCAAATACCCACATGATCGTAGGGCTTGTTGTTCTTAATGGCATCAAGGATACGATAAAGGCCATTGATGATTTCATCAGTGAACACGTATTCCTCTATCTCTATCTTTTCTGTCTCAGGATCGAACTTGGTTGCACTTACGGCAGGATTAACTGCACGGCCAATCGGCTTCTTGTATAACTCACTCAGTTTCATATTTTTGAATTTTATTCGATAACCGGCTTCACCTCAGCATTGCTTGAACAAGTTCGGCACTGCCTTCGGTTTGCACGTTCATTCATTGATTAGTAGGGTTGCACGATATGTATGATTGTCGGGAAGTGTTCCGAAGAGACGGAACGAATTATTCTCCCGATGACCAGGATAAAACACAATAATCTTATAGCGGCTTGTGTCGTTGCAGTCCTCATAGAGAGCCAGTAACTCATTGACACGAAGATATGGGAACATGCTGCCTACACCATAGAAGAAGATGTAGGGACGACGATATTTATCCTCAATATTCACATGATCGAGGATGCGTTGATGCAGAAACTGCACAAACTCTGGGCTGTGTGCATTACGGGTCAGCGTGTCTTGGGTGTTCTGAGCCTTGGAGGGATCAGCCTGTTCTTTCTCCAGTTGATATTTCAGCATACTGGGATGCTTCAGGAATTTCTTCTGGTCGAGGAAATTGCAGAATTCCTCAAAGAGATTTAAGCAAAGCACGTCCACATAGTTGACAGGGCGAATAAGATTCTCCTTGAACTCCTGTATCTGACGGCGGATGTCGTACTCCTTCTCTGCCGGGTACTGGTAGATGAAGAAGTTGTAAAACAGATCGCCATTCTCCGTGTCTTGGAAACCTGGGCTATTCAGCTTATCGTCGAGTTCCTTGATTGTCATACGAGTTTCTTTTTAATGTTATCTATCTGATATGGCTGCAACAGACAGGCTTCGAGAAACCATTGTTCGCCATTGGTGATATAATAGTCGAAATTGCTTGCAGAAAGAGGGTGGAGGTTGTCGTCCTTGTCGAGAATGCCCACTTTGCGGAGGACAGTCAGATAAGCACTGGCCACTTTTCGTTTGGTTTTGTCGCTCCAAGAGTCAACAAATTCGTCACGGGCAGACACCTCATTAAATTCCATTTCGATGTCATCATAGACCAAAGACTTGCTGATGCTATTCCATTTCCGCATGGTTACGTTGATGTGGAAGTCGAAGCAAATCTTGTAAGTCTTAAGGATGACAAAAAACAATGCTATCTGCTGGTCATCTTCATTCATGTTCTTATAGTCCTCCCAAAATGAGGCTGGCATAGCATCATAGCGACGGGCTATCTCTGCTATTGCCCTATTTCTGGATGTCTCGGCATTAATCTTCAACAGGCGATTGTTCAGCTTCTCATCTTTGAGAAGTGCCTCTCGGTCTGCTGACTGAAGTAAAGGCAAAAGCGCATTTGTCTCATTGAAGAGGAATCCCCCTCCTGTGATTGCTGCTGTATATGGACTTTCCTTTATTATCATATTACCTTTTTATATTTATGCCTGCGCACAAAGTTAAACCTTATCGGTGCAGCCTTTCTGCACAGGAGCGTATTTTTTGTAATTATTAAGAATTTTCTCTCGGATATACTCCCTGTAGTTGTCAGGGGCTAGCACTTCTACATCAGGACCGAATGATAGAATCTGCTGTTCCAACTCATAATTTGGACGTACCTCTATAGCTATAGTTCGCTCTTCACTATTAACTATTTCCTGAGAATGGTGCATTGGTTTTGATGCCACATATGGATATTGTTTCTCTGAGAACTGCAAGAGAATACGCTGCTTTGTCACCTCTGGTTTGGGTATAGTGACGCCAATGACATCTTTGAAATACTCTTCGAAATCAATGTTCTCGTTTTGGATAAACTGAACATTCTCCACGATTACCAAATCCAAAATTCGATCGAGGGCAAAATTCGTGATGCTATTGTATTCGGCATTGTAGGCCATCAGGAACCAGCGATTATTATACTGCTTAACGTACCAAGGATGTACAATGTTTGTAGTTTCAACCTCACTGTTCTTGTAATTACGATATGTAACCTTGACTACTTGATGATTGGAGGCTGCATCAATTATTTTGGAAAGCCAGTTCAAGCCTTTCAACTGTTCATTCTGCTCGAATCCGATAATGTTCTCACTTCTGCCTCTAAGCTTGAATCGCCATTCCAGACTGGAAATGACATCTTCAACCCACTCATTGGTAGGCAAACCACGGAATCGGCTCAATGTGATAATAACGGTTCGAAGTTGTTGAGCTTCTTCATCAGTCAATGGTTGTTTGTTAATGGAAAAACCTGGATAATGGTAGCGATAATATACCTTTTTCCCTTCCTTGATTCGGTCAAGAGGTATGTTCCAACCTGTATCACTTTCCATAAACTTGATATCCTCAAATATTTGACGGCGGCTTACACCACCTACGCCATTGTAATACAGCAATGCTTCTTCGCACTTGTCGATCAGGTCTTCAAGGTAGTAACGATGAAGACTGTCACGGAAGCACTTGTCAAGAGCTTGATAGCGGATGTAAGCATTCTTGTTTGTAGGCATTGTAGTTATTGGTGTTTTAGTTACTTTCGAATGAGTTCGTTAATATCAATTTCCAGCACTTTGGCTATTTCCACCAAATTTTCAAGATTTGGTTGCGCATTATTCGTACACCATTTAGAGATGGTGGCAGGGTCTTTGCCCAATTGCTCAGCAAGCCATTTGTTCGTACGCTTTTTGTCTGCGAGCACGACTTTCAGACGGTTTAGATCCTTAGTATCCATACATGTACATATTTGTAATATAGTGGCAAAGATAGCAATTTTTTCAATAAAACAATTATAAAAATGGAAAAATAACGTCTTTTTCATCAAAAAAAAGACTTTTTGGTTAATTTTCGGGCTTTTTTTAGTAATTTTGCCGCAAAGAGAACTAAAAACGGAAAATAAGAAAAATAATTTTTGAAGTGCAGATAGGCTGCACAGATTATTATTATCTTTGCCGCGAGTATTACATGTAGTCTACAAACAATGAGCAAATTCAGTAAGGGCGATAAAGTCATCAACACCAACACCAAGGAGAAGGGCTTCGTCATCGAAGTCTATCCTATGAGACGTGGCCGACAACTATACAAGGTCAAATACGACGATAGGGAAAATGACGAAAATAGTATCTATCTGATGCCTGATGTTGACTTGACAGACCCGTTTGAGCGTATTCGACAGAATATCTATGGTCACTATACTGAATATCTGAAGGGAAATACTTCCTTCAAGATTCAAAGCTCGAACAATAGCACAATTTCTTCACTGAAAGCATCGAGGACTCTATTTAGAGCCTACCAGTTCAAGCCTTTACTGAAATATCTCAATTCTGACAGTAAGCGATTATTGATTGCGGATGAAGTAGGTCTCGGTAAAACTATTGAAGCAGGACATATCATGTTGGAGTTGAAAGCCAGAGGTGAGTTCCATAATGCTTTGGTCATCTGTCCCATGTCACTTCGGGCCAAATGGACAACAGAACTGAATGAAAAATTCGGCTTGGAGTTTATGGACATTGACAAGAAGGAACAATTGCTGCAGGAACTGCAATACCATAATGGAAGTGTGAGAGCAGTATTGAACTACGACAAAATCAGAGAAGCCAGTGATATTATAAAGTTTATAGAGGAGAAGAATATTAAGTTCAGTATCATTATTTGTGATGAATCGCATAAACTAAGGAACAACACAACGTTGATATATCATGGTGCAGAGAAAATACTATTGTCATCAGATAGTGTTGTGTTCATGTCGGCTACTCCGATTATGATTGACGAAAACAACCTCTACAACCAGCTTCACTTGTTGGATGCAGATATGTATGACAATCCAGAGGTGTTCAGAAATAACATCCAGCTGAACCGTCCTTTCGTCAGGGCTTTAAGCATGCTCAACTCTGGCGCAGACTTGAAGGCCATCGCAAACGACTTATCATCTGCAGAGGTAATAACCTACAATACTATCAATGATATTGAGACGCAGGTAAAAGTTAGAATAGCCGACTATTTCAATGATTATCCGATATATCAGGAAATAATGAAGGAGTTGACCACTTCTAAGGACACAGCAAGTGTAAGGGCCAAAATTCAATACAACCTTTCCGAAATGAGTCCAATGAGTACCATATTCTCAAGAACTAGGAAAAGGGAAGTTACTCAAGACTGGTCTCAGGCAGAGCGGAATCCTGTTACTGAATATGTAAACCTGACTCCAGAAGAGAGTGATGCCTATGAAAAAGCTATAGACGATTACATCTTTGAACATACAACATGGGATGAATATGGCAGGGAAAGAAGCGGTAGCATGGGACTGGTTACTGTAAAACGCCAGTTGGCTAGCAGCGTATGGGCTTGTAATAGCGACAATGAGGAACTTGACAGAGGCTTTGATGAGTTTGGCGACTACCAGGATGCCAAGTTCGAAGCTCTCCTTCGAATTCTTCAAACCGTTTTCAGTCATGGAAACAAGAAAATAATTGTTTTTGCCATCTTCAAGAAGACGCTCAAATACCTTAACATCCGACTAAAGAAAGCCGGATATAAGTCCGCTCTCATCTATGGCGACCCAAGCATTAATAAAAAAGACGTTCTTGACAAGTTCCAATATGATGAAACTATTCAGGTTCTACTTTCATCTGAGGTTGGTAGTGAAGGTTTGGATATGCAGTTCTGTAATTCTCTGGTGAACTACGACCTGCCTTGGAACCCGATGGTGGTAGAACAGCGTATTGGACGTATAGACCGTTTTGGGCAAGAATCAAAAAAGGTCAATATCTACAATATCGTCGTAAGAGAGTCTATCCTGGAAGATATTTATTCTAGGCTGTTGATGCGAATCGGAATATTCAGGGAGTCTATAGGCGACTTGGAAGCCATCCTAGATGCCGAAATGGAACAGGACGGAAGAACTGTTACCATTCAAGATGCCCTGAAGAACATGGAACGCGACTTCTATTCTGATAAACTATCTGAGAAGGAAGTGGAGCGTAAGCGCATTGAAATAGAGAGGGCAATTGAGAATGAGAAACTGAATCTTAAAAATATTGAAGAAGGACTGACTAATGCGCTCACCAATGACTCGTACTTCAGGGATGAAATTAACAAAATCGTTAACAACAACTCCTATGTCACCAGTCATGAGTTATATCAGTTCGTGGTACAAATACTTAAAGAATATCTGACGACCTGTGAGCTCAATCAGACAGATGATCCAGATGTTTATGAACTGGAGATACCCAAAAGTGACCCCAAGGTGTTGAAGCGTTTCTTGGAGCAGTATGAACCTGCAGATGGTGACAGCAGAAGGCTTTTCAGGAGGTATATTATGGATATAGAGGACAAACTTACTTTGAGAATGACCTTTGATCAAGAACGTGCTTTCAAGGAAAAGAAATTAGCTTTCATCAATATCTATCACCCAATCATTCGTGCTGGAGTACGTATGTTTGAAGCGAAACGCGACAAAGCTCAATGTACCTTCTTTTTTGAACTCAGTTCGGCGAAACTTCCGACTGAAATTAAAAAGGGCCACTACATGCTTGCTATTTACAAAGTTTCGGTCAGCCGCACTATCTTCGATAAGCCGATGACAACAGATTCGCTTTACCCTGTGCTGTATGATATAGACGACAAACAAATCATCGAAGATCATGACATAGCTGAGAAATTCATGGGAAGGGCACAAGTTGATGGCCGGTATGCTCCACTGGAGGATAACGGCAAACTAGCCTCAGATGAAATAGATGATTTGCGCTATGATTTAAAGGACTCAATAGATGCCTACGTTTCTGAATTACGTCAAGATATGCAGAACCGTATTGATAACAGTAAGAAACTGAGATACCAGCAGACTATACAGTTCTATGACTCGCGTGAGAAAAACTTTGAACGTAATATTAGCCATCAGGAATTCTTGAAAGAAGTTGCAATTGAACAGGGTGATGATGCTGCACTTAGAAATGCAGAAGGTGCTCTCCGACTGATGCGAGCCAACTTACGTGACTTGCAGCAGCGAAGAGAAGCAGACTTAGAGAGAATTAACCGTGATGTTCAACTAAAGGTGACGGACGAAATCAAGTCCCTGAACCTTGTTCTAGTAGTATAAGCATATGGATGTAATTCGAGTAGGACTTGACTTTGGTACACACCAGACCAAAATCTGCATTCAGAGAACGCCGGATGAGGGTCATGGAGAGCCTAATTATGAATTCTTTACTTTCGAGGATTTTGATGGAAAGAAACAATACTTCTTGCCCTCGCTTATTCAAATCAATGAAGATGATACATTGTCGTATGGCTATGTTGACTCAACGAAGGAGAAAAGCGAAATGGCTATGCCCCAGTTGGAGACCATCCAAATAGAATCTAATTTTGATATCGCTGAGACCGCAGACAAACTCTATGACAAATATGCAACTACAAAAAACACGCCTGACGACCTGGTTATTATTGGTGACATGTTGAAAATCAGGAAACGCAAGCTTCTAGAAAATGAAGAGAAGGAAAGAAAGGAAGCCCTTGAACGCTATCAGAAAAAAATGGAGGAATTTAAAGAGGGTAAGAACGTCTTCCGATATTTCAAACAAGCTACGTTTACCGATATTGAATGGAAAGGCAGCATTGATAGTGATACACTCTGTATATGGTATCTTTCTTATGTCATCTTCTTGCTTGAAAGAGAGTTCGGCACAGACTTCTCAATCAACATGGGAGTTCCTGCAGATGAAAAAACGTATGAGCAGAAGCGGTTGAAAGCATCATCAATTCTGGTAAGTGCCTACAAACTAGTAGAGGACATCTATGAGAACGACATGGATCGTTTCCTTGCTGAGAAAGTTGATGACCTATGGGAAAAGACAGATTTCATTTTATGTTCTTCTGCATTGAAAGAAGATTATAATATCAATATTTTCCCTGAAGCCTATGCCAGCCTGATAGGCTTGACTTCAAGAGGGAAATTAACAGAAGGGATGAGCCTGACAGCAGACATTGGAGGAGGTACTACTGATGTGTCATTCTTTACGATTCAGGAAGGTCACCCTGTTATATATCGGTATTGGTCTATCCCACGAGGTCTGAATTATATAGCAGAGTCATCTGGCTTTGATTACTCAGAAGGACATTTTGAACAAAATGCCAATAAAGATGTGATAGACAAGTTCTATCAAAAGAGGTTGGAAATAGTTGATGTCTTGGTAAATGACCTCACCAATCAACTGCGAAAAGAAACGGACATCCCTGCAAAGAATCTGAGAGATGCTTTGAAAAATAGGATCCTTGTATATAATGGTGGCGGGAGTACGTACAAGTTCTTGACAGTCCCGATTTCATATTTCTCTGATGTGAAGCTCATTGATGGGAGTATCTGGAAAGAGGAGAATATGAAAGACAAATCTACTGTGTCAAAGTTATGCCTTCTTTTAACAACTGCTTATGGACTATCTGTTAGCAATGATGACCATGATGTGAAACTTAAAAAGTTCACATCACTCTTTTCCCATTTGAAAAGCGATGGTGATAGTACTCGTATTCAAGAAATCGACAAAGACGTATGCTGATATGATAAAGACTCAACTCCTGAAATACATTACAGCCTCAATAGAGGATGAGTATGCAATGGAAGTATTATACTATTGCATAAAGGATGCTGCTTTGAAAAATGGACTTGCTTTTAAAACTGCAACAAGTGTTGTTGTTGATGGGCGGTTCCTTGGAGAAACAATTCAAATTGACTTGAATGATCGATTCCAGTCTCAAATAAAGACAGTCGCATTATTGTTATCGATTAGGGCTTTGATGCTTGACAAAGACTATTTGAAATGCTGTTCTGATGACAATTTGATTTTCACTTCATCTGTCATCGGAAAATTCCAATGGGTCGAATTAACGACAATCATCAGGGAATGTATGGACGATGATGAATTCTATCGCCTTTACGATATATTTGAAGATGCATATTTTGATGAATCCGTTACCGAAGAAGCCCTGACAGAGCTGAATGATGGCTTGACGATTCCAGAATATAGAGGGCTCGAAAAGTATTATAAGGGTATCGCCTCAAACAATAAAGAAGTGTTTGATGATGTTATTTGTGATAACGCATATATCAATGAGAACTTCGAAACATATGTAGTGCCAGATAATATTGCCTACATAGGTAATACAGCTTTCTCATATTGTACGAATCTCTCCATGATAAAGTTTAGCAATAAAGTATCATTCGGCGTTTTCCCAATTATTGAGTGCAATAAACTAACTCGAATAGTTGTTCCTACTGAATTTGTCGATTATTTTAAGGAAGAATTACCATATTTTGAGTCTATTATAACGGACAAAGAGAATGGGTCAGAACTACTAAATACAGAAACAATTATCGAGAACAACAAAGGAAAACGGTGGACTGTAGCCGAAGAGGAGAAAGTAAAACACTTCTTTGGTTTGGGTCATAGCGTTAAAGCAATTGCAAACGTCATGGGACGCACTGAGATTGCTATCAAAGCGCGACTCGGCAAATTGGGACTTATTGATTATACTTATAGCAAAGATGACAAACCAGACCCTATAACAGATGATTCTCCGTTGAAAAGGCATGGTTCTTTAAAGCCTGAAAAAGAAACTAGACAAGAGAAAAGTGACAAGATACTTGATTCACTTATGAAAACAATGGGGTCTGTTCCTGAAGAGAAAGAACAAATAGTTACTTCTCAATATCCGGATCTGAGTGATGCTGTTTTAAGAGCAAAGTCCTTCACAGACCCGGAACAGTATCTTAATTTCTTTAAAAGTTATTCTGTTAGTGCGTCTGAAGCGTTTGAGATTTTGGTTACTTCTAACAACATCTATGCAGTATTCGTTATGATAAAGATAATGGGCGATCCTAAAATTCAACTTGAAATGGGCTGGAATAACATAGACGAGAGCCTAATAAAATCAATCAAAAAATTAGCTGCCAAATACAATTATTCAAAAGAAATATATTCTTTTCTATTCCTCGCCCTAAGAGACAAGAAATGTCCTTTAAAGAAAATAGGAAAAATAGAAATAGAAAAGTTGGATTTCCAATCTTTCAAAACCGCTTTTGAGATCTATCTCGAAAAAATAGCTAAGCCTAAAATAAAAAACCGACATTCGACTACTACATCTTCAAGCTTAAGTTCATCGAAAGGATGGGTTACAAACAATGAATCATGGCCATATAGAAGAAATATTTCCAATCCCAATCTTCAGTCCCAAAAGGACGAAGATAGTCTTTATGATAAGTTTGAATACGGTCTAAGTGACTGGTAAAGAATGCTAAACATGAAACAAAATGTAGTTGTATTTACTGGGGCAGGCATCAGTGCAGAAAGTGGTATTCCAACATTCCGAGATAGTAATGGTATGTGGAAAAAATACGATGCAAAGAAGTTGGCAAGCGTTGTTGGATTTGAAGAGAATCCAGAAGCAGTACTGGAATTCTACAATGCCAGGCGAAAGAATCTTTTGGAAGTTCAACCCAATCATGCCCATTACGTTTTGGCAGAGTTGGAAAAAGAACATGTTGTTACCATCATCACTCAGAATGTTGACAATCTTCATGAGAGAGCAGGCAGCAGTCACGTTATTCATCTGCATGGAGAACTTGCGAAAGTAACTTCATCAAGGAATAGAGAAGATATTAACTGTATAAAGGAATATCCCCTTGATAAGCCTATTCGTATTGGCGATAAAGCAGATGATGGTTCCCAACTTCGACCATATATCGTGTGGTTTGGTGAATACCTCAATACTATGTCAAAGGCCATTCGCCTAGTTGAATATGCAGATATATTTGTTGTAATCGGTACCTCGCTCGTGGTATATCCTGCTGCGGGGCTGGTGGATTATGCTCATCCGGAAATACCTAAATTCCTGATTGATCCGTCAAGCATGGAAGGGAAACTTCCTGCAAGATTCAAACATATTCAGGCAAATGCCGTTGATGGTGTTGACATCCTTTTGAAAGAATTGGAAACATTATGAAGATGACAAAGAGTAGATTTATTGTAATCTTATTCTTGGTATTATGTGTCGTGGCAGCCTTCGGCACATGTATCGCTCTGTTTTCTGGCACAAAAGATGATTCAGTTTTACCAATATCTCCGTCAGGAACTCCGGAAATCATACTTCATAGGACTGGTTATATCTCTTCCTATAACAAATCTACTAGACAACCAAATTGGGTGGCTTGGCACCTGACAAGGGAGCATGTACAAGGTTCTATCAGACGTGCTGGCAATGCCTGGCATGAGGATATGCAAGTGCCCAAGCCAAGAGTCAACAACTATGACTATAAAGGAAGCGGGTGGTCACGTGGCCATATGTGTCCAGCAGGAGATAACAAGTGGAGTCGAGATGCTATGTACGAGACTTTCTTATATTCAAATGTATGTCCACAGCATCCACGGCTGAATAGTGGTGACTGGAATGAGATAGAAATGGCTTGCCGTAGATGGGCCGAGAAGTATGGCGATATCTATATTGTTTGCGGCCCAATATTTCTACGGCAAGAGCATGAGGTAATAGGAGTTAGTAGAATACCTGTTCCAGAAGCTTTCTTCAAAGTTGTCATGTGCCTAAACGGCACACCCAAAGGTATCGGTTTTATTTGCCGCAATACTGATGGCAACAGGGAAAAAGACAAATACGTAAATACAATACAACAAGTAGAGCGTATCACGGGTATGTCTTTCTTTCCGAATTTGTCGAAGGAAGTGACTCTTTTAGTGAAAGGTAAAGCAGATATTGATGAATGGTAAAATGTTTAAAAATATGAACTGTCGATTAAGACTCATGTATATTGAATTAGCATTTTTCGTAATGTGTATACCATTGCTATGCAAAGCCCAGCCATGTATCAACGATTCAATTCTAATTCCTAAAGATTCTACAATCAAAATCGGTAAACTGTCAAATGGCCTGACATACTATATCAAGCGCAATAACTGGCCTGAGAACAGAGCGTGTTTCTATTTGGCTCAACGCGTGGGTAGTTTGCAAGAAGAAGACAATCAGCGTGGCTTGGCTCATTTTCTGGAACACATGTGTTTTAATGGTAGCGAACACTTCTCAGGCAATGGAGTTGACAGGTTCTTTGAAAGTATTGGGGCTAACGATGGAGTGAATGCCTATACAAGCATCGAACAGACGGTTTATAACATCGACAATATACCTACCAATATTGGACAAGGAAAACTCGACAGCTGTCTGCTAGTGCTATATGACTGGGCAAACGGCCTGACACTCGACTCCATCGAGATAGAAAAAGAACGTGGAGTCATCCATGAGGAGTGGAGATCAAGGCGAAGTGCAAGTTCCAGGATCTATGAACGCCAGTTGCCACTTCTATATCCAAATAGCAAATATGGACATCGATATCCAATAGGTTTAATGGATATCGTAGATAATTTCAAGCACCAAGAACTAAGGGATTATTATGAAAAATGGTATAATCCAGAAAACCAATGTGTCGTCATTGTTGGAGATATCGATATTGATGATATAGAGACTAAAGTCAAGCACTTGTTTGGGAGCATCACCCCTAAAGGACAGTCTGGGAAGGTCGTTAAGGAAGAAGTAGAGAACCATAGTGGTATTATCTACTCTATTGACAAAGATAAGGAGTTACAGGAGAATTCTGTATTTTTGATTTTCAAGCATAGAGCCTACACGCCAGAACAGCGTAAATACGTGAGTTACTGGAGAGATCTTAATAAGACAAGTGCTGCTCTCGACATGCTAAATGTGAGGCTTTCTGATGAAGTACTGAAGCCTGATTGCTCTTACATTTCCGCTTCAGTGGATGATGATGACTATTTCTTGTCAAGTACAAAAGCGGCTTTTCAGATTTCGTGTGAAACTAAAGACGGAATGCAGACGAAAGCACTAACTGATGTTCTGACGGAATGCCGAAGGGCAGCTAAGTATGGTTTTACAGAGGAAGAGTATAAACGCTATCAAGCAGAACGGATTTCTCTACTGGACAATCTCTTGGCGACTGCAGACAAACGGGAAAGTGAAACGCTGGCACAAGAGTATTACAATAATTATCTCTATGGAACTGACATGTCTTCTGTTGAAGACTATGTGGCTATCAAGAAGCAAATCGTAAGCTCTACCACACTGGATGATGTCAACGAAAGAATGAAAGAACTGCTGCCAAGCGAGAATGACAATATGGTATTAGGGTGCTGGAATATTGAGAAAGATAGCGTCTGCTATCCAACAGAGCAGGAACTCGAAGCTGCACTTATTGCTGGCAGACAAACTTCAGTTAGTCCTTATGTAGACCAACTTAAGGATGCTAAGCTCTTTGACCAAACGCCTCGAAAGGGATCTATTATTAAAGAAGAGACTTTCACGGATTTTGGATATTCGAAACTGACTCTAAGTAATGGAGCTACTGTGTTGCTAAAACATACGGATATCGACAAAAGTCAGGTACTCTTTAAAGCTTACGGAAGAGGAGGATGGACACTCTATGGCGAAGAAGACGACCCGAATATCGTGATGATGAGTCACGTTGGCTTTGGCAATAATGGGCTTACCTCATCCCAAGTAGAGAAACTCCTTTCAGGGAAACGCGTGAATCTTTCTCATAGTATTTCACAGCGACTTTTCACCTTTACGGGCAGTGCCAATCCTGTTGATTTAGAAACGTTGATGCAGATGATATATGCTGATTTTACGACTGTCAGCAAGGATACGGCAGCTTATCAGAAGGCCATGAAGGATATGGCTATATATCTTCGTAATAGCAAGGCTGACCCAGAAAGTGCATTTTCAGATTCTGTCACGGTAACATTCAGAGGTCATCATCCGCGATTCAAAATACTAACAGAGGAGGATCTGCAGAAAGTCGACAACGACAGGATTCTATCTATCATCCAGGAGCAGACATCGGCAGCTCGTAATTATACTTTCATTTTTGTCGGTAATTACAACGACTCTACCATTCGCCCCTTCATAGAACAGTATCTGGCATCTCTTCCGAATCAGAAAGAACTCCCTCAGGGACCTTTTATCAAAACATGGCTTAAGGATGATGCCTATTGTCATTTCAAACGGCAGATGGTGACACCAAAAGCAGTTGTAAATATGAATTGGTTCACAGAATCAATTCCATATACGCTTGAAAATTACATCAAGGTTCAAACCACATGCGAAGTGCTTAATCTGCTCTACAATCAGATAGTCAGAGAGGAGAACAGCGCTACCTATGGCTGTTATGCCGACTATTTCCTGACACGTGGTGAGAATGATGAATATCAGATAGGCTTCTCTGCTGATTGTGAAATGCAACCAGAGAAATGCGACTCGGTATTAACGCTAATGAAGAAGACCTTCTTCAGTTTAGCTGAGAACATTGACGAGACGATATTCAAGAATGCCAAGGAAAGTCTTCTGAAATCGCTCGATGAATTAGAGAAAACCAAGAATGGCTTCTGGCTCGACATTATATGGAAGAAGGAGGACAGAGGCATCGATATGTTCACAGACAGACGAAGTATCATTGAAAATATCAAGGTTGATGATTTAAAAACTTTTGTGGGCTCCCTACAAGCTAACTCTCATGTCTGTGAGACACTGATGCAACCGGAATAACAATCTTTCAAACAGGCATGAATATGAAGATAATTTTCCTTGATTTCGACGGCGTAATGGACACGGCATACTATGACCATATCCTAGGCAAAAACGGTTTACCAGAATATGACAAGTACGGGACAGTCTTTGACCCAAGTTGCATCAAGAATCTTAAATATATCATAGACAATACAGGAGCAGACATTGTCGTTTCATCAACGTGGAAGGATTTTATGAGCTATAAGGAGATCCTTGATATGTGGGAATTCAGAAATTTGCCAGGATTTGTAACAGATACGACACCGATTCCTCCGCACAGACGGAATCGTGGAGATGAAATTGATGCTTGGCTGGATGAATGCAATGTCGAATGTCAATATGTCATCATCGACGATCTTGATGCAAGGAATTTCAATGAACATCAAATTCCCCGACTACTTGTAGTCAATCCTTTCAACGGTCTGGATGAAGATACTGCGGAAAGAGCCGTATCTTTGCTTAACAATCAGTAAAAGTATTATTCAATAGGCCTAAATACTAACCATGGAATAACACCTTTCCATTTTGTGTGAGGATAATCAGAGGTATCGCCTAAGTCATGACGGATGCCCTCCTTGTTGCGATAGAATATATAATCAGCACCGCCGGTAATGTAGATAGCATCTATGAAACCATATTCGCGGAGGGCATCGGCAAAATCCCAGAGGGTTTCCTTGTGGCGAGTAGCGATGTAGTAGAGTTGGTTGTCAATGCGACCAATGGCACGGCGTTCCACCTTACCATGCAGGAAGAAACGGCTTGGAATTGTGCCGTTACTGACAAGGATGAATTGGCGGAAGAATGAGCCACCACGTTCCAGAACATAGTCTTTCACTTTCTCACTACGGCTGATACCTATCACCATACTGCCATCGGCCATTGCCATATAGCCGAGGCGGGAACGGTCGCTTTGTTTTTCCACTCCCTCTGCAACTAAACTTCCCAAATAACGTCCATCAGCGGTATGATCAGCACAACGGGAATAGAGAAATACCGATGTGTCTGCCGTATCGGGTTCCTCAAATTCGATGGAGGCCTTCAATCCGTGAATGGCATAGAAGTCCATTGCTACGCCAAGAATGCTGTCGCTGGTCATTACAACCTCGGGAATCTCTTTCTTTACAGGCCTCTGCAGTTTTTCGATGTTCTGTTCAGGAGAGGCAGAAACGGATACGCCTATATTATAGTAATAGTTCCAGAAATAATAGCCTGCGAAGGCTGCTGTTATCATACAGCCAACGACTGCAAAAGCAAGGAACCGCTTCAGCCACTTCTGCTTCTTGGAAGGGGCAACGACCTTTGTCACAATCTCCTTGGATTGTGGCTGCTCATCACGCTCGATGATGATGATGGGCACTTCGGGTTTCTGCATGTTTATATCATCCATTGTCTGTCCCTTTCTCATTTTCAAGTAATTCCTTCAACTGCCTCAGTCCTTCACGTGCAAGAGAAATATTCTGAGGACTGTCGGCTTTAGATTGCCCATAAAATACGATAGGCTCCTTTAGATCGCCTCCAGACAATATGAGTTGCTGCTCCGTCAAGTTGATTACATAGATATATCTCTTGTTGACAATCAAGCTTCTTCCCACTCGGACGAACATATTGTTCTGCAACTGCTGGAAGACCTCATCGAAGAAGTGAAGCTGGAAGGTCATCTTGCGTCTTTGGCCATTTGTCAATACGAGATCAGAATAGTTACCGTCAGCACGGACATAGACAATCTCATCCGTGGCGACTCGTACCAATTCGGTGCTGGTAGATATTCTGAGCCATTCCATGTACAAACTGGTTTAATTCTGCAAATATACTTATTTTTTCGGAATCAAGCAGCGTCATTTGTTATTTTTAACTAGATTTTAATACGGACTGACAACTTCTCTTTTATTGGCTAAGACAGGAATGCATACGTTATAGAAGATTAGTATACATATTAGAACGAAAAATACCAGCATCAGGATGCCCTTGATTGTTCTTTTCATGTTAGTGGAAATTCCATAATAAAATCGGCTTTTTCTCTTTATTGACAAGTGACCACAAGTAGTTCATTCCTCTGGAAGAGACGGTAACACAACCTTGGCAACTTGCACGATGTAGGGGAATATAACGCATCCAACAATGACTATCCACCCAACCGGATTTGTGAATCATCAGACCTCTGGTATAAGCAGACTGATTATCCATATCCAGGCCTTTTATTCGAAAGCTGCGTTTAAGTGTGTAGCCATGTTCCTTGGTGACAAGGAAGCGCCCTAATGACGAGCACTTGCTTCCTGGCTTATTACTGAACACAGGACGTTCGGCTGTGCTTCCACCACCAGGCCCATGCATGACGTAGGTACTGGCAACAATCTTTTTCTGATGGAAGTCCCAAACGAAGAGCCTTGGGGTTCCCGATGGGATGCCATAGTCAACGAACAACGCATAATGCTCATTCATATTGTGACGACGAGCAAAAGCAAGCGCTTTCTCGGCCCTTTCCTCTATCGTCTTATACTCCCTGCGGTCTGGCCATTCTGGCAGGCCATAGTACTTCCATGCCCAATGCAGGCAGAATACTGCTGCCACGATGGTAAACAACAGTATTACAGCCAGACATCCCCATCTCTTACGTCGTTTCATCATTCTTTGTCTTTTGATGTTGCTGTGAATACCATAATGGTAATACACAGCAACAGGATTTCAGCATAGATCATTTACAGATACTGGTTCACGAGTTTCTTGATTAAGCGTGCCACCTCTCCAACAGAAGCCTTCTTGTAGAGCTTACCCTCAACCTTGTCCACAACTTCGAAGTTTGTGGATTTGATCTTTGATGCATCGCTCACGCTGTAATCATCAGCACTGCATGGTGAATACACCTCGCAGTTCATACCCTGCTTTTTGTAGTAGATGACCAGTGTACGACCGTCACTGAACTGAGTCGTCTGCTTGACGATCAGGTTAGTCGGAACGTTATTCTTCAACTCGTTCTTGCTGCTTTTCGCTGCAGCAGGCGTTGATGCCATCACGCTCATGAGCGCAACCATCAAAGTAAGAATCAACTGTTTCATTTTACAAATCCTTTATTTGACGATGCGAAGTTAAGAATACTTGTTGAATAAAAATAGTAATTCTTAGCATGTTGTATGAACCCGTTCGTTTATTGTATGAGTCTTAATAACCGGATAGTTATACTAACAAGATTCTAATTGGGAGAAAATGGTAGATTACATTTTCAGCACACTGCTACAATGTGAGCAAAGACCTTCCTTCCCCTTATATCGTGGATGTCCCTTGGCAGCTTGCATCAGGCATGATGGATCATCCTTAGGGCAATGGTTATAGGTAAAATAGGTATGGATAAACTCATGGCATACGACTTTCCAGAAATCCCGTCTGTCTTTTACCCTGAACGTTGAAGCCACGCATGCGTTACCCGGGATAAGGCTGAGTCCTTGTACACCCCAATCCTTCTTGCCATGTACGTTGCATGATATATCCTTATGCGTTAATCCGATGTAGATGTTATGCCTGTTAGCATTTGCTGCCATTGATTTTATGATTTTGTCAGCTCTGTACCTTGTATGGCCATCGTTCATCAACGCGTCTGAAAAAGGTAACGGAGTGTGTACATCACATTCCAGCTCTACACCAAATATATCCTCTAATCTCTTCGTTAGTTCTTTCCCTAACAGTTGAGCCTCACGCTGACTGAATTTGCCAAATGGCTGGAGATGTATGACAGGTGGGCACAGGCATCTGACTTCTTCCTTATCAGAAAGATCACTGTTCTCACCACTTTTTTGGGAACAACTGGCCATACATATTATGGCACATAGCAGAAGTACAATTGTCTTCAATTTCATAATCATCCTAATGTTATACGTTAATATCAGAAATGTTTCAAGTCTGTAGCCTTATAGTGGAATACAGAGAGTATCAGATTTTCTGCATCTTCGTCCAACGTGAACCATGGAGAACGGAAGGGATTCTCGAAATTACGCATCACATGGATTTCCCTTGCAGGCGTGTTTCCTTCTGCCAGAAGAAAAGCTTTCTTGCCATCGCTGTTAATTGCCACGTCAACCACCATGACAGCATGTCCGTATTGCAGTCCATAACGGGCAGGATAGACAAACACATCACCTGGCTGTATGTCTGCCAGCCGTCTGGTCTTCATCTCGCGGCTTAGCGAGAAGGTGCTGGCTACTCCATAGAGATTCCTCAGATAACGCTCAAAAGACTTGCGGGAACCGCCACCTCCATAACTCAACGTCTTGCCATTTACATTTTGGAATCGGATGCGTCCGTATTGACCTGTGCTATAGAGGTATTCTGCTCTCAACCGCATGCAAACATCTGCACACTGCTCTGCATTCGACAGAAGTGGTATGTTGATGACAGCATAGTTGAGTGATTGGAAACGGCCATCGCCTCCTGTATAGAGTTGCACTCTTGATCCTCGTCCTTTCAGCGGCAGGCTCCGCAGATAGTTTGCATAAGCAACATCTTCACCACTGATGCGCTCATATCCCCAAGGTTCAGGAATATCACCAATAGTCATGTAGTTATTGGGATTACTCGTCTTGCTGCCGAATAGAATCCACAGACCAAATCCGCCGGCAGCTATCGCAGCCAGGAATACTCCAATAAATGTCCATTTCAGAATCTTTTTCATCTCGTATTGCTTTTTGATGTTGCAAAGTTAGGCTTTCTATACTATCTGGCCAAATAAATCCCGCCACGTTGTATGAACTGGCGGGACTATTGTATGAACGTTGTTCTTATCTATGAGGTGAAGAATCACTCGTGGCAAGTTGTTCTCATCGCCAACAAGATTGCTTCTCCTACAAGAGCGACATTGGCTAGGAGATAATGAGACTTTCCATTATAGGAAACAGTACTACATGCAATTTCTGCCGTTCTTAGTATTTGTTTACGGAACTTGTAGTCATTGCACATGGTTGCGGCACCAAGGGCGAAACCTGTTCCAGAAGGACTCAGTCCGAAAATAATCGGTCCGGCATCAATGTCAAATCCAAAAAGACATTTCTCCGAATGGTATTCTTTTACACCAGTAATTAAAGGAAGAGTCTTCTTGAAATGCTTCTTTAGGATTCGGAATTGTTGTTTCGCAAATTCAATATCTATTAATGACAGATAATAACAATTTAAGGCGGAATATGATCCTTTTATCATGGGACTTATTATACCACTATTACTCATAAACGATACTAGCAGACCTGTTTCCTTATCCATCCATTCTCCTTTTGCAGCATCCATCCATTTCTGTACCAAGTCTTGATATCTGCCATTATAGATCTTGCTGTATATGTTTAATGCAACAATAGCAACAAGCATATCAGGAATATAAATCTGTTCAAACGGATATGTCGGAATATTGAGTATTGGACTATTGCTAATCCGTCTGTACATAGCCGCGCAAAGAGAATGATAAAGAGTATCGAACTGATTATCATTATAAAGCAACTTATATTCTCCAATCATCCATGCCAGATGACTGTAATAAGAAAGGTGGCTTACATTTCCATCCAATCCATTGATAGGATCTTCATCCCACCTCTCTGCATCATATCCCCTAATTTCCACAGACATCGCAATGCTGATAATCTTTGCAATCTGTTCTTTGTAGACATTTTGAGGATATAAGGCTGCAATGTTAGCAAGTGCCTTACAGGTCATGGAACATGAATAGATTGCCCATTCTCCCTGAAACTGGGATGGTATTTGTCTGGGCATGGTATCCATTAATTGTTTTGGAGAAGTAGCGACCTTTGAGATGAGGTAATTGGCTCGACGAACAATTTCCGTTTGTTCCTTTACGAGACTTCCTTGTCTGGAAGTCTCGTAAATCACCCAAATTACTTTGGCAAGTATCAATGTTAGGATAAATAGAAGTATTATGGTCATCTTTTTCTATTCTTGCTCCACTCATCCATTGTAACCAAAACAGCATAGCCACCAAAAAGCAGCATTAACAAAAACACAAGAAGAAGTATTATCATCATATTTGTCTTTTTTCTAATTTGCCAGTAAAATATAGGAATTTGCGTGAATCAGGAGGGGAATGCGCCCCCACCTGATTGAAATTATGAGTCACAGAGAAATCACACAGACAGACTATGCGTCCTCGTTATCATCTACGAAGTAGTCTTCTTCTGCCATCGCTTTTTTGAAGCTCATGCCGCGAGCCAGTTTGTCGTAGAATGCTTTACGTGATCGCTTTTCCTTCATAAACATCGCCTTTGTACCTTTAGCATCGGACATGAAGTTCATGCTATGGTCGATGCCCATGTCTCGGGCCACAGCCAGAGCATCCTGGTTGGCACCGATATAGGTGAAGAGCCAGTTCTTTTTCTTCAAATCCTCGACCAGCTGGAAGACTCGTTGATGGTTCCACTCTCTCGAAGCGTTCTCATAACCATCTGTGATGATGGTCACCAGGGCATTCTCTTCCTCATCGATATATCGCCGAAGGTTGGTAATAGAGTCGCCCATTGCATCGTAGAGAGGCGTATTGTCCGTAGGCTGATAATCCTTCTCGTTGAAGTCGGACACCTTCGTAATAGGCATGCGTTCATAGACCGTGGAGATGTGCTTGCCGTTGAATACGACAAGACTGAGCATCTGTTCCTGATCGGCATTTTCTTCTTGTGCCGTACGGATGGTCTGAATGGTTTCCACTACGCCAGCGATGGCTTCGTTTCTGATGCTGTACATGGAGCCAGAGGCGTCCAGAATGATAAGGTTGTAGATTTTCTGATTCATGTTGTTGATTGTTTTTAATGAGTTAATGAGTTTTTTGTTAGACATTTTTCTTTAAGTAGATGTAGGCAGGATAGTTCCCAAGGACGAAGAGTGTTACAGGACACAGCCAGATCTTCTTTGTAAATCCAGCAATTCCACTCACCTCGTAATGAGCACCACCTGTCAGAGAATGGTCTGTGCGTCGCAGTTCTGCATAGCCATCATGCTTCTCCCGTTTTGTTGACGGAATCACCTTTACCCGAGTCTCCAAGCCATCGTTAGAGAGAAATTCACAGAGGTCATCAGCACCGGCCACCATCATCAGGTTGTGATGATCAAACGGCCAGTCTGGGAAATCGACGTACCAGCGGTCATCATCCTCATGGTTGAATTTCAGCTGATACTCTTTCTTCTTACCGAACACGCTCTTCTGAATCAGAGAGGCAGCGTTCTTCAAATCATTAAATGAATAGTCCATCGTTTTTAGAATTTAATAGTTAAACGTAAATGAGATTTTGTTTCTATCTGGTCATTAGCAATATATATTCATAAAATATTCATATATATTGCTAATGACCAGATTAAACACATAAAATGACTTCGAAGCCCTATTCCAGAAATTTACTCAGAAGTCTTTTGTTGTCATCAGATGTCGAGTCCTGCATGGCAATAGCTGTATGGTTGTCATGGTTAGCAACAACGATACTATATCCCTTATCTGAAAGCAATGGTGCACGGAGGCGTATTTCCATTTCGACACCAGTTCTTTCATTCTTCATCAGTAGCCCCGGATAGTCGTCACCAGCATCCATCATGCCAGCCTGAGCATATCCCTTTGTTTCCATTTCAGAAACAATCCATTGGAAATGCATCATGAAGTCATAAGGATATCTCTCCCGAAAACCTGCTTCAAACATTTTCCCCAGGAACCATAAACACCCTTTAGCAAATTTCACCACCACCCAGAGCAATGTAATAGCCCCGACAACCATCAAAATCGTTTGTAATACCTCCATCAATTATGAGTTTTAAAGTGAATAAAGATAATAGCAGATAAGAATATTCAATCCTAAGAGGATCAGATAAAAGAGAATAAAAATGAGCAAGTTCACCATCTGATAGGTCGTATGCCATTTCTTGGCTAGCCTCTGTAAATCGTCCACGCAAAGGTCGAAAGCTGCATCGAATGGCAGATGATAATGCTGCAGCATTTTGATGAAAGCATACCCGTATGCGATACCATAGATCAGCAAGACTGCAGATAGTGCCAGCCACCACATCGAAAATGATCCTATCATCTTGTAGACAGCGATTCCAAAGGGAGCCAAGCCTGACAATGCCAAAACAGCTCCCTGCACCCACAGGTTGAACACCACAGAGATCTGCTTGTAGGTAAGTCCGAAGAGCTTACCTAACAAGAGCAGGAACAACACACACAATCCGAATGGCAGTAATGCCAAGTCAATCCATCTGAATTTTCTCTTCATACTAATCATTATTGATGTTTATTGGCATCTGCTTGATATAAATGTATTGAGGGTAATGGCCTAAGACGGTCAGTGTGACTGGGCAAATCCAGATTTCGCGGGTAAAACCTTCGAGACCGTTAACCTTGTAAGTAGCACCTGCGAATAGTCCAGAATACTGCTTCACACACTCGAAATAACCATTCATGCTTGTGAGCTTCTTTTTTGACGGTCGAACCAACACGCGTACACGATTCTCTTTCTTTGTATCAAGAAAGGTCAACAGATGATTGGAGCCTGCAACCATGGCGAGGTTATATCGATCGCCAGGCCAAGGCATATCGATATACCACATGTTGTCATCATGGACAAACTTGAGGTCATAAACTTTGCGACGGAAGCCGCAGATTCCTTTTGCATAAACCCATGCGAGTTTAGCATACATGATTGTACGATTAAACATTAGAACAAGATTTAGTGGAACGCTTCTGGGAGTTTCCCAAATGCGGGTGCAAAGTTACAACATTTTTCCGAAATCTCCAAATCGCACCATTCGTTTGATTGTCAGGACGTTGCAAGTTTGGCACAGTTTTTGCTGTATTCGGACTTCGGCGTAAAAATCAGTTTACCTGAGCATTTTCTTCTTGTTCTCTAAGTTTGGCCATCTCGCTGCCGACAAGGTGATGGGCGTTAAAAAACTCACCTAACTCACTGCGTAGATAGTCTTCCAGATTTGGCATCTGAGAAATGAAAGGGAATGTTGACTTGCAATGCACATCGACAGTCTTCCCCTCTTCATCAATTGTATAGATGGTCATGGTAGCACAATTGATGTTGGCATGGTTAACGGCTTTTTTCAATCTGGAGAACTCTTCAACATTATACAATTCCACATGCCCCCAATAAGTATCCCAGACACGCACGTACCATCCCTCGTTATTGGCAGTGGCCACAAAGTGTTCACCTTGATAAGCAAAAAGAATGTTTCCATCCTCAGAGTCAATCTCATACTGGCAACCGATTTTGGTTAGCGTTTCAAGGAACAGGTCTCTGGTGCCTTTGGTTTCCTCCTCAGGTTTAACCTCAATTAAATCCATATATGATTCGACATCTTTTATTTTACTTTCGATATATTCAGACCTGGCACACTTCTCGTAGAATTGATGTGCATTTATGAAATATTCATAAGCCTTGACATTATCGTCGGCGAAATAATACAGCATACCCATATTATAGTAAGCCTCTGCTGTGTCAGGATGTTCTAAGCCAAATATTTTTTCTGTGACATTCAAACTCTTTTCACAATAATCGATGGCTCCTTGATGATCATCCATTTTGTACTTCATCCATGCCAATGCCATATATGATGCAGCGGTATTAACATGCTCAGAACCTAACATTTTCTCACTTATCTCCAATGACTTGGTAAAATAGTCTGATGCTTGCGAAAGGCCTCCAATATTATAGTGCACGAATCCTATACCCGTATATATAATTGCGGTTTCCGGATGATTCAACCCCATTATATTCTCATAGATTCTAACTGCTTTAGAGCAATATTCTAAAGCATTAGAATTATTACCCATATAATAATATGACAATCCAACACCATAATATGCAATCGCTGTTTTACGATTTTTATCACCTAAGGTGCTTTCATAGATCTTTAATGCCTCCATATAGTTTTCTAAGGCATTAGAATAGTCTGCTTGTTTCGTCAGGAGCATTCCAATGTTCGAATATGACTCTGCCATACTAGGATGATTTGTACCAACGACCTCTTCGCAGTTAGCTTTTGCCTTTTGAAACATGTCTGATGCTTTGTCAAAATGGCCTTGGAAAATGTAAACAAGCCCAGTATCATTATACGATTCAACTGTATCGACATGTTTTTCACCTAGGGTTTTCTTACGAATTTCCAATGCCTTCATGTTATATTCTAACGCTTTCGGATAGTCACATAGGTTTCTAAGCGTTTCTCCGATTTCATGATAGGCCGAAGCTGTAGCAGAATGCTCCTGTCCGTATAAACATTCACGTAAAGTTATCAAGTCTGAATATCTAGACAGTGCATCTTTATATAGGCCGTAATCTGAGAAGAACTTTGCAGAATCGGCCAATAAAGACTCGTAACTCTTATCCTCCAAGCCACCTTCTGCAGCTATTTTCTCGGCCTGCCTATAAATATCAGCAGCTTTCTGGATTCGATCGTCAACAGGAACGGCAGTATCGTTCATTACGTTCTTGGCTTGAGACTGTAAAGCCTCTACTTGTTCTTTGATATCCTTTCTTTCTCTCATAAAATGGTTTTTATTGTTGATATTCCCGTGTTCTTAGTTTTTGCTTGCTTGTATTAGAAGAATGCATCCAGCACCTTTTCGAAGATGTCATTGGGTGAAATCCGGTTGAAGAGATTCATGCATGTCTGGAGTTTCAGCACATCGATGCTGCTGCCCATAATGGCATCGATATCCCGTTTGCCTTCATGGATGAGCAAGGCTTCAGAGATTTCCCTGAGTCGTGCTCCAAGGACGGGATGGGCAAGATAAGCACGAGCTTCGTCTATGCCATCCAGACCATAATACTCAGAATTGTAACTGTGCCCAAGTCCTTTCTGCTGAGGGAAGATATACCAGATCCAATGTCCGCGCTTGCGTCCATTACGGATATCGTCAAGAGCATCAGCGTAGTCAGCAGCCTGAGCTGTCACGAAACGCTCCAAATCATATTCCTTTGCAGACGGCTCTCCTATAATATCCCAGAAAGAAGCAGGAAGAGTAACGTTCTCCACATCGCGGCAGCATTCAAAGAGTGGTGCTACCTCGTCAATAGAGTAGCCAGCTATACCGCAGCCAATCTCCGTAACTAGGAAGCGTTTCTCAGGGTTCGCCTTGGCAAACTCACTGAATTCTTTGACATATTCACCCATCACACCTATTCCGCTCATGGAGGGGATTGCATAGCATTTCCCTTGCAAACCATTGCCTTGGCCCATAATGGCACCAAAGTTCTCTACAGCAGCTTTGGCAGCTCCACCATAATGGAGTCCCTGCTCATTGGAACCGAAGACAAACACTTCGTTTGGTGCTAAACGAGTAATCATGTCTGGCGTAATGCGAGAACCAGGATTATTCGGAGATTCTTCAAGCTTTGCCAATTCCTCGGCTTGGACAATCTCGACTTGTTTCTTCCATTCTTCTAGAAAATCCTTCATGCTATATTTCAAGTCCTTGAGTTCGCTTGATTTGAAAACGCCACTTTTGGCGACATATTCCTCAACCCTCTTACGGACAGTGGCTTCCGTCTTATAGACAGCCATCTTCTTTGGATCCAACTTGAAAGCAAATGACTTTCCTGTCTTCTTTCCATTAACTGTTTCAAACTTGATTGCTGTAATCTGAATTTCCATATGCTTATGACCTGTTATTGTAAAACAAAGAAAGGACAGCGCCATAATGAAGAAAACCTTTGGGTGTCAGATATAACATCGTGCCGTCTTTTTCGATGTAGTGATTGTTGAGCAAAAAGCCCAGCTCCTTTTCAAACACCATGTTAGGATCTGAATGAAGTATTTCCTCCATCACAGACAAGTCCATCATTCCGCAATAGCCACTGATGGCTATATATTTTGAGAGCAGCTCCCTTGGCGGAAGCCTATAAGAGTCACCGCCTTCTTCAAAAGTGTTCTTAGAAAGGCAGCATTCCAGCGATTCACCATTTTTTCCGATATTATATGAAATGCCGGTGTCGTTTTTGCTCTGTGCAGCGATGCCGAATCCTTTATAGGATCCATTCTCCATCATGCGATGCTGAAGGTATGACGACAAGCCATAGTCACCAGTCAATGAAAAGGTATTCATTCCAAAACGTCCTTTATATCCCAGTCCCGTTATTAAATCATAAAGGTATGAATACTGCTCAAAACGTTGCTCGGCAGTGGCAATGGGATACCTGCTGAGCATATTTGTTCGCAGTTCATAGACTGTGAGATGTTCGGGCATCAACCGCTCCACGACCTTCATGGTTGCTTCTATTTCTTCTTTCGTCTGATTGACAAAGCCATACATAAGATCCAGATTGATGGTGTCGATGCCTTGCTGTCGGCAGCTGCGGAAAATGTCGGCCATCCTCTGTGTCTGTCCATTGTCTCTGTTGTTATCTCGCAGAAAGGCACAACTCGTACTCTGCAATCCGAAAGAGATCCGGCTGAAGATATCAGAATGGTCGCTAATGATGGCTATTTTGTTCTCGTCAATCGTGTTAAACGTCGCTTCGATACTGCCCTTGAAGTGTTCCGTCCTTTTGAAGCGTCTCGCATATTCGGCAGACATTTTAATCAGCCTTGCGAAGTTTTCAGTGCCTAAGACTGTAGGAGTGCCACCACCAATGTCAAATCCCCGCGAAATCGTTTTCCCTGTAGCAGATTGCTCTGCAAACGCACGCATATCACTGTCAACAATATCCAGATATTGGCGTTCTGTGGACTCAGATGTCTTTTTATACTTGACGTATTCGCAATACCTGCACAGACTATGGCAGAAAGGTATGTGTATGTAAAACGACAAGTCTTCGGTGTCGTCAAAAGAGAGCCTATCGGATGTCTTCCATGAACTCCAGTCGGAAGGATGCAAAGGATAGGAGGTGTTGTAGTCACTTATATCTTTTCTGGTCTCAAAAAGTACTTCTGTCTCCGTCATTATCAGTAAATAATATTGTTATCGTGAAACCCCTGTCTAAGATGCTGGCCGTCGAAGACAACCGATGATTCACAATAGTTCGGGTTCATATAATTGCGCATATAGATTTCCAGTATTTTACCATCTCTGTTATAGAGGTAGTTGCTGCATTTGCAATTTCTCCCTCTGTTCTTGGATTTGGTAAAGTAAACGTGCGGAATGCTGTCAATCCTTATCTCTTCAAGATCAATGAAATGTTCCCTGCAGTATTTGTTGACTGGCATAAGACCGACAAATCCTATTCTGGGAATGCCAATGTCAATGGCCTTGTCGAGCATCTTCCTGGCCTCCTCAGGTGAATCTATATTTCCCCTGATGAGGTTGCAACTCAGATTTATTTTGCTGATGTCTATTCCTTCAAAATCCATTGCCCTTGAAGGTATGTGGCAGTGGTATATCTCAGAGAGAACACTCATGTCATAATGGTGCATGGAAATAGATATGGAATCGAAACGTGCTATGCGCATCATTTCCTGTGACTTTGGCAGCAGGCCATTCGTGTTCAGATGCAAGTGAATGCGCTGATATTCTGGTGATGCGTTAAGCCTCTCTATGATTCGGTTCACTGTTTCCGGCACAATCGAAGGCTCGCCTCCAGTGATGTTCAATCGGTTCAGGATAATGCGCTGATTCAATATCTCATCAATACAGGCAAACAGTTTATCCACATCAAACAGATGTCGGTCGTGTGTGTGGCCGGCATTTGAGCAGAATGGGCAGTTGGCATTACATCCATTCGTCACTTTGACGAAAAGATTGAGACTCGGGGGAATGGGAGCTCCCATGGAGTCCCCGTTCCCGCATCCCACGCGTTTAATCAAGATGTTACGACCAAACAATCTATACTCAGTCATTGATGAAGTTTTAATCCTTGGCAATTTTCTGTAACCCTAATCTTGTTCTTTGTCCGAAGAATAATGATTTGATTCCTTGTTGAGAATTCTCTGAAGTAATGCCTGTTCATACCCATACGGATAACGGTTGGGACCTTTGCCTTCGCCACAAGATTCGATGAATTTCCTCTCGTTCTCCACTGCTACCAGAACAGGCCCATAGAATTCTTCCGTATTGGGGAAATAGACTTCAGGATGGCAAGGTCCGTCATCAGAATAATGCGCATCCACCATAGCTTCAAGTCCCATTTCCTTTTTGCACTTCTGATATTCGTCGATCATCTTATTCTGAAGTTTCTCGTTATCGAGAACGCCATTCTCATCAGACACATATTTCCAAAGGGATTCAAGAGCCCAGAAAAAGGAGAAATAAGGATAGGCGTGTCCACCCATAGGAAAACAGAAGAACATTTTGTCATTGAGATAGCTTTGAGCAAGGTCTCCATCGGGCTTTTCTTCATCGAACAAGTGCAGACAGAAGTCTTCACGGATTTGTTCAACTGAAGTATATTTTCGGAAACAGTTGAAATACATCAGCAATCCAACAAACTTGAAAACGTCTCGTTGGGCCATGATTCTTTCATACTTGTCATCCTTGTCGGTTGTGATGCTTTCAAGCAGCTTCTTTCTTAGTGCATCACTATCAAGTTGTCCGTCACGGAAGAGGCTTTCATCATCCAGCAATCCCGCTTTGATACGCTGCCGCGTCAACTCCCCGATGGTTCCTCGTTTTATATATCTGGCCATGATAGGGGATATACCTTCAAAAACTTCTTGAGTAGATTTGAAATGCTTTTCCTCATTGACCGCCTTAATAATGTCGCAGAGAGTCTGAACCTGACCATATTCCTCTTGTGTGGAAGAACGTAAAGATGTGAATTGTTTTTGTTTCATATTCATTATTTTAAGTTTTTATTGTTTGTATCGTCTATACAATATTACCAAATCTAGCCAAAAAGTAACCAATCACAAATCATTACCACCTGTATTTGCTCTTGATTTGTCTAAAAACAGGAATGTCTGAAACTGAATCAAATAATAGGATGCTTGACCTGAACTTGATAATGTCATCACCGAATATCTCGTAAGCAGAATACTTGTTGTTAAGAACTGCCTCAGAGATTTCAATAAGATGATGTCTCAATACAGGATGGTTAATGTACTGGTATGCTTCCAGCCGTCCATTGATGCCATAAAATAACGCTGGTCGGCTATGAGTCCCTTTAATACCTGCCATCTGTGGGAAGATATACCAGATCCAATGAGTTCTTTTGCATCCGGACTTGACTTCTTGAAGAGCCTGGTCATAGGAGCTGACTTCATCACCCTCGTTAACTCCTCGGCCTGCACCATCATGAGCATTCAGGAACCTCCTCAGATTGGGGCATCGCTCATTTACTATTGATTCTATGAAAAGATCATCTTGCCCTATCTGGCTATCAAGCTTATTCATTAATTGGTGAGCTTCAAGGCAACCAAGTAGAGCGAATTCTATCAGGCTTGCCCTAAGAAGTCTGATTCTATTGCTATCATGTATCTCAGAAGCGATATCTTGTTGGAGCAATGACAAACACCATGGCTTACAACAAGTGTTCATGAAATCGTCATCAATACTCAATGCCATAAACCCGAATCGAGTTAGGACGAAAACATCATTTGCATTTTCTGTCCCATCGTAAACAGGGAATAGAGACAACAGTTCTTCCAAATCATTCTTAGCCCCAGTTTTACACTTCAAGGACATGAAGGCTTTATAGTCTTCATACAACTTAATGTCGTGTTCCGTCTTTGGGAATCTGTTATATACAAAGTCCTTGTCTATCTTATTCATTAATATCTAATAGGAGTCATTTCCAGCCATACTTTCTTAATACCTGTTTGAACACGGGTTCATCTGAGATTGAGGCAAACAAGAGCATGCATGTTCGTAGTTTCATCACGCCCAGATTGCTGAAGATTTCAAATATCGGCTTGTCTATTTCCAGCAGGACCCGTGCCGCCTTAATGAGTCTTTCTCTTAAGATCGGATGTGCAAAATATGCTTTCGCCTCTTCACGTCCATCAAGACCATAGAAATCGGTCAACTGGCTTGTCCCTTTCCTTTTCAGCTGAGGATAGACATACCTGATCCAGCATTCGAATCCAAGTTCACCCTCTTGGATTTCTTTCAAAGCCAGTTCATACAAGGTGCAATCACCTCTTTGACCATCTTGTGCCGTTATGAATCTTTGTAAATCTCCCATTGGCTTTAGTCTTTCAATCCCAGTTTCTTCATCTTGTCATCATTGAGATTCAGGGGCTTTATCCACATATAATCTGGATATTGGCCCAGCACGAAGAGGGTTACAGGACATAACCAGATATAAGCTCCAAAGGAGTTGGCAGCTATGAGTTCCACCTGATAGTGGGCACCTCCTGTAATGCTGGAGTCTTCTTTGGCAATCCGGAACCAGCCTTTAGGCATCCTGTCAGAGGCGATGTTTACACACACCTTGATTTTTGTATGTGTCCCATCGTAAGAAAGAAGCTCACACAGATCATCGGCTCCTTCCACCATCATCAGGTTGTGGTGGTCGAAAGGCCAGTCTGGGTAATCCACGTACCAGCAACCATCATCCTCTTTAGTGAAGGAGATGGTGTACTCGCTTTGTCTGCCAAAATACTTCTTCGACATCATCGAAGCTGCTTTCATTAAATCTGTTACTGTGTAATCCATTAATTGTTTATTATGTTATACCTCGCATTATATATTGCCAAAAACTCAGAAAAGGTAAACAACTGGGATGTTAAAATTCAAGGCGGAAACCTTTTTCTTTCATCTCGTTGTAGCTCTCTGGGTTGAACTTATAGAGGAATGCCACTTTCTTATTGGGCATTGGGAGCGTTTCGTCAAGCTGGGTCAGAATACCCAGTTTCAGCATCTTGTTACAGAAGTTGCGTCTGTCGAACTTTACACTGAGAATAGCCTCGTAGAGGTGCTGTAGCTGGGTCATGGTGAACTTCTCTGGCAGCAACTCGAAGCCGATTGGCTCGAAGTGAATCTGACGGCGCAGTTCATTGGTGGCCTCCCGCAGGATCAAGTCATGGTCGAATGCCAGCGAGGGCACCTTGTCGAGCGGGAACCACTGGGCTTTGGCTGCATCGTCGCCAGCCTTTACCTCGCTGAGACGCACCAAGGCGAAGTAGGCGATGGTGATGACTCGCTCACGAGGGTCACGATCCACACCTGAGAATGCATGGAACTGATGGATGTAGGCATCCTTCAACCCTGTCTCTTCGTACAGTTCGCGCTTCGCACCTTGCAGGGCTGTCTCGTCCATCTTAAGGAATCCGCCAGGGAATGCCCAACGTCCCTTGAACGGTTCAATGCCACGCTCTATCAACAGAACATTAAGTTTTGTCCCGTCGAATCCGAAAATCACACAGTCCGTGGTGACACACGGATGCGGATATTTGTAATGATACTTTAGTTCTTCCATTGTATTTACTTGTTATTATTGATTACAAACCTCGTTGAACCGCTCAATCACATCAGCTAATGGCGGATCAAGCCTGTCAAGACATTCGTTAAGAATATCGTCGGGAACTTCACAGACAGCTGCTGCGATACCACCTGCGATAGCCCCTTGGGTATCGGCATCGCCACCCAGTGAAATAGCTTCTCTAATTGTGTTTTCGTATCCCATAGGGGAGGAGATATTCTTCATCGCACAATAAATCGCCTCCGGAACCGAACCTTGACATGTTACGTCAAAATCGTAGTCTCGCTGTATGGTTTCCCAATTCTCGCTTATTTTGTCAAGGTCATAGAAGCAGTGATTCTTAAGAAATGCTTTTCCCTTTTCAGAATACTCACCACAGCGCACTAGATAAATCATGGCAGCAACAGCTTGCGCTCCGATGATTCCTTCAGGGTGATTGTGGGTTACTTCTGCTGAGATTTGTGCCAACTGAAGAGCTTCTTCCAGAGATTTGGCATAATAGCCACAGGGACTCACACGCATGGCTGAACCATTACCAAAAGAATTGTATGGCTCCGTCCATTTGTTCTCCAACCACCTTCTGAACATGCCTCCATATCCGGCGTGAGGATATTCCTCTCCATAGCGGTGCATGATTTTGACCAACTGCTCATGAGAGTGTTCTGTATCGTCCACCAACCACTCTGCTACGGCACAGGTCATCACAGTGTCGTCGGTAAATTTAGACCGTGGGGTGAACAACTTGAAGTTCATGTCCTTTGTCTTGTGAAACTCATAGGCAGAACCAATGATGTCACCACAAACAGCTCCGATAATTCCTTTGTTTTGCATTTTGTTCTCTTTAGTAGTTTATAACCAGTTATCTATTCTCAGTATAACAGCAAAAGCTGCCATTTGCAAGAGTTTTGTACCTCTTTAACTATATTTTAACACATTTCTATGCAGCAACGGGCAGATCTTTAAAATCCGCCCTCTCTTTCATCTCCATAATTTTCATCAATACTTTCTTTTTCTTACTCTTCACACTATTACCATTCTTATAACCAATCCTCTTCGCAATCTCCTCCATTCTACATCCATCCACATAATAACTCTCCAATATCATCCTATCCACTTCCTTCAACTTACTCCAGATTCTATCCAACTTCTCATATCTCTCATCCTCATTCCCTTTCTCATCCATCACATCAAAGATCTCCTCAATTCCTCTTCCATCATCCTCCTTCACTTCATAACCTCTTTCCATAATCCTATCCAAACTCTCAACATCCTCATTCACCTTCCTCAAATAATGCATCCCGATATTCCTACAAATCCTAACCAGATAACCAACCATACTCTTTTCCTTCAACTTAAACTCCTTATCCATCATCTTATCCCACAACACCAAACATCCATCATTATAAACCTCCTCCAGATCCTCATACCTCAAACTCTTAAACCTTCCCATCAATCTCATCAACACATTCTCTCTTTCTCCATCCACCACCTTATTAAATATAAGGCTACTAACACCCAGAAGTCCACTCTTTTCTTCCATCAGAGTCAACTTCTCAACATTCTCATTCTCAAAACCACTTACCTTAATAATTTTAATCATACCCCCTTATTTTAAATTATTGCGTAATATTCACGCTGCAAAAGTACAACAAATATTTTATTCCCGCAAACTTTTCTGCGTATTTTTTACGCAACTGATTACTTTTTTCTGTTTTTTGGCAATTATAGATGCCTGATGGTGGGTAAAAATGAATTAAAATGGAGATAAAAAGGATGAAAAGGAAATTTGTGTGTACTAAAGAAATGCCGTTTAATGACCAAGTTGATGTAAACGAGTGGCCGGAAATAAGCGAGATTGTAGTATCAGGCTATCTTGGAGGACAGGATTTGATGGCCCTGTCTTGTATGTCGCTGTGCGGAAGTTTGCTAAGACTTGACATGAGTGGTGTTACAGAACTGAATACTGATGGTATGGATGGAACAATTGAGAGTACTCCGTTTTATAATGATGAAAAGGGAGTTGAGGAGGTCTACCTGCCGAATATTGAAAAACTGACTTATCCCATGTTCTATAACTGCTCAAATCTGAAGAGAGTGGATTTTCCAAGTAGCATCAAACATCTGGATGCGTTTTTGGCTAAATGTCCCAATGTCGAGGAAATATATGTGCCAGAGGATCTTCAGATTGACTGTGACCGTAGGTTTGATTCTGACATTTGCTTTATGGGAAGCGGGAAAAGATTCGTTTCTGATAATGAGGGATGGCCTGAAGATCTGAACGATATACAATCCAATTTCTTTGCATTTGACGGGGTTCTTTATACTGTTCCCTATGGTGGATGTGTTTCTCTCTATCGTTATCCGGCAGGAGATGAAAGAAAGGATTTTGATATTCCTGAAGGCATTTACGAGTTTAGCGAATATGCATTTTACGGCAATCCCTATTTGAGAAAAGTGACAATTCCCGAGAGCGTAAAATCTTCTGAGGAACATCCGATCCAGAATTGTGAAAACCTTGAGACCATCATATTCAAAAATAAGTCGTTCAGGATGTTTTCATGTAAAGATAGTGAGTATATAGGTTGGCCTGTTGGCATGAAGGGATTATCACGTTTACAAGACATTTACCTATATGCAGAAGATCCAGATGTCTTTTGCTTTGACATATTTGATGGATTAGAAAACATCAGTGATGTAACCCTGCATGTACCTTGTTCTTGTAAGAAGTTATATCAAAACTATGAAGTTATTTACTATTTTCATGATCGATATGGCTCATTGTGTGAAAGGAAAGAATACTCATTTCGTAAATTTAAGAGTATTGAGGAATTTGATCCAATTGACTTCCTTGAAGAGGGAGCATGATATGTTTTTTTTACGCAACAGATTACTTTTTCCTTGTTTTTGGCAATATATAATGCCCACCATTGGGTAAATTAAAAAAAAAATAGGTGATTTATGATGAAGATTAATGTTTATTCGGAGAAAAGTGGTAACTTTGGGGCAAATTCAGAAAAGAAGCCCATGATTATTATCGAGTCAAGGAAGAGACCGCTTGAACCAGGTCAGAAAGACAAAAATGGTAAGCCTATCCTGTCGCTGAAGGAGAAGTATCCTGATGCGATGATCATCGACGTGACGAGCAAGGCTCAGGATGAGTTCGTCAAGTTCAGTCCCTTCTATCCCATTGGTGGCATTCCTGTTCCGTTTACTGAAGGCATGGTGGCTTTGTCTGTCGAGGGCATCTGGCAAGGTCTGAAGGTGTTTGAGGGAAATGACATAGACACCAGCCTGTTCTCGAAGCGAGATATGAAGAACATGAAACGAACCAAGCGTAAGTTCGGTCATTGTCTGGGGCATCGTAAAGGCGTTCATGGCGAGGAACTACTTGGCTACCTTACTGCGCGCAAGCATATTTACCTGCCCTGTTACAAGTGGGTGTTGGAGAACAAACTGCAGAAGCTGGTAACAGCGATTCGTATCATCTCGAAGAATAAACCAGTGGTTCTGCTTGACTACAACACCAATCCGGATCCATGGAATCCCAAGAGTCCACTTTCCCATGCCTCGCTAATTAAGGCCTACATCGAAGGGAACTACCCAGAGTAAAACTCTGATTGTCTCTCATAAATTATTATATCTTGAGATACCCTAAAAAGGTATCTCTTTTTATTCATTCCATTTTTAAAACATTTAATTATGAACATTTTAGAAGCACTTACTTTGAAGAAAGATCTTAAGGAGCGTATCGAGGATCTTGAGAGCCGGCTTACGAATAGTGTAACGGTATTGAAAGGGAGAAAACCTATCGAAGACCCTCAAAGCCTAATGACCCAATTAGAAGATAGTTCCAAACAACTCAATGACATTTGCTGCCGAATCAAAATGGCCAATGCTATGGCTAAAAACGATAAAGGTCTTACACTTGTTGAACTGGTAGTAAAACGTTCAATAGAGGAAAAAAAAATGGAGATTCTTCGAAGGGTATTCAGGGAAGCTCTATATGGCGACGGAGAAGTTTACTATTGTGACAGAAAGCCAAATTTCGAATACGATGTAACTATAGACGTTAATCTACTTAAGAAACAAATTGACGAGAAAGAAACCATTCTCCGTGAATTAACTTCGGAAATACAGAAACTTGACCTTTCAACAGAGATCTGAAGAATGATGGAACGGTTTACTTGTACAAGAGATAATCCGCTTCATAGTCAATTGGCAAACCTTGACTGCTGTCTTATCGAAGAGATGGCAGTCAGGGGTTTCCTCTGTGACGAAGACTATGAATTGCTGACATCAATGAGCGGAGGAAATGGGAGCCTGAGAATATTGGATTTGTATGGAGTAGGCGAGACAGACAGCCAATATGAGAACAGTTACGGAACGAATGGACAGAGTAAGATCGTGGTTGCTGACAATGCTTTCGAGGATAGTATAAGACTGGAAAAGATCATTTTGCCGGCAAAATTGGAAGCTATCGGAAGTCCTACTTTCGGTGGTTGCGCTAATTTAGAAGAAGTTGATTTCCCAGAATCGCTTACCTCAATTGGCTCTGAAGCGTTCCTGGATTGTCCCAAATTAGGTGAAGTATATATATCTAAAAATCTAAGTTTGGGCGAGGTTTACAATCATGCATTTTCTGCATCTGCGAACAGCTTTGTTTGCGATTGGGACCGATGGCCAATAAATAAGGATGGAGAGCCAACCTATACAGGTGATGGGTTCGGTTACTTTTCCTATAACGGAGTTTTGTTTTTCGGCTTCGAGTGGGATGAATGTATCGAATTAGAAAAATATCCTTCAATGAAGGATCAGAGCACATATCAGATACCTTCTGGTACCCAAATAACAAAATATGGTGCATTTAGCAATTGTAAGTTTCTGCATAAGCTAATCTTTCCAGAAACGTGCGGAGTGATTACGGAAGGTTCAATTTGTGGCTGTCCTGAATTGGAAACTCTAGTGTTTAGGAGTCAAGGATTAGATGGTGAGAGAGTTCATCATATGGATTTGTATTGGGGAGACGTGATAACAAATTGCCCCAAACTCAAAGATATCTATTTGTATGCTGAGAATCCTGAGAACATTGCTTTTGGTATTTTTGAAAAATTGGATAATATGAGTGAGATAGTTCTCCACGTTCCATGCTTCTGTGCCAAAAAGTACAGGGATTATGAAGAAGAGTATTGTTCTATGTACGACTACAATGATAAGAAATATGTAAAGGTATGGCGCAAGTTCAAGCGTATTGAGGAATTCGATCCTATTGACCTGTTTTATGATTAAAATAGATAAGAAGATAATCCCCACAACGCTTATGACTATACATTTCTCACTATTTTAATAATGGAATCTCATTTATTTCATAAGTATTTAATATTCTATGTGGAGGTATATGGCAGTCTTCTGCGATTCTAATAGCATTGTTTATACTTCGGAATCCCTCTACAGAATGGGTGTCAGAATCAACTGTAAAATAAGCTCCTTTTTCTAAAGCGAATTGAATATACTTTGGGTCTAAATCTAATCGATCTGGATCCCCGTTGATTTCTATAGCTACATTGTTGGATATGCAAGCTTCAATTATTGAATACATATCCAAATACAAACCAACGTTTTTTTGGTATAGTCGAGCTGAAGGATGAGCAAGAATGTTTGTATACTCATTTTCCACGGCTTTCAGTACTCTTTTGGTTGCAGCAGATTTAGTCATATTGGTATCGCTATGTACTGCAGCAATAACATAATCGCAACTTTTTAGTGAATAACCGGGAAGATCTAATTCTCCATTTCCCAAGATTTCACATTCCACACTTTTAAGTATAACAAAATCAGAATCTAATTTGTTCATGTCATCAATCTCTTTGTGCTGGCAAATAATACTGTTTTCATCTATACCTTTAAGCTTTTTTGTGTGATCAGATATACCAATGTAGATGCGTCCGTTTAACATAGCCATATCTCTTAATTCTTCGATTGTACATTTCCCATCGCTGTAAGGTGTATGATTGTGAAAATTTCCTCGTATTTTAGCCCCACAAATATGTGAAAGGACAAGGTCATCTTTTGAATACTTTTTGCGATAGTTTAAAGGGAAATTAGCTCCATCCATATTTTGGACAAAGTATGAAAATAGTTCAGACTTCTCTTTCCCAAAAATGGAAATAGCTTTTAAAGATTTGAAATAATTGATCAGCTCCTCTTTCGATATGATTTTTTCGCAATCTATTATATGTGATAGAATTTTAGGATCAAAGAACCTTGGAAGGACTATCATCTGAAGCCATCTTTCAAGTTTATCTACGTACTTTTGTATATGCTCTATTCCTCCGGTTTCTTTATATTCAAATAATTCTTCTATCGATACTAAATCAAAGCCAAGATTATGTAATTCACTTTGAGACATGCCAATGATTTCCTTTTCAAAATTGGAATCAATAATTGACAAGTTGGAATTTGCTCGTAGGAACTCCACCTCATCATTCAAATATGCACTAACTCTAGCGAGATCGAAATATTTGTAATATATCTTTTTATTACTCTTTATCATTGTTTATTAAAATACTTTTTATAACTATGTCATTACCTAATTCAATGATATTAAACCCTTCCTCCCCTCTGGCTATTTCATATTTGGCAAGATCTTTATTATAAGCGAATCCTATGGCCGGAGCAATGCTATGTAAAATACCATTTTCAATTAACTGAAAATTATAATGGAAATGGCCATATAAAACCATCTTAACACAGGGGAAATCTTTTAAAGTATCCCTAAATATACTATCGTTGCTTAATAATTTCTTGGAAAACCAATTACCAGGGTTTATTGCAGGATGATGAAGAGCTATTACCGTTGGTTTTGTCTCATCACAAAGTTTCTCTCTTAACATTTTCAATTCTTCTTCAGCAATAAGACCGTAAGGTTGATATCTTCTTCTTTCCGTAATATATGGAAATACAATAGAATTCAGCAGTATGAAATTCCAGTTACCTAAAGTAATCTGACTCTCACATCGTATATAATTGTTACTTATAAGTGAATGCATTGAATCCAGATTATCATGGTTCCCTGGACATATAAATGTAGGAATCTTTAGATAATCAAACGCTTTGTCTATATATTTGTATGACCAAACACTGCCATCATCAGAAAGATCGCCAGTAATAATAATAGCATCAACATCATTTATCTGGCTGATCATCTTGATGGCCAGATCAAAATGCTTCAATGTATCAGTATCCCAAATAGCACGTCCTTTATCTGCTATATGGAGGTCTGTCATATGTATAATTTTCATACGTTCCGGTTTATAACAAATCTAACATGTCATCCATTTCAGCTTCTCTAATGCTGAAATTCAACAAATCTGATTGGGTAACTTGTATTTGAATGCCATTGCAAAGGGGACGTTCATTCTCTCCATATTTTTCTTCCAAACTCTTCTCTATCATTTCAAAAACAGATTGCTTGTTCGAAAGCAGATTACATTCTGAACAATTCCCCTTATGCCATTTTATCATTAGCTTTGTGCCTTTTGGTATGATAATTTCCGTAGTATCGGTAACTGCTAGTGCAAAAGTATATCGAATATTGCTTCTGATTGAAATAGTCCTCTTGGCTGTCAGAACGTAATATGAAGATGTACTAATAGACGGTATGTTGTCATTAAACATCTCAAGAATAGACAATAGATCCTCAGGCAATTTAGCAAAAGCCATATCAATATAATTATTGGGAATATATTTGTAATATGCTGCAGAGATTGCCCCCGCGATACTTGCTTGTGTGTCAGCATCACCACCTAAAGAGACAGCCAATCTTATAGAATCCTCAACATCAGTAGATTCAAGAAAAGCAATTATAGCCTCAGGAACGCTGCCTTGACAGCTTGAATCAAAGTCGTAATTATTACGAATATCACTAATTGATCTATTAAGATTATAATCAAACTTTTCTTCTATATATTCTTTAATGCACACTTTTGGAAAGCTATTATATGCGAGAAATATTGCCGTAGCTACGGCTTGCGCTCCTTTTATTCCTTCCTCATGATTATGAGTAATTATCGCTGAATCTTTAGCAAGACTCATCACTTCAGATATAGTAGAAGCTGTTGACCCAATAGCACTCACACGCATAGCGCTGCCATTGCCATAACTATTATATGGTTGAGGGGCTGGACTCCTAAGCCAATTCTTAAAAGAATGCCCGAATCCGACATCAATATATTGTCTTCCAAGAGAAAGAACAATATCTATCAGATTGTTATTCGGTTCTAAAAGCCATTTTGCTATTGCAAGTGTCAACACCGTATCATCTGTAAAATGACTGTCAATATTGAAAAAATCGAATTCAACAGTTTTAATACGCGTTCCATTAAGTTCAAACCTAGAGCCAACAATATCGCCCAGGATTGCTCCTATAACCGGTAATGAATGTTCGTTAATCTTCATGAGATAATAAAGATATTATTTGACGTATAGCTTCTGCATTTCCTGACTCAAAAGAATTCTTACACCTTCCAGTCTTAATAAGAGATTCGATTAACGATACGAAATCATCAATACTAGTATTTAGACTTAAACTACGCACGTTTGTTGCATTTAGATTTATAAAATTCTGCTCTTGTTCTGCTCTTCTATACATGTCACCTGTTATAAATGATAATGCCGGAATTCCAAGGTAAACAAGTTCGCTAAGTGTATTTCGTCCAGATCGCGTTATTATAAGAGAAGCATTTGAATAAAACTCCTCTGCGGGAAGTACCTGATTATGAATAACAACGTTTTCTGAAGAAAAGTTTTCGTTTATAGCATCAAAGATGTTTTGACTGGAACAAACAATGTGCATAGTATGATTAGGCAAATAAGATGCTGCTTTTTGACATAGCTCGGCAATCCTAATCGTAGAAGAGGCAAACTGATGGCCAACATTAATAGTACCACCTCCAAGAATACAAAAAATATCCTTTGAAGGATTGTTAGTTATCTTAAAGATTTCAGGACGTAAAATCGTTCCAACAGATATAATTTTCTTATATTGGTACTTATTGGCAATAGATCGTAAGCCATGAACGATTGCTAAATCACTTAAAGAATAAAGAGCATTAAAGAAATCCATAGCCTCTTTATCATTGTCTGGATTGTCAACATCTGCGGGATTTAACAAAACCGCTAATTTCATTGAAGGATATGAAATTCGAAGAGATTGTAATAATAAAGGTTCACCATCTAAAAGAACCATATCGGGACAAAATTGTCTTATTACATTGTGAATATACTTGCCCATCTTATTTGTTGGAAGTAAACCTATTGAACAATAGTCTAATGGTGTGGCTTCTTGTAATTCACTGTATCCCTTTTTCTCCAAGTATTTGTTTCCTTGCAAATAACTGATAATCTTAATTTCACAATTATAGTTCATTTTAATTGTTTCTAGTAAGGAAACACCAGCAACGACACGTCCTAAACCAGGGAAACCACGAAAAATTCCTAATATTTTCATACTATACCGATTATTTTATATATTTCAGCAATAAAGTATCGCTTTAGTTGGAAAGAATCAACAGCCAGGAAACACCCTCCTTGATTAAGTGAGAATGCATAATCATATTCATTCTTCACTTTATTAACTATATAATTGTTGAAATCACCATAAGGATATGCGTAAGTTTTAATTGGTCCAAATGATCTTTCCATTCTTTCCTTTGACAAATGTAGCTCTCTAACTAACTCTTCATCACTTAATCTTAGCAGAGAGCGATGAGTTAATCCATGAGATCCAATTTCCCATCCATCGTCAAGAATTTCCTTTAGTTCATTTAGTGACATATGGCTTCGAACAATTTTGTCTTTAAAGTTCCAATCATTTAGTTTCCCTATATACTCTTCGCAGACAAAGACAGTTGCAGTAAACCCAAATTCTTTCATAATTGGAAGGGCATTTTTAAATACTCCAGAATAACCGTCATCAAAGGTACAAACAATATATTTGTTACGTTGTTTTGTGGGTGTTTTCAGATAGTCATTCATTGAGCATAGTTTATATCCACTTGAATTTAAGTCATAAACAAATTTGCGGAACACAGCCACGGGCGTTGTTATATTATCGTGTTCTTTACCCTGAACATCATGTAATATAACAGTAAGCATTCCTTGATTGGGAAAAGAAATATTAGAAGAACAAATATCTATGTTCAGCAGTCTTTCCCATTCTTTTTTTACTGCATCCTTTGATATCTTCTCAAAAAACAAATCATATGCACACTGGTATTTGTGTTGAAGTTCATCCATATGAATTATTGTATGAAGGGATTTCGCCATAGATTCTGGGGAATAATCCTTAAATACTATTTCAGGGAAATGTTCATTCATAAATTCAGCGACGTAACCTGTATTGCTAATTACAATAGGTATCCCCATTGACATACAATCTACGACAGAATTCCCCATCCCCTCACATACAGACGCTTGCACATAGAAGTCCCAACCCTTTTGTCTGTTACGAAAAGCCTGGTGATTCATATAGCCAATAAACTCGACATCTTCTTCTATGTTGAGTTGCTTTGCAATGGAATGATATTGCTCCAGTACATCAACATCAATTGCTCCAATAAGCTCTAATCTGATCTTACATTTTTGAAACAAATACTTGTAACAATATACAAGGTTCAATAGCATTACAACTCCCTTCTTCTCATTAAGGTGTGCTGCTCCCGTGCCAATAACAATTACATCATGAGAAAGGGCCTTTATTTGTGAATAAGACTTGATTCCAAAATTGGGTATTACAGATACATTACGTATTTCTGGCACCATAGCCAATATATTGTCACTTATTTCTTTTGATAAGCAGCAAACTTGTTCTGCATGCTTGACTGAGAAGATATTATAATATGACAGTTTCTCATCCCATTTCCCAAGATTTGCATCGGATCCTCTAAACAGAACCCAGAGCCTCGCCTTAATCTTTTGTGAAATGAGTGTTGCATAATAGCTATTAAAACCACCACCAAAGGCGATAATTAAAGAACAAGATATGAGTTGTTTACTATCTTTCTTAAATTTATCTTCCCATACAACATCTGTACCTAAACGGTTGTTGTATCCGCCTTGAATTACACACTGATTATCTAGTTTGGAATAGACAAGAATAACATCATGTTCCAATTCCTCTAGTAATCTATGATATTGTTGGCAACTAAAGGAGAGACCTCCACCTTCAGCCGAGTATTCATTTGTAATCAATCCTATTGTCATTGCTTTGTTCTGATCTTGTATAGATACTTAGTTCTTTTATTCTTGGGGAAATGATATGTTTCATAAAAATCCATCGTTTCTACAGGGAAAATGTCATAGATATCTTCTTGTGATAACCTTACATAATCGGGGAAGTCAGGATCCTGCTGAGTGTATGATGAGTCTATGACTTCCAAAATCACTGTTTCAGGCGAACCTGCACAGTCATAGAATGTACGAAGTTTATTTTTGTATTCAGTTTTGTCTTTTGCATCATCTGCGTAAACACAATTTGCTATGATTAACACATCAGAGACATGTTTAGAATCTGGAAATACCTTATTAACAACTACTTCCGTTCTGTGAAAAAGCGATTGTATCTTTCTCTCTGCTATGTGACACATCAAATCATTTCTTTCATAAGAAATGATGTTTTTAAAACCTAGGTAACACAAAATACTTGTTATATCTCCCTGGCCCGCCCCAATCTCAATTACACGAAGACTTTTGTTCATATCCCTAAGTATCTCATATATTAATTCCCAATATTTCGGGAATCTTTCTTTTTGGAACTGTATGCTCCAAGGATGTTGATACTCTTTAGGAATATAATTGATATTATATTCAACTAACATGTCATGAAGTTTTTCCATAATTCTGAAAGTTGATTTATTACATACTCTTTTCCTCTAGCAATTTGAAGTTTATCTGATGGCTGCCTCAAAATGCAAGACTGCATAGAAAAGTCTGGATTAATCCTTATCTCTCCAAAATTTCTGCAAGATATTATGTCATTGTAGAAGCAGGGAGAATCAATATATAATAAAGATGTTTTTTTTCCATCAAATTCCATATTCCATCTAAGGGCACCTGTTCCTTTGTCAACATAGGACGTAGCATATTCTTGGACTATTGGTATAATGACGTACTTAAACTTGTCGCTACCTTTAAGCCCTATTTGAGGTAATAGCTTAAGAGGACATTCGCTTTTAATTGAAAACTCTATTAGCTTTCTAATTGCTAATGTGTCATTACTCTGAATTACGCTATTCAGTCCGACTTTGAGACCAGAATCTCTAACTTTTTCGATCATTTTAAGGATACCATCATAATCTCCATTCCCTGTACTCTTTTTAAAGGCTTCTTTGGTAGCAAATGGGAATTGGATGTTAAATTTGACCCGGCTACCTCTTAATAAAGTCAACTGTTCATTTGTAATTCTTGACAAATTTGTCGCACAACCAATGTCGCATGATAGTTTATCATCGGCAAACCTTATCATATCCACGATATAGGGATTCAAAAAAGGCTCTCCGCCACTAAAATGTAGCTCTTCTATATCCTCGTTTTGGAGATAGGTCACAAAGGTTTTGAAATCGTTTAGACTCATATTCATTGGACTATGCTCCTTTGACTGGCCTTCATTATGACAGAAAGGACATTGATAATTGCATTTGTTTGTCACAAGGACACGAATGCGTTTCCAGCCTATATGATTATTCTTTGTCATATTGCAATTACTTTAGCTTTATAATACCTACTTAGTTCTTCCTGTGGCTCTCCTTGAATATCTACGCCTTCAGAATTATACATCTCGCTAGGCAAAATCATTACATCATTATGTTCTGGGTGAAATTGTTCTTTAATATCAGCATGGTTTAACAGGCCTGCAACGGATACGGAACCGCCATATAAGTGGTTCTCTATCAAATTTACGCGAACATTTGGCATGTCTTCATATGCCTTTGAGAAATAATCATACCCAGAAAGAGGAGAAATGAGATTCACAAAACAGTTTTGGGGTAATTGAGAAATCACAGCCTTTTGCTCTGCAATTCTCTCTTCTGCAGCAATAAAATATTCATTGTTTCCACCTCGGAACACATCTTTAAGAATAGGAACCGTGAATACAACGTCAGGATAATTTGCTTTTACCCACCGAATGCATTCCTCATATCCATTAATACATGCTGTAGACAATGTTTTTAATCTGGGCTGTGAAGTATCTGTATGTTCCATGCGCCTCACAAGAATCTGACGTACCTTCTTGTTGACTCCTAAATCATATAAAAGCTCCAGGTCTTTCTTCATTTCATCAAGATTACCAGTAAACATAAGAGTACATTTGTTAAGTGGAGCATATTTAAGTAGATACATAGTTCTTTCACGCGCAGAACGTGGTATAATAGATTCCCTCTGTTGCTGCATGGTAATAAGTGACAGATCAATACCGTAATTCTTAATCGTATTCAAGAAATCGACCTTATCTTCTCTTATATATGCACCAGTAGTAACGGTTGATATCTTTTTCGTAGGGAAATGGTCAGATGCAATTTTAATAAAGTCATATATCTTGGGATGCAAGAAAGGGTCTGTGTGGGGAGCAACAAGCACTCCTGCTCCTAAACGTACATAATTAACCTTTTCATTAATATATTGGAACCCTTTGAGCAAGTCTTCTTCATCAATCATTGGTATTTT
>Ga0256404_1000910_pt1 | contig 75395 bp, 64 predicted proteins | sample RumenRJG_01DNA_FD_185990 | JGI IMG/M metagenome (GOLD analysis project Ga0256404, IMG submission 185990) | Bovine rumen microbial communities from Lethbridge, Alberta, Canada - RJG_01 | ecosystem: Host-associated > Mammals > Digestive system > Stomach > Rumen | place: Canada: Alberta | collected...
CTGATAATGGGAAGTCATAAACAGGCTCCCCAATTTTTGTCTAGAGGCAACAACCAAAGCGCTGCTGGGTCTTGGGTTCGAATCCCAACGGAATCACTGATAATGGGAAGTCATAAACAGGCTCCCCAATTTTTGTCTAGAGGCAACAACCAAAGCGCTGCTGGGTCTTGGGTTCGAATCCCAACGGAATCACTGATAATGGGAAGTCATAAACAGGCTCCCCCATTTTTGTCTAGAGGCAACAACCAAAGCGCTGCTGGGTATTGGGTTCGAATCCCAACGGAATCACCATGAAAATCAGCAAGTTATATGATTTCTATACCTGCTGATTTTTATTTTTAGGATAAATAAGATGAAATAATCAATCAAAGATATACAATGAAAACGATCATCTCCAAAGGCATTCTGCTTGCTTTACTTTGTTTGCTATCAGTAGATTGTGGGATGGCTAAAGACTATCATGTTGCATCTCCTAATAAAAATCTGACATTAACTATTGAAACAGACAAAAGGACTATTCACGTAACATCCTATTACAAGGAGAAACCACTGTTTGCTATCAACGACTTAGGTATCAGTATCAAAGGTTATGATGATAAAGACTTGAGAACTGTAGTTGCAAGCAAGCAAAGTACATCAAAACAGACGATGTTGACCGGTTCTTACGGAAGGCCTGTCTCACTGGACTCTTACTCTAAGTTAGTTCTCCGGTTGAAAGACAATTTGTTGTTAGAGTTCAGAGTATCGGACAAAGCGTGGGCTTATCGTTTTATCGGTAGAAACGATAAAGAAATTGAGGTCGAAAAAGAAAGCTTCTGTATGCAGCCACTCACTGATTTTATAGCCCATGTGCAGCAGACTGGAGGATTTGTAACGTCTTACGAGGAGAAATATCTCCATGAAGACGCTGCTGAATGGATGGCGAAGAACAAGATGGCCACAACACCAATGTTGCTGTCGTTAAGTGATGGTAGTAACATCAGTGTATTGATGGCCGAGACCGATGTCCTTGATTATCCCCGAATGTTCTACAAGTGCGACAAGGTGGATGGAAAACTATGTGTTACGGGCGTTTTCCCAAAGGCTACACTGAGATGGAACGACTATGGCGACCGAGGCATGAAGATTACTCAAGAGGCTGACTACATCGCTATGACGAATGGCAATCGAACCTTTCCGTGGAGATACTTTGTGATTGGCTCTCCCAAAGAAATAGCAGGTCAGAATGTGGCCGAACAATTAGCTGCCCCCTGTGCGCTTAAGGATGTGTCATGGGTGCACCCCGGCAAGGTAATGTGGGAATGGTGGAGTGGTAATATCCCTTACGGACCTGATGTAAAGTTCCATGCTGGATGTAATACTGACACCTATAAATATTATATCGACTTTGCTGCTAAGAATGGTATAGAATATATTCTGATGGATGAGGGTTGGGCAAAGCAGACGACTGACCCGTTTGTGCCCAACGACAACCTCAATTTGCAGGAAGTCATTAACTACGGAAAGAGCAAGGGCGTCGGCGTTTTTCTTTGGCTTACCTGGCAATGCGTGGAACACCATTTCGACTTGTTCAAAAGATTCAGAGATATGGGAGTGGCTGGAGTTAAGATTGATTTCATGGACCATAGTGACCAATGGATGGTCAATTTCTATGAGCGGGTTGTCAAGGCTGCTGCTGACTGTCATCTGATGGTTGACATGCATGGTTCTTTCACACCGTCAGGACTGGAATATAAATATCCCAATCTACTTTCTTATGAGGGTGTGCTGGGATTGGAACAAATGGGCGGTTGCAAGCCATCTAACACCATTTTCCTGCCATTTATTCGCAATGCCGTAGGTCCCATGGACTTCACGCCGGGGGCCATGACCAACATGCAACCCGATTGTTATGCTTCGACAAGACCCAACTCGGCTTCGATGGGGACACGTTGCTTCAATATGGCTCAATACGTGGTCTTTAAGAGCAGATTGCAGATGCTTGCTGATAATCCTGTAAATTATTACAACAATGAGGAATGCGCCCGCTACATCATGTCCGTACCAGTTGAGTGGGATGAGAGCATTGTCCTTGATGCCGAAGTGGGTAAGTACGTGGTCGTGGCACGCAGAAAAGGCAACCGATGGTTTGTAGGCGGAATGCGTGCAGGAGATGACAATCCGATGAGCTATACATTGAATTTAGGCTTCTTAACTAAGGGGCGGAGCTATAAGATGACTTTGTTCTCCGATGGTGTCAACGCTTCACGTCAAGCAATGGATTATGTAAAAGAGCAGCAGAGTGTCAGCAACGACTCTAAAATCACCCTCACCATGGTTAGAAACGGCGGATTTGTCGCCCTGATAGAGTAAGGGGCTGTCTCAGAAGATTAGGCTCATGTTTTCACTTGGTGATAACATGTGCCTTTTTTGCCTCTCAGTCTGTTTCCAACATATCCTTTGTCTTGCTGAGTAATCGGTCGCGATACTGTTTTGGAGTACAATTGTATTTGGCAAAGAACAGTTTGTAGAATGTTCCTCGGTTTGCAAAACCTGATTTGTAGCAAATCTCCTCCACTGACATCTAATATATTATATAGCTAACGCAAAGGTACGACGGCAGAAGTCTATTGACGGTTAGCAGCCTGTTTTATGGTTGTGCTTTCATCATCAGTTTTCCAGCATCTTTGTAAGGCATAATAAATAGTTGGTTGTCGGATGTCACCTAATACATCAAAACGTTAGAAATGAGGGCGCAGCGGATAAAGTCCGTGGAGGTATGCAACCTTGGTAGTAGTGTAGTGGCCGGCCTGGTGCCGGCCACCAACCCTTGGTATGGCATTTTTCCCACACATCAGCGCTTACGCTGATCTCGCAGATGGAGACACGCCCGCAACACCGGCGGCTGGTGGCCGGCACCAGGCCGGCCACTACACTGTCACCGGTGGCGTACATCACCACGGACTTTATCGGCTGCGCCCTTTTACGCAGCAAGCACAATGCTGCATCAGGTGAAATCAGCGCCATCAGCGTGAGATAGAAATTAGGATGCCAAAGTTATCGTCCCCCACGGACATTATCGGGTGCGCCGAAATGAGAAGGGCTTTATCCATTAATCAGAGTTGTTATTCAACGCCCGAAAAATGTAATAAAGCCCGATTATTTCTCACTCTTAACTTTCAATGGTTATTGCGCCATGAGATAGGCCTTGAACTGGTCGAAGTCGTTGGGCATGGCCACGCTCTGCTTCTTGCCACGCATAAAGGCGGCGAGGCGGTCGGGAATGGCGATGTCGGAGCCGAGAATGCTGTCGACCTTCTCCTTGAACTTGGCGGGGTGAGCCGTCTCGAGGAATACGCCGATGCGGTTGCCGGGGAGGTGCTCCTTCAGAGCCTGATAGCCGCAGGCGCCGTGAGGATCAAGCACGTAGCCGGTTGATTCATAACAGGCCTTCATTGTCTGGCGGATGCGGTCGTCGGGGTAGGTGGCGCCACTGATGTCCTTGCGGATGGCCTCCCAACTGTTGCCGTAGAGGTCGAGGATGCGGGCAAAGTTGCTCGGTGCGCCCACATCCATGGCGTTAGCCAGTGTTTGCTTGCTGGCCATGGGATGATACTCGCCCGTTTGCAAGTAGTTGAAGAATACGTCATTGGCATTGTTGGCGGCAATGAAATGACTGACGGGCAGTCCCATGTGGGCGCCGAACAGTCCCGCAGTAATATTGCCGAAGTTGCCGCTTGGTACGCAGACTACGAGGTTGGAGCGGATGGGGTCGCTGTCATCGATGGTGAGGACGCCCATGCGCTTCAGTTGGGCATAAGCGTTGAAATAGTAGAACGCCTGCGGCAGAAAGCGCGCCACATTGATGGAGTTGGCCGAGGTGAGCACCATATGCTCGTTGAGCGCCTTGTCCATGAAGGCATTCTTGACAAGTGCCTGACAGTCGTCAAACACGCCGTCCACCTCCAGTGCAGTGATGTTCTGGCCGAGCGTGGTGAACTGGCTCTCCTGTATGCGGCTCACCTTACTCTTGGGGTAAAGCACGTAGACGTGGATGCCGTCAACGCCGAGGAAGCCATTGGCTACGGCTGAACCGGTGTCGCCGCTCGTGGCTACGAGGACGTTCACCAGCCGGTGGTCGCCCGTCTTCTCCTGATCCTTGCGGATGAAGTATTGCAGCAGACGCGCCATGAAACGGGCGCCGACATCCTTGAAGGCCAGTGTCGGACCGTGGAAAAGCTCAAGGACGTAGATGTTGTTCTCGACCTTGACGACGGGCGTGTCGAATGACAGGGTGTCATAGACGATGCGCTTGAGGGCGTCGGGCTCGACATCGTCGCCGAAGAAAGCCTTGGCCACCTCGAGCGACAACTCCTGAAACGATAGCTCATCGATATGCTCGAAAAACTCGCGGGGCAGCCGCTTGATTTGTTCGGGCATGTAAAGACCTCGGTCGGGGGCCAGTCCACGTTCAACGGCCACACGCAGCGAGGCCTCGGGTGCATTATGATTGGTGCTGTAGTATTTCATTTTGTTGGTTATTCGATATTGATAAACATGTCCATAAACTCAGTAAGGTGCAGCATGCCATAGGCGCCGCTGACGCATGACACCTCATCGTACACCTGAACGTCGTCGGGTTCGATGCCGCGATGCCAGACGAGGAACGGCACTGGTTCCTTGACGTGGGTACGCACCTCCACAGGCGTCGGGTGGTCGGGCATGACGGCGATGGCCACCGGCTCATCCCAGCGCTTCACCTCGTTGTAGATAGGCTCCACTACGCGGTGGTCGAGGTTCTCGATGGTCTGCAGCTTCAGGGCGAGATTGCCGTCGTGGCCAGCCTCGTCGCTGGCTTCGAAATGCACGAAGACAAAGTCCTGATTATAGAGTGCGTCAAGGGCTGCGGCCACCTTCCCCTCATAGTTGGTGTTGGCGAGGCCCGTTGCGCGCGGCACTTTGATGACGTTGAGACCGGCATACTGACCGATACCCCTAATGAGGTCGACAGCCGAAATGCAGCTGCCCGACTTTATTTGCGGGTATTTCTCCATCAATGTTTTCATCGACGGACGGTAGCCACCGCCCCAAGGCCAGATGAGGTTGGCCGTGCGCTCGCCTTTCTCTGTTCGCTCGCGGTTGTATGGCTGTTGCTCCAACACTTCCTGACTGCGGCGGATGAGGTCGTTGAGCAGGTCGGCGGTCTCCTGCGCCGTCATACGCTCCTCGCCGGTGGGTTTGCCGTCGAAGCCGATGACCGGTTCGCGCCGGTTCTCCCAGCCTTTCTCGGGCTTCACAAGCAGCGGTTGCCATTCATGGTCGGGATAGTCGTGGGGTGGTGCGCACTCAATGTGCTTGCTGGCGTATTTCACGATGAGCAGATGACGGTATTGTATGCCGGTGATGAACTTCACGCGGTCGTTGCCCAACGCGTTGTTGAGGGCGTCGATGAGCGGCCGGGCATTGTCGGTAGTGAGGTTGCCGCCGTTGTGGGTGACGATGCGGCCGTTGGCCACGTTGATGATGTTGCAACGCAAAGCCAGGTCCTCGGGCGCCATGTGGTAGCCGATTGAGGCGGCCTCGAGCGGTCCGCGCCCCTCATACACCTTGTTTTGGTCGTAGCCGAGGATGGTGCTGTTGGCCACTTCTGACCCCGGCAGAAAGCCGTCGGGAATGGTCATCAGCCGGCCGGTGCGCCCCCTTCGGGCAAGCATGTCCATGTATGGGGTGTCGGCGTATTGCAGCAGCGTCTTCCCACCAAGACGTGCCACGGCATGGTCGGCCATACCGTCGCCCAATATAATAATGTGTTTCATGATGATTTTGATTTAAACGTTGGCTATGCTGATGATGTTGGCGAACACGCCGGCAGCCGTTACGCTGGCACCGGCGCCGTAGCCCTGGATGAGCATTGGGTATTCCTTATAACGCTCGGTGGTGAGCAGAATGATGTTGTTGCTGCCCTTAAGGTTATAGAAAGGATGATCCTTGCCCACTTCCTTCAAGGCTACGCTTGTGTGGCCGTGGTCCATCGTTGCCACGAAGCTCCAGTGCTTGTCCTCAGCCTCCAACCGGCGACGACGCTGTTCGAAGTCATCGTCGAGCTCGGGCAGATGAGCCCAGAAATCATCGAGTGAGCCTTCAAAATATTTGTCGGGAATGAAGAGATGTTTCTCCACATCGGCTTGTTCGGCGCGATAGCCGGCCTCACGGGTGAGGATGACGAGCTTGCGGATCACATCGGTGCCGCTGAGGTCGATGCGTGGGTCGGGTTCAGAGAAGCCGTTCTCCTTGGCCAGACGGACAGCCTTGGATAATGGGCAGTCGGCCGACAAAGTGTTGAAGATGAAGTTGATGGTGCCGCTCAATACGGCCTCAATCTTCAGAATGCGGTCGCCGGAGTTGCGCAGGTCGTTGATAGTGCCGATGATGGGCAGACCTGCACCCACGTTGGTCTCGAAGAGGAACTTGATGCCACGTCGCAGCGCCGTCTCCTTCAGCTTGATATAACTCTCGTAGCTTGAGCTGGCCGCAATCTTATTGGCCGCCACGATGCTGATGTTATGGTCAAGGAAGGTCTGGTAGAGGGCAGCGATGTCCTTCGATGCCGTACAGTCGACAAACACGCAGTTGAAGATGTTCATCTTCAGAATGTTGTCGCACAGCCGCTGCGGGTCGCTGGGCTCCGACTGCTTGAGCAGTTCACGGTAGTTGTCGAGGTCGATGCCGTCGCGGGAGTAGATGGCGTTGTGCGAGCTGGCCACGCCGACGACGGTGAGCTTAAGGCGTGAATGCTCCTTGAGTTGTTCGTATTGCGAGCGAATCTGTTCGATAAGTTTGCCGCCCACGGTGCCGACACCGCAGATGAAGAGGTTAAGCACCTTGTATTCCGAGAGGAAGAAGGAATCGTGGAGCACGTTCATCGTCTTGCGCAGGCTCTCCGACTTCACCACAAACGAGATGTTGGTCTCAGAGGCGCCCTGTGCGCAGGCAATGACCGAGATACCGCTTCGTCCGAGGGTACCAAACAGTTTACCGGCGATACCAGCGGTGTGTTTCATGTTCTCACCCACGATAGCCACGGTGGCGAGGTTGCTTTCGACGTGCATGGGGAACATGGCGCCGTCTTCAATCTCTGCGGCAAATTCGGCGTTGAGCACGTTGACCGCCTTCTGTGCGTCGGCATCACGCACGCCGATAGAGGTGGAGTTCTCTGATGAGGCCTGCGACACCATGAACACGCTGATGCCGTTGTTGGCCAGTGCGGTGAAGATACGCCGGTTGACACCGATGACGCCCACCATGGCAAGACCCGAGACGTTGATGAGCGATGTGTTCTTGATGCTCGAGATACCTTTGATGGGCTTGTGGTCGTTTTGTATCTTGTCTTTGATGATGGTACCGGGTGCCTCAGGGTTGAAGGTATTCTTGATGCGTATGGGAATATTCTTGATGCGGACGGGGTAAATGGTCGGTGGGTAGACTACCTTTGCACCGAAGTTGCACAGCTCCATAGCTTCGACGTAGCTGAGTTCATCGATGGTGTAAGCGGTCTTGATGACGCGTGGATCGGCGGTCATGAAACCATCGACATCGGTCCAGATCTCCAGAATCTCAGCGTCGAGGTCGGCGGCAATAATGGCTGCGGTGTAGTCGGATCCGCCGCGCCCGAGGTTGGTGGTCTCGCCGGTATCCTTATCCGATGAGATAAAGCCGGGAACGAGTGTGATGCGTGGCAACTCGCTGAACGCCTGCTTGACCAACTGGCTGGTCAGCTCACTGTCGAGGGCATTCTTGCCGTTGAAGACCGTCGTCTTGATGAAGTTGCGTGAGTCCATCCATTTCGAACCTTTCACCAGTGTGGCTACGATGTTCGAACTCAACCGTTCGCCGTAGCTGACAATGGTGTCGAGCGTCTTCTGACTGAGGTCATGGATGAGGTAAACGCCGTAATAGATGGAGTGAAGCTGTTCGAGCAGGGCGTCCACCTTATTAAATAGCTGTTCACGGTCGTTGGTGTCGGTGATGATGGTATCGATCATCTTGTGATGACGGTCGACCATTGCCTCGAACGAACGTTTCCATTCTTCGTTACCGTCTTTGGCCAATTGTGAGGTGGAGATGAGCTGGTCGGTGATGCCGCCTAAAGCGCTGACGACAACAACAATGGGTTGACTGCGCGCTTCTTTCTCTACGATGCGTTTAACACTCAGAATGCTTTTCACGGAACCTACCGATGTTCCGCCGAATTTTAATACTTTCATTGTGATAATGATTTTGTTGATGCACGGCCATCCCTTTAACAAGCGGGCTATGACCGTCCTTAGTTGCAAAGTTACGAATGTTTTGCCTCAGCGCCAAGGAAAATGCAGATTATTCGCATAATTTCCTTGCGATATGAAAGAAAATCGGTAATTTTGCAAATGGAATAACAGTTTATAGACATGGTCACCGAATACCAAATACGTGTGTTGCCCGAAGTGGCTTACTCTGAGCAGAACCTCATCGCTTATCTTGCCAAGGAGGAAGGACTCACAGCCGACAGCGTGAGCCGTGTGAGCGTGTTGCGCCGCAGCATTGACGCCCGACAGCGCACGGTGGTGGTCAACCTGAAGGTGCGCGTCTATATCAACGAACTGCCGCAGGATGAAGACTTCATCCGCACCGACTATCCCGACGTGAGCGGGCGGCCGCAGGTTATCGTTGTCGGTGAGGGACCTGGCGGACTGTTTGCCGCCCTGCGCCTGATAGAGCTCGGTTTGCGTCCCATCATCCTTGAGCGCGGAAAGAATGTGCGCGACCGCAAGCGCGACATGGCGCTCATTACCAAGACCCAACAGGTTGACCCTGAGAGCAATTATTGCTTCGGCGAGGGTGGGGCAGGTGCCTACAGCGACGGCAAACTCTATACCCGCAGCAAAAAGCGGGGCAACGTGGACAAGATACTCAACGTGTTTTGTCAGCATGGCGCCTCGACATCTATCCTGGCCGATGTCCATCCCCATATCGGCACCGACAAGCTGCCGCGCGTCATTGAGAACATGCGGCTTCAGATAGAGCGGTGTGGTGGTGAGGTGCATTTCCAGACCAAGATGACGGCCTTCGACATCGACCAGCAGTCGCGCGTCGTTGGCGTGAAAGCCATCAATATGGCCACTGGCGCCGAGGAGAGCTATCGCGGTCCGGTTATCTTGGCCACCGGTCACAGTGCGCGCGACGTCTACCGCTACCTTGCCGCATCAGGTATCGAGATTGAGGCGAAGGGCATTGCCGTCGGCGTGCGTCTCGAGCATCCGTCGCAGCTCATCGACCAGATACAGTATCACAGTCGTCAGGGGCGTGGCAAATATCTGCCCGCCGCCGAATATTCCTTTGTCACCCAGGTCAATGGCCGTGGCGTCTACAGTTTCTGCATGTGCCCGGGTGGCTTCGTCATCCCCGCCGCCACGGGGCCGGAGCAGATTGTGGTCAACGGTATGTCGCCGAGCAACCGCGGTACGCAGTGGTCCAACAGCGGCATGGTGGTGGAGCTGCATCCTGAGGATGTGGCGGGCATCATGGCGGGGGCGGCTGAGGCCAATAATGCTACGGCATCGTCGGACCGAATCGACCCATTGACGGTGATGCGTTTCCAGGAGTCGCTCGAACGCGACTGCTGGCAGCAGGGCAACCGGCAGCAGACCGCACCGGCGCAGCGTATGGCAGACTTCGTCAACGGTCGTCTGAGCTTCGACCTGCCCAAGAGCAGTTACGCGCCGGGCTTGATCAGCAGTCCGTTGCACTTCTGGATGCCGAAGTTCATCGTGAGCCGGCTGCAGGAGGGCTTCCGTGTGTTTGGCCGCAAGAGCCACGGCTTCCTCACCAATGAGGCGGTGCTGATAGCCACCGAGACGCGCACGTCGAGTCCAGTCCGCATTCTGCGCGACCGCGAGACGTTGCAGCATGTGCGCCTGCAGGGCCTCTTCCCCTGCGGTGAGGGCGCTGGCTATGCCGGCGGCATCGTGTCGGCGGGCATCGATGGTGAGCGCTGCGCCGAACAGTGTGCGGCTTATGTCAACAGCCTCGGATAGCAGACGCCAAAGTATAAGATAATAGGTATTAGCAAACAATAAATTTCATTATCCATGAAGCAGACAAAAATAGTGTGTTCCATCAGTGACCGCAGATGCGACGTCGATTTCATCCGCAGTCTTTTCAATGCAGGCATGAACGTGGTGCGTATGAACACTGCCCACGCCACCCCCGATGGCATACGCATGATTATACGCAACGTCAGGGCTGTATCGCCCCATATCGGCATCCTCATCGATACCAAGGGACCGGAGGTGCGCACCACCGACGTGGAAGACCCCATCGACTATAAGACCGGCGAAGTGGTGAAAATCTTCGGCCGGCCGGAGATGGCTACCTCGCACGACATCATCAATGTGTCGTATCCCGACTTCGCTCACGACGTGAAGCCGGGCGACGATATTCTCTTCGACGACGGTGCCATCGACATGAAGGTGCAGGAGATTGTAGGCCCCACGGTTTATGCTGAGGTACAAAACGACGGTGTGTTGGGCGCCCATAAGAGCGTCAACGTACCCGGCGAGCATATCGACTTGCCCGCACTTACCGAGCGCGACCGCCGCAACATTCTGCTGGCCATCGACGAGGACATCGACTTCATCGCCCACAGTTTCGTGCGCTCTGCGGCCGATGTGCAGGAGGTGCAGAAAATTCTCGACGAACATCACTCCGACATCAAGATTATCTCGAAGATTGAAAACCAGGAGGGTGTCGACAATATTGATGAGATTATCAAGGCCAGCTACGGCATCATGGTGGCGCGCGGCGACCTCGGCATCGAGGTGCCGGTGGAGCGCATTCCGGGCATTCAGCGCATGATTATCCGTAAATGTGTTGAGCATCATAAGCCGGTCATCGTGGCTACGCAGATGCTCCATACGATGATTACCAACCCGCGGCCGACACGTGCCGAGGTGACCGATATTGCCAACGCCATCTATTCCAACACCGACGCGTTGATGCTGAGTGGCGAGACGGCGTCGGGAAAGTATCCGCTTGAGGCCGTTCAAACTATGGCTGCCATTGCCGAACAAGCTGAGAAGGACCGCCAGAGCTTCGATCCAATCTATAATGTGCCCCTCAACGAGCACTGCACGCAACGCGAGTTTCTGGCTCATTCAGCCATCGAGGCTACGCGTCTGTTGGGTGTTGAGGGTATCATCACGGCATCAAAGTCGGGCTACACCGCCCGCTGTCTGGCTACCTATCGTGGTCCGAAGCCCATCCTGGCCATCTGTTACAACGAAAAGACGCAGCGTTGGCTCAACCTCTCCTATGGCGTTATTGCCGTGTATCAGAAGGAGCACGCCAGCTCGGATGTCATCTTCCGTGCTGCCTTGCGTATGCTCCGTCAGAAAGGCTATCTTAGGAATGAGGACAAGGTGGCTTACCTCTCCGGCTCGCTCGACAACATGGGCGAGGGCACGACATTCCTCGAAATCAATAAGGTGAGCGAGGTCTTCGACCGCCGCTATCAGTTCCATCTGCCGGAGGAATAGTCTTATCGCATCGCGATATCTTAGCTATCGCGGTGCGATACCATAGCTATCGCACGTGCGATAGCTATTGTTTTACGCGCTATGTAGTGTTTACGCCAACATTGATTAGATAAACAGACTGCCCACCTGGAAGACTATGGCCGATACGACCCAAGCCAGCACCGTGGTGTAGGTGGCGGTGAAGGCAGCCCATTTCCACGACCCCGTTTCCCCCTTGATGGCGGCAATCGTTGCGATGCAGGGGAAATAAAGGAGTACGAAGAGCAGGAAGCAGTAAGCCGTGAGCGTTGCTGTCGGTCCGATTTCGGCCACGGGTTTATGGTGCAGTTGGGCCAGGTCGGCGCTCAACTGCTGATGCAGCCGCTCGTATTTGCCGCCCTCGTCGTTGTAGCTGTTGTCTTCAGAGAAGCTGTCGTCGTTGGAGTAAAGCACACCCATCGTTGAGGCCACGATCTCCTTGGCGCCCACGCCGGCGATGAGGCCCACGTCGAGTTTCCAGTTGAAGCCCTGTGGCCGGAACACCGGTTCAACGGTCTGACCGATGCGGGCGATATAGCTCTGCTGTTGCTGCTGCTGGTTATCGAGGCCGTCGGGGTGGGGAAAATAGCTCAGTGCCCACACGATAATCGAGGCAACGAGAATGATGCCACCCATCTTCTTCAGATATTGTTTGCCTTTCTCCCACGTGTGTCGGCCCAATGCCTTGAGGGTGGGGAAACGGTAGGGCGGCAGCTCCATTACGAATGGTGTGTCCTCGCCTTTGAACAGCGTCTTGGTGAAGATGCGGCTCATGATGACCGCCATAAGCATGCCCACGAGGTAGAGCGACATCATGACAAACGGTGCGGCTGTCTTGGTGAAGAACGAACCGATAATCATGATATAGATGGGAATGCGCGCCTCACAGCTCATCAGCGGTAGAATTAGCATGGTGACGAGGCGCGACCGCTTGCTCTCGATGGTGCGCGTTGACATCACTGCAGGTACGTTGCAGCCGAAGCCCATGATGAGCGGAATAAACGACTTGCCGTGCAGCCCCATTTTGTGCATGATTTTATCCATGATGAACGCGGCGCGCGACATGTAGCCGCTGTCTTCCATAAACGAGATGAAGAGGTAGAGAATGAGAATTTGTGGCAGGAATGAGGCCACCGACCCTACACCGCCGATGACGCCGTCGACAAGCATGGCCTCGACCGGGCCGTCGGGCAGCGCCTTGCTGATGAGGTCGCCAATCCAACCGAAGAACTGGTCGAGCCAGTCCTGCGGATAGGCGCCCAGCCAGAACGTGGCAAGGAACATGATGGCCAGCGCACCTAAGAAGAGCGGGAAGCCAACGATGCTGTTGGTCAGAATGCGGTCGAGCACGTGTGAGGTGCGGTAGGTGTCGTTGTTGTCGCCCACCTGATAGTTGGCCTCCTTGAGCGCACCGTGGATGAAGCCGTATTTGGCATCCATGATGGCGGTTTCGGAGTCGACGTTGGTCTCCTCCTTCACACGGCGGGCAGCCTCGTCGCGGTGGCGGAATATCTCTTCGGCGTCGGGCATCTTGCGCACCAGTTCCTCCACCTCCTTGTCGCGCTCCAACAGTTTAATGGCCAGAAAACGGGTGGAGTAGCGCTCGCGGATATGCGGCTCCTGCTTGAGATGTTCCTGTATGTCCTTGATGCCATGCTCTATCTCATGACCGTGGTTGATGTGGATATGGCGGTAGTGGCTGTCCTTGTCCTCAGTGCTCTCGTATATCTCAATGACCTTATGAAACAGTTCCTTCACACCCTCGCCGGTCTTGAACACCGTGGGCACCATCGGCATGCCGAACAGCTCCGACAGCCGGTCGAGGTCCATGTTATCGCCGCGCTTCTCGGTCTCATCAAACATGTTGAGCGCCACGACGATACGCAGGTGCATGTCCATGACCTGCGTGGTGAGGTAGAGGTTGCGCTCAAGGTTGGACGTATCGATGACGTTGATGACCACATCCGGTGTCTTCTCCACCAGTTGCTTGCGCACATAGAGTTCTTCGGGCGAATAGGCCGACAGCGAATAGGTACCGGGCAGGTCGACGATGTTGAACTGATAGCCTTCAAATGTGGCGTGTCCCTCCTTGGCATCGACAGTGACGCCGGAGTAGTTGCCCACGCGCTCGTGAGCGCCGGAGGCGAAGTTGAATAGTGATGTCTTGCCGCAGTTGGGGTTGCCCACCAGTGCGACGTTGATGACGCGGCTCTTCTGTTCAGCCGCCGCCTTCAGCTCCTCGTCGCTGACGCTGTGCCGTGGCAGTGGCTGCTCGTCGGAGTCATTTGAATCAATCTCCTGTCCTGTGGGCCTGTCGGCAGGCCTCGTGTTGTCCTGACTGCCGATTGATTGGTTTTCTGTTTTCTTTTGTTGCTTGTATTCACTTACCGTCATCACCTCAATCATGTCGGCCTCGCTGTGGCGCAGGCTCACCTCGTAGCCCATGACGCGGTACTTCACCGGGTCTTTGAGCGGGGCGTTGAGCAGTACGTCAACCTTCTGCCCCTTGATGAAACCCATCTCAACGATGCGCTTGCGGAAACCGCCGTGGCCCGTCACCTTCACAATGATGCCGCTCTCACCGGTATGCAACTCAGATAATTTCATGCTAAAACCTGTTCTTTATCTTTCTAACGGCAAAGATACGAAGAATTTCTTGCAAACGGGTGGCAAATCGCCACTAAGCCCAAAGAATACCTAAAAATGATGATGACGGGATAAAAAAGGCATTGAAAATTTTGTTGGATTATGGAAAGGTCGTATATTTGCAACCGAAAAGAGACACAAGAGATTGGGGATTGTTCTGATTCGATCGGGATACTCATCAAATTATTGTGAAAACAGAGTTGCTTCACCGTCTAATGGCGGGCCACATAAATCGCCTTTGCGACTAAGCCTTCGGGCCGGTGGATTACAAAAGCGGCGAGCGCTCACAACTTTTTAAGCTGGAGTTTTCATCACATCGTCAGGGCAGTCCCTTTTTCAAATAAACAAGGAGAATTGAGGATTGCCACCCGCGGCCTCAGTTCTCTTTTTTGTTAAAGAATAGTGCAATATTAAAGAAAGGAATAGCAATATGTTTAGTGGAATAGTTGAGGAAATGGCAACGGTAAGGGCCATCAAGCGTGAGGGCGGCAACATCGACCTGACGTTGAGCTGCTCGTTTACGCAGCAACTGAAGATTGACCAGAGCATCTCGCACAACGGCGTCTGCCTGACGGTGGTCAACATCGACGGCGACTGCTACACGGTGACGGCGATGAAGGAAACGCTCGACCGCAGCAACCTCGGTCAGCTCAAGGTCGGCGACAAGGTCAACGTGGAGCGCTCGATGCTGATGAACGGCCGCCTCGACGGTCACATCGTGCAGGGTCATGTCGATGAGACAGCTACCTGCGTGGGCATGCGCGACGCCGACGGCAGCACTTATTTCACCTTCCGCTATCCGCTCGACAAAGCGATGGCCCGCCGCGGCTATTTCACCGTTGACAAGGGGTCGGTGACGGTCAACGGCGTTTCACTCACTGTCATTGCGCCCACCGACAACGAGTTCACCGTGGCCATCATCCCCTATACCCGCGAGCACACCAACTTCTGTGACATCAAGGTGGGGAGTGTGGTCAACATCGAGTTTGACATCCTGGGCAAATACATTGCACGCCTGCGTCATTTCGAAGAATAGAAGTGCCCTGTTTCGGCGCAGCGGATAAAGTCCGTGGAGGTATGCAGCCTTGGTAGCAGTGTAGTGGCCGGCCTGGTGCCGGCCACCAACCCTTGGTATGGCATTTTCCCCGCGCATCAGCACAATTATCGTAAGCGCAGTATGGGCTTTCACGCAGATAATGCAGCTTTCACTGATGACAGTCTCTGTGCTGTCAGCGACATCTGCGTGAGCTAAAAAAAGGGCGCACCCGACAAACCCTGTGGTTGCGTCTGTACCGGGCCAACTGTACATGGGTTGCTGTCGCAACTTATTTCTCACGCCGATTACGCCGATTTTGGGGATGCAGCACCTGTGCTGTCTGTGTGAAATCCAGGCGCAACCGATAAACCCTGTGGAGATGTACGCCACTGGTGGCAGTGTAGTGGCCGGCCTGGTGCCGGCCACCAACCCTTGGTATGGCATTTTTCCCACACATCAGCGCGATTAGCGTAAGCGCAGTAAGTTTCTCACGCGGATAACGCGGATTTCATTGATGGCATCCTATGCGCTGTCAGCGAGATCTGCGTGAGCTAAAAAAGGCGGATGCGCTTACGCTGACCTCGCAGATGGAGACACGCCAGCAACACCGGCGGCTGGTGGCCGGCACCAGGCCGGCCACTACACTGTCACCGGTGGCGTACATCACCACGGACTTTATCGGCTGCGCCCTTTTACGCAGCAAGTACAATGCTGCATCAGTGAAATCAGCGCCATCAGCGTGAGATAGGAATTAGGATGCCAAAGTTATCGTCCCCCACGGACATTATCGGGTGCGCCCACTATTCAGGTGGGAGAGTCCGAAAATCCGGTCTCCGCAGTACAGGGCCTCTACGGCAGAAAGTACAGCGACATATGCGGAGAGCCTTTCTTCACGAGTTTGCCCGCGTCAAGGAAATGGGTAAGCCATTGCGCTGCTTTGTATTTGCTCAGACCAAATTGGGAGCGCATTAGGTTGTTGGTCAGATAGTCATTCTCAGAGAGATAAGCCTCTATCTTCTGCCACATCTCGTCCTCAGTGTACCGTTTGGAAAGTTTGCTGTATTTCGATTTCTCGAAATGGACATTGCGTCTGATCTCTCTCAGAAACTTCGCCTCGGGACGGAAGTCGATATTGCGCAGGTAGATGTCTTTGCCGGTCAACTTGCCGTCGGCCTTTTCCGATGGTGGCGTGTTGCTGACTCAGGGAGCGTCAGCAGTACCTGCAGCCACTTCTAAGTATTCTACATCTGTATAACACCACTGTAAATTGAAACAGGAAGCAATCCGGCCTTCTGTAACGAAACAGGCGATATGGCAGCAGAATGGTCACAATTCGTTCCTTGTGTCTTTTCATTTGTTAAATTCTATCGAATTTTGCTTAATAATCGCCATGGTTTATAAACCTTTTGCTGTCTGTCACATCTAAATTTCAAATTTCAGACATTAAGCACTTAAATAATATTTTATGAAGAAATCCATCGTGACGCTGGTCACTTTAGTGTTGACGGCCAGTGTACCCCTTGCCTCTTTTGCCCGGCAGTGGACGTTGCAGGACTGCATCAACTACGCAATGACCAACAACATCTCGTTGCAGAAGACACGTGTGAAGCATCTCTCAGCCATTGAGGACCTGAGGCAGAGCAAGGCCGCACTGCTGCCCTCGCTCTCGGCTTCCACCTCTCACAATGTTTCTTACAACCCTTGGCCGGAGACCGGCAGCTATACCATTGCCGGCAGCCGCGTGCAGACGCAGGTCGATAAGGTGTATTACAACGGCTCTTACGGTATCAATGCCAACTGGACGGTATGGAATGGCAACCGCAACCGCAACCAGGTGAAGCTCAATCAGATGACCGCCGACCAGGCAGCGCTCGACAGCGCCACCACGGCCAACAGCATTCAGGAGCAGATTGCCCAGCTTTACGTGCAGATTCTCTATTCTAAGGAAGCCGTCGAGGTGGACAAGTCGACGCTCGAGACTTCGAAGAAGAACGAGGAGCGCGGCAAGGAGTTTGTCAAGGTGGGCAACATGAGCAAGGCCGACCTGGCGCAGCTCACCGCTCAGCGGGCGCAGGATGAATACAACGTGGTGCAGGCCGAGAGTCAGCTCAAGGAATACAAGCGCCAGCTGAAGCAACTGCTGCAGATTACCGACCAGGAGGAGTTTGACGTGGTGGCGCCGACGACGACCGACGAGATGGCGCTGCAGTCGATACCGACCGTGCCCACCGTTTATGAGGCTGCGCTCAGCTATCGCCCTGAGATTCAGAACGCCCAGCTCGGCATCAAGAGCAGTGACCTGTCGATTAAGATGGCAAAGGCCCAGCGGTTGCCGACCGTGGGATTGTCGGCCAACGTGGGTACATCGACCACCTCGATGAACGATAACGGCTGGGGAAAGCAGATGAAAAACAACTTCATCACCGGTGGCGGCGTGACCGTGAGCATCCCCATCTTTGACCAGCGCGAGACCAAGACGGCCGTCAACAAGGCCATATTGCAGCGCCAGAATTACCAGCTTGACCTGCGTGACAAGCAGACGACGCTCTATTCGACCATCGAGAACTACTGGCTGCAGGCTTACAACAACCAGGCGCAGTTCAAGAGCGCCAAGGTCAGCACGGAGAGTGCGCAGGCCAGCTACGACCTGCTGCAGGAGCAGTTCAAGCAGAACCTGAAGAACGTCATCGAGCTGATGAACGGCAAGGATGCTCTCCTGAAAGCCAGGCAGGCTGAGCTACAGGCAAAATACTTAGCCATCTATAATATTGATATGTTGAAGTTTTACCAAACAGGAGAGTTAAAATGAATGTGAAGAAAATAAGCAGCGTGTGGATTATCGTTGGCGTTGTGGTCGCCTTGGCTGTCATTGCCTGGCTGCTGTCGGGCAGTAAGAAAGAAGAAACGGTCAACTTCACTACCGAGGCCGCAGCGCCGGCCAACATCGAGAATTCCGTCACCGCAACGGGTAGCATTGAGGCTGTGACCACCGTCACTGTCGGTACGCAGGTCTCCGGTATCGTGAGCAAGTTGTATGTGGATTACAACAGTGTGGTGAAGAAAGGGCAGGTCATTGCCGAACTCGACAAGAGCAATCTTGTGAGCCAGCTCAATTCTGCCAAGGCCGCCTTTGCAGAGGCTCAGGCGCAACTGCGCAGTGCCCAGAGCGATGTCGCCTATCAGCGCAGCAACTATAACCGCTATAAGGCGCTTTATCAGAAGGGTTTGATTTCGGCCAACGACTATGAGTCGGCCCGCCTGAGCTACCAGACGGCTGAGGCCACGCTGGCCCAGCGCAAGGATGCCGTGCTGTCGTCCCGTGAGGAGGTCAACCGCGCGCAGACCAATCTCGGCTATGCCACCATCACCTCGCCTATCGACGGTGTGGTCATCTCGAAGAGCGTGGAGGAAGGTCAGACCGTTGCCGCCAGCTTCTCAACGCCTGAACTGTTCACCATCGCCAAAGACCTGAAGGATATGCGCGTGGTGGCCGACGTGGATGAGGCCGACATCGGTGAAGTGAAGGTAGGTCAGCGTGTGACGTTCACCGTCGACGCTTATCCCGACGACACCTTCCAGGGCTATGTAACGCAGGTGCGTCAGGAGGCCACAACGACCAACAACGTGGTGACCTACGAGGTGGTGATCAGCGCTCCCAACAATGACTTGAAGTTGAAGCCCGGTCTGACGGCCAACGTCAACATCTATACCAACGAGATTAAGAATACGCTCAGCGTACCGTCCAAGGCGCTGCGTTATACCCCGGAGAAGGAAACCGTGGGCGGACGTAAGATTAAGGACTGCACGGGTAAGAACAAGGTGTGGACGCTCGAGGGCAATACGCTTGTGGCCCATGCCGTCAACATCGGCGCCACCGATGGCACCCATACACAGATTCTGAGTGGCATCAAGAAGGACCAGAAGGTCATCACCGGCGTGGCCGTGGCCACTGAGGGCGATGACGACACGGCTTCGAGCGACGATACGAAGAGCCCGTTTGCTCCCGGTCCGCGCAACAATAAGAAAAAGTAGGCCTATGTCAGAGCAAGCTATCAATCAGACTCCGCAGCCCACCGACGATCACCGCAAGGTGGTCATCGAGCTTCAGGATGTGAAGCGCGACTTTAAGGTGGGTGATGAGACGGTGCATGCGCTGCGCGGTGTCTCGTTCAAGATTTACGAGGGCGAGTTCGTCACCATCATGGGTAAGTCGGGTTCGGGTAAGTCGACGCTGCTCAACCAGCTTGGATGTCTCGATACGCCCACGAGCGGCGAATACTACCTCGATGGTGTCTCGGTGAGGCAGATGTCGAAGTCGCAGCGCGCCGTGCTCCGCAACCGGAAGATAGGCTTTATCTTCCAGAACTACAACTTGTTGCCGAAGACGACGAGTGTGGAGAACGTGGAGCTGCCGCTGATGTACAACAACGCTGTCTCGGCCAAGGAGCGCTTCGAGAAATCGGTGGCCGCGCTGAAGGCTGTGGGGCTGGGCGACCGCCTCTACCACAAGTCCAACCAGATGTCGGGCGGTCAGATGCAGCGTGTGGCCATTGCCCGCGCACTGGTCAACGACCCCGCCGTAATCCTCGCCGATGAGGCTACGGGTAACCTCGATACGCGCACGAGCTTCCAGATATTGGTGCTTTTCCAGCGCCTCTATGCCGAGGGCCACACCATCATCTTCGTGACCCACAACCCCGACATTGCCAACTATTCATCGCGCAACATCGAGATACGCGACGGCCGCGTCATCAGCGACACCATCAACCACAACATCAAGTCGGCAGCTGACGCCTTGGCCCAGCTGCCCGAGAACACAGATGAGTAATAACGAATCCTTAGCATGAATTACAGCAATCTTTTCAAGATAGCCCTGCGCGCCATTGGCGCCAACAAAATGCGGTCGTTCCTGACGGCGCTCGGAATCATCATCGGTGTGGCCTCGGTCATCACGATGCTTGCCATCGGTCAGGGTTCGAAGCGCAGCATCCAGGCCAACATCGCCGAGATGGGCTCCAACATGATTATGATTCACCCGGGTCAGGACATGCGTGGTGGCGTGCGTCAGGATGCCTCGTCGATGGAGACGCTCAAGCTCACCGACTATCAGGCGCTTAAGGATGAATGCAACTATATCAAGGGCATCAGCCCGGTGGTCAACTCCAGCGGCCAGTTCATCTATGGCAACAACAATACGCAGTCGACCATCTATGGTGTCAACCAGGATTATCTCGACATACGCCAACTGTCGGTGAGCGACGGCGAGATGTTTACCGATCAAGAGATCAAGACCAGCGCCAAGGTGTGTATCCTCGGTCAGACCGTCGTCGATTACCTCTTCCCCAACGGTGGTTCGCCAGTGGGCAAGGTGGTGAGGTTCAATTCCATCCCCTTCCGCGTCATCGGTGTACTGAAGAAGAAAGGCTACAACTCGATGGGTATGGACCAAGACAACCTCGTGCTGGCGCCCTATACTACGGTGATGAAACGTATTTTGGCCCAGACCTATCTCAGTGAGATTCAGGCTTCAGCCATCACTGAGGGCGTCACCGACAAGGCTGTGGCCGAGATGACCTCCATTCTTCGACGCACGCATAAGCTGAAGGATGCCACTGACACGCAAGAGGCTGATGACGACGACTTCAATATCCGCTCGCAGGAGGAGCTGTCGTCGATGATGAACTCCACCACCAACATGCTCACCATCCTCTTGGGTTGTGTGGCCGGCATTTCGCTCATCGTCGGTGGTATCGGCATTATGAACATCATGTATGTGAGCGTCACCGAGCGAACGCGTGAGATTGGCTTGCGCATGAGCGTCGGCGCCCGCGGCGTGGATATCCTCAACCAGTTCCTTATCGAGGCCATCATGATGAGTGTGACCGGTGGACTCATCGGTGTCATCATCGGTATCGGATCGAGCTACGCCGTGAAGCTTATCGCCCACTGGCCCATCTACATCGAGCCGTGGACCATTATCATGAGCTTCGCCGTGTGTACGTTCACCGGTGTGTTCTTCGGCTGGTATCCTGCCAAGAAGGCCGCACGTCTCGACCCGATTGAGGCCATACGCTACGAATAAAGTTGGCGCAGCCGATAAAGTCCGTGGAGATGTACGCCACCAAGATTGCATACCTCCACGGACTTTGTCCGCTGCGCCAGAAATTAGGGTGATGCAATGGCGAAGTCAGGAAATGTCATAGCTTCACTTTGCTGATGTCAATCAAATGGTTGACAATGGCGTAGATGGTGAGACCGGCTGGGGAATGAATCTGCAGTTTGCGGGCGATGTTGCGGCGGTGGGTGAGCACCGTGTTGATGGAGATGTAGAGATGGTCGGCAATCTCCTTGTTGGTCATGCCCTGCACGAGTGCGACGATTACTTCCTTCTCGCGGTCGGACAGCGCCTCGTCGTTGTTCGCCTTCTGATTGATCATACTGCTGATGCGCATGGAGACGTCATCCTTGCGGAGCTTGTCCTGCAGTCGGCGAATGGTGGGAACGAAGATGCGGTCTTCGACTTCTGCGTGATCGGTCAGCCAACGCTCGCCGTTGTAGATATCGTAGAGCGTGTGGGTGAGTTGGTTATTGCGTAGATTGTCGGCAGGCAGGTACTTGATGATGATGTTTTTCAGTTCTCGCAACTTTACGTCTATCTGATAGTGGTGCTTTGAGAAGGTCTCGATGTCGTAATTGGTTGGGATGCGGCCTTCTTCCAAAGCCTTCACATAGGGGAAGAGCGTCTTCTCCTCGTATTTCATGTGATTGCGAATGGTGTGGGCGTATTCATCGTAGAGCTTGAGGATGAGTTGGCTCAGATTGTCTTCGGGGTTAAGTGCGTCTTCCAGTTCCTTTCGGATAAAGGGCAATTCAAAATCAATGTAATAGGTATGGCTGGCCTCCAGATAATGCATTAATGTCGGGATGGAGATGCGGTCGGTGTCCTCAAGGTTGAGATAGCCGTTGATGGTGAAGTTGACCACGGTGAGGAAGGTGTAGGTATCGACATGCTCTGACTCGCATACTTCCTTCACGGTCTTGTCGCCAAAGCCGAGGCTGATGCCGAAGCTGCCGAGGCTCTGCAATACGGCAGCGTTGTCGCTGATGATGCTGATGAGGCTGTCGCCCGGCTCATACATTTTCTGATTCTTCATTGCTTGTGTCGTCAATTAGAAAGCCCCCATCCCCCTGCTTGCGTAGGAAGATGGGGGCATTAAGTAAGAAATATAAGTTGTCGGCGGACTGATTAGAGTCCTGCTGCCGAACTAATCCAGGTATATACACCCGAGCAGATGCCGAAGCCGATGACGCCGAGGGTGCAGATGGCCAGAGCCAGCTTGGTGCTGACGGCCGACTTGAAGGTGGGCAGGGGGTTGTCGCAATGCTTCACGAACATGGCCTTGACAATCAGCAGATAGTAGTAAAGGCTGATGACCGTGTTGACCAAAGCGATGAACACCGTTGCATAGGTCAGGGCACCGATGGTGGTGGTTACCTCAGCGCCATTGGCTGCGGCCATGAACACGAAGAATTTCGAGAACATGCCGGCGAACGGCGGAATACCACCCAGCGAGAACAGGGCGAGCGTCATGATGAAGCTCAGGCGCGGGTTGGTCTTATAGAAACCGTTGTAGGCATCCATGCTGACCACGCCGCCGTTGTGCTCCTCAACCGATGAGATGATGGCGAAGACAGCGAGGTTGGCCACCACATAGATGAGTACGTAGTAGCTCAGTGCGGTAATGCCCATGGCGCTGTCGCCGATGACGGCCAACATGATGTAGCCTGCCTGCGAGATGGAGCTGAAAGCCATGAAGCGCTTGAGGTCCTTCTGATGGATGGCGAAGAGGTTGGCCACGGTGATTGACAGTACGATGACAATCATCAGCATGTAGCGCCAGTAGGGTACCATCGGAGCGAAAACCTTCATCAGAATGGTGCAGAGCGCAAAGGCTGCGGCACCCTTAGATACTACACTCAGGAATCCGGACACAGTGGTCGGAGCGCCCTGATAGGTATCGGCTGTCCAGAAGTGGAAGGGCACCAGAGAAATCTTGAAGCCCAAACCGCTGAAGAAGAACACCATACCCATGATGGTGAGCGGGCTGACCGTGAGTTTGGCTACAACGTCGTCGAAGTAGAGTGTGCCTGTGGCGCCATAGAGGAAGCTGATGCCGAAAATCATCACACCGCTCGAGAAGGTGGCGGTGAGGATGAACTTTGCACCGGCCTCGGCGCTGTAGTGGCGGTACTTGTCGAAGGCCACGAGACATGCCATAGGTACGGATGCCATTTCAAGACCTAAGAAGAAGAGCAGGAAATGATTGGCTGAAACCATCATGTTCATACCCAACAGCGTAGAGATGGCCAAGAGATAGAACTCACCCTCCTTGAAGGCGGTGTCGGGGCGGCTCAGCCACTCGCGCGCCTGGATGAAGACGATGAGCGTACCGAAGGCCAGGATGGTCTTGATGACGCCTACCGACGCATTGGTGATATACATACCGCCAAAGGTCGAGGCCTCAGCCGTGGGGAAAATGTTGATGAGGATATGCACGAGCATCAGGGCGCAGACCAGCAGGTTGAACCAAGGACGCGGCGAGACATGCTCGTTGAGGATGGATCCCTTGGGGCGCTTGAGGCTCTGCTCGCCCGTCTCAGCCTCGGCCACTGCTATAGGGGCCGGCTTCTGAGCGGTGAAGAGGTCGATGAAGAAGACCAGCACTAAGATGGCCGTCAGCGTGACCTCCGGTATCATGTTCAGGAATTGACTATAATCGATATTCATTGTTCTTATCTGCTTAAATTACATTCCGGTAATGTGAGAAATCATAGGTACGACAGCATCCCTGATGATGTTTTGTGCCCACAGCGGCGCCAGACCGAGGCCGGCAACACAGAAGATGAGGCCGCCGACGGCGATGCGCTCATCCCATGTGGCATCGGTGAGCTTATAGTATTCGGGGTTGGGTACCTTCTGATAGAGAATCTTGCCCACCACGCGCAGAATATAAACCGCAGTGATAACGATTGACGTACAAGCAATGATGGTGCAGGTGCGATGGAAGATGTCGGCATTCTCGAATGAACCGACGAAGATGTTCATCTCAGCAACGAAGCCCGAGAAGCCAGGTAAGCCGAGGTTGGCCAGACCGGCAACCACATAAGCCACAGAGAGGAACGGCATAATCTTCATCAAACCGCCGAGGCGACGTACATCACGCGTACCGGTGCGGTGGTAGATCATACCGATAACGGCGAAGAAGAGGGCCGTCATCAGACCGTGCGACAGCATCTGCAGAATGGCACCCGTAGCAGCGGTGCTTGTCATCATCAGCAGGGCGAAGAGCACCATGCCGCAGTGAGACACCGACGAGTAGGCGTTGATGTATTTCAGGTCGGTCTGTACGCAGGCCGAGAGTGCACCGTAGACCACAGAGATAGTGGTGAGGATGAGAAAGATCCACGACAGCTGCTGAGCGGCATCGGGCAAGAGGAACATGGCGATGCGGAAGCAGCCGTAACCTCCGAGCTTCATCAGCACACCGGCATGGAGCATTGACACTGCCGTCGGGGCCGAAGCATGACCGTCAGGAGACCATGTGTGGAACGGGAACAGGGCGCCAAGAACGCCAAAGCCGATGAAGATGAAGGGGAAGAATACCTTCTGGATGGACACCGGAATGGCGTGGAGCTGAGCAATCTCGGTCACGCTCATGGTGTAGACATGGCTGTATTCACCGTTGAAGAAGTAGATGCCGAGGATGCCGATGATGAGCAGTGCGGAACCACCCATGAGCATCAACGTCAGCTTCATGGCTGAATACTCCTTAGGACCGGTACCCCAAACACCGATAAGCAAGTACATCGGGATAAGGGCGACCTCATAGAACATGAACATCGTGAAGAGGTCCTCGGTGATGAAGAAGCCGAACACACCCGTCGACAGTAACGTGAACCAGAGGAAGTATTCCTTCTGCAGCGGATGGAGCTGCCAAGAGGCAAACGTTCCGGTGAAGACGATGATGGCCGAAAGCAGAATCATCACAACGGCAATGCCATCGACACCTGTGCGGTAGTAGATGTTGAGCGGCTCAAACCAGGGAATAGCCTCACCGAAGAGGAACGGAACCTGTTCGGCCGATTGTGTCTCGCGTGCTGCCAAGAAGGCAAACACCAGATAGATGGCCAACCCGAGCAATGCCGTAGAGCCAACGGCCATGACAATGCGCACCTGCTTGTCGTTGCGGGCCAACCACAGGCAGAGCAGCATTACAACCGGTATAATGACAAAGAGATTTAAAAAACTCATTTTTGTATTTCTTAATTGGGATTGAACGAGTTAGCTAAATGCAAAGCAAGATAAGCGTGAGTGCGACCGAACCGGTGAGGAACCACACGGCGTACTGACGCACGTCGCCGCTCTGCCAAGGACGGATGGCCTCGCCACCCTCACGAACAGCCCAACCGGAGAAGTTGAACATGCCGTCGATGACGTGACGGTCGAACCATGCGATAGGAATGGAGAAGCAGCCAAACACAATCTTATGGGTGAAGAACTGCCATGCGTTGTCGATATAGAAGCGGTTGAGGGCAGCCTCGTGCAGACGGGGCATTGCCTTGGCGAGCTTGTCGGGCAGCGGGTTGTGCTTCGGGGCATACATGTAGGTAGCCAGTGCGAAACCGATGGTGGCTACGGCAAGCGATACCCAAGCTGTGGTGCCGAACTGGAAATGCTGCAGGGCAATCTCCTCGGCATGACCGTCGAGCGATACGAAGTGGCCGAAAGGAATCCAACCGGCTACGCAAGAAATGATGGCAAGGAACACCAGCGGGCCCCACATGACGAAGGGCACCTCAGCCGGCTTGCGGCGATGCTCTGGATCTTGCTCGTAATAGCTGTCGCCCCAGAAGATGACGTAGTAGAGACGGAACATGTAGAAGGCCGTCATACCGCTAACCAGCGTCATAAACCATCCCAGGTATGGAGAGAAATGGAAGCAGGCGTCTACGATCTCATCCTTGGAGAAGAAGCCGGCCAACGGCCAGAAACCGCTGATGGCAATGGTTCCGATGAGGAAGCAGATGTTGGTGATAGGCATGTACTTATGCAGGCCGCCCATGTACTCTTTGAAGTTGGAGCCGATGATAACGATGATGGCACCGGAGCAGAGGAAGAGCAGAGCCTTGAACATGGCGTGGGTGAAGAGGTGGAACATGGAAGCCATGTAGCCAACACTGCCTTCGCCGGTAGCTGCGGTGCAGACACCGAGCGCTACGAGCATGTAGGCAATCTGTGAGATGGTCGAGAAGGCAAGACCACGCTTGATATCGCGCTGACAGCATGCCACGGCGGCTGCGTAGAAAGCAGTGAATGCGCCGATGTAGGCAATGTAGTGCAATGTATTGGGCGCGTATTGCAGCCAGATAGGCATGAGTGAGGCCACCTGATAGACACCGGCCACAACCATGGTGGCGGCGTGAATCAAGGCCGATACAGGCGTCGGGCCTTCCATGGCGTCGGGCAGCCAGATGTGCAACGGGAACATGGCTGACTTACCGGCACCACCGATGAACATCAGGAACAGTGCGGTAGGCAATACCCATGCGGCACCGGGCAGTTCGGTAACGAGCTTCGGATCAGCGGTGAGGTCGTAGTTGAACGTGCCGGTGTAGAAGCTGTAGAACAGGATACCGATGAGGAAGAAGAGGTCGGCGAAACGTGTGACGATGAAGGCTTTCTTAGAGGCATGCACGGCGGCGTGCTTCGGGTAGTAGAAGCCGATGAGCAGATAGGAGCACACACCCACGAGTTCCCAGAAGAGATACATCTGGAAGATGTTGGTGGCGACGACCAAGCCCAGCATCGACATGGTGAAGAGCGAGAGGAAAGCGTAGAAACGCTGGAAGCCCTTCTCGTAGCCTTCCTTCTTATAATGCTCGTCGCGTTCGGCCATGTAGCCGAAGCTGTAGATATGCACCATAAACGACACCGTGGTGATGACGATGAGCATCATCACTGAGATTGGCGTCAGACGGAAGCCAATGTTGAACGTCAGCAGTTCGGTAAACTTCAGCCAGGTGAAGTTGAACACCGTCACCGTGGGGTATAAACCCGTGGCGGCATCACGTCCGATGGCGAAGAAATACTCATAAGCGGTGTAGAGGCTCATACCCCAAAGTACAGCCAAGACGGCCGTGCCGATGAGTCCAGCCACCGGCTTCTTCATCTTCATGCCCAGCAAACCCAACAGCAGGAAGCTGAGGAAGGGAAGAAGAAGGATCAGATATGAATAACTGTATTCCATTTGTGCGATTAGTGTTTCATGTTTTCAATACTGTTCACCTGGTCACTGTGGTAGTTGCGGTAAACATTGATGATGATAGCCAGCGCTACGGCGGTCTCGGCCGCACTCACTCCAATGGAGAAGAGTGTGAAGAAAGATCCCTCGAGCATGCCGGGGAAGAGCATACGGTTGAACACGGCGAAGTTGAGGTCGGCCGCATTCAGCACCAGCTCAATACTGATGAGCATGGCAATCAGGTTGCGATGGGTCACGAAACCGAACACACCGATGAAGAACAGCAGCGTGCTGACGCCTAAGAAGCAATATACTGAAATCATTTGTTGTCCTCCTTTCTGGCGATCATAATGCCGCCGATGATACATGCTAACAGGAACAAGGAGATGAACTCGAAGGGAAGCACGTAGCCGTACTTGCCTGAACCGACGAGGGCCTTACCAATCTCTGCAACAGGCACTTCCTTGTCGGCAATGCTCATTGCAGCATCGATAAACTTGTTCTTCATCAGGATAACACCCACCGTGGCCAGACCGACCAGTGAGATGAGCGCGCCCTGCACCACACGCGCCCCCTTAAAGCGGGCGACAAGGTTCTGCAGGGTGTCTTTCGACACGAGATGGATAGCAAAGATAATCAGAATGGTCACACCGCCGGCGTAGATGGAAATCTGTGCAGCGCCGAGGAACGTGTAATCGAGGAGGAAATAAAAACCGCCGATGCCGAAGAGCACGAACAACAGCCATGTGGCTGCGCGCATGACGTTCTTCGTCAGCACCGACATGATGGCCGAGCCAAGTACGACTACAGCCAAAATAACGAACATTACTATATTTGCCATAATCCTTACTTGGTTTTGGTGTTAAACTTACCGATGGTCAGCGGTGCGCCACCGTCGATGAGGTTGGGCAGCGAGCCGCCCTGATAGACCTCCTCGTTGAGGTGCAGCACCAACTTGCTGCGGTCGAAGACGGAGTTCTCGAAGTCGTTGGTGAACTCGATGGCATCGAAATTGCAGGCATTGACGCAAAGCTCGCAGAACATGCAGTCGCCCAGGTCGTACTGGTAGTCGTCGAGCACCTTCTTCTTCTTGCCCGTCTCCGGGTCGGTCTCCATGTGAGACGTAATCTTAATGGTGTCGTTAGGGCATGCCTTCTCGCACATCGTGCAGGCGGTGCACTTGTAGTCGCCCACTTTCAGTCCGCGCTTCACGGCCTGCGGATCGTTGGGATCCTCGACACGTTTGAAAACCAGACGGCCACGGTGGCGCTTGGCTACGTGCAGCGTGGTCTTGCGGTTTTCGGGATACTGCTCGGTTGACTTGGGCGTGAAGTATTCCTTCATCGTCACCTTCAAGCCCGTGGCCAACGTCTTAGTGGCATCCTTTATCTCTTTAAAGTATTGTGACATATCTATTTGATTTGAACTTTGAACGATTAGGGATTAGAATGTCCATCCGAATGCGACGCAGGTGGTCATCACGGCAAGCGTAATCAGCATGAGAGGCATCAGATACTTCCACTCCAACTTCAACACATGGTCGACGCGCAGACGGGGGAAGGTCCAGCGGGCCCACATCAAAATCCAGATGACCAGCAGGGTCTTGGCAGCGAACCAGACGAAGCCGGGGATGTAGTTCATCACGCTGTCGAATCCGGCAATGCCGATGTTGAGCGGAGCCCAGCCACCGAGGAAGATGGTGGCTGCCAGTCCGGAGATGACCACCAGATTAAGGTATTCGGCGAGGTAGAAATAGCCGAAGCCCATACCCGAATACTCGGTGTGGTAACCGGCAACCAACTCACTCTCAGCCTCATCAAGGTCGAACGGGCCACGGTTGGCCTCGGCATTACCAGCGATGAGGAACACCAGGAAGGCAACGATGGCGGGGATGTGCCCCTTGATGATCAGCCAATTCCAAGGTCCGGTCTGCGTTGTGATGATGTCGCTGAGTTGCATGCTGCCACAAAGGATGACAGCTGTAATCATGCAGAGGCCGAGAGAAATCTCATAGGAAATCATCATCACGGCACCACGCATGGCCGACACCACGGAATACTTGTTGTTGGAGCCCCATCCGGCGAGGATGATGCCCACCACACCAATAGAGCTGATGGCTGTCACCATGAACACGCCGACATTGAAGTCGAGCACGGCTGCGCCCTTGTTCCAAGGCAGGAATGAGAACGTACCCACTGAGGCAATGATGATGAGGAAGGGGGCGAGATAGTAGAGAAACTTATCGGAGCGGTCGACACCGAAGATCTCCTTGATGAGCATCTTCAGCACGTCGGCTACCACCTGGAAGATACCCCACTTACCTACACGCATAGGGCCAAGGCGGCACTGGAAGAAGGCGCACACCTTACGTTCAAAATAAATCATGAACATGGCGATGAGGGCATAGAGCGTAAGAACGACCAAGCCCACGACGACACATTCAATGAGAATGGTCCAGAAATTGTTCAAGCCGCAAGTCTGGCGGAGCAACCCATCGAACCACTGTGTAACTATACTGAAATCAAACATCTTCTTTAATTTAATGTATTTAAGTGATGAAGACTATCTGTCCAAATCGGGTATCACAAAGTCGATGGCCGCACCGGTAGAGATGAGGTCGGCAATCTTCTGGCCGCGAAGCATCTTGTCGAAGGCACCGGCAAGCGTCAGACCCATCGGGCGGAGTTTCACGCGGTAAGGACTCTTGTCGCCACGGCTGTCGAGGTAGACGCCGAATTCACCGGCACCGCCTTCAACCGAGAACCACCACTGGCCTTCGGGTACCTTGATGATGGGCTTCTGCTTGATGTAGAACTCGCCCTCGGGGATGTTGTCGATGAGCTGCTCGATGATGTCGAGGCTTTGATAAATCTCCTCAATATGAATCATGTAACGGGTCATCGAGTCGCCGGCAGTACCGGTAATCTCGTTGAAGGTCACCTTGTCGTAGAGGTCGTAAGGATGATTCTTACGCACATCGTTGTGCCAGCCAGAAGCGCGTCCGGCAGGACCGGTGACGCCGTAGTTGATGCAGTCGGTCATGTTCATCGGACCGACACCCTCCAAACGCTTGTGTGTGATGACATTGTCGCCGAACACGTCGAGGTATTCCTGCACCATCGGGCGGAGGTATTTGCAGAGAGCCTTGGTATTGGCCACGAAGTTCGGGTCGATATCGGCCTGCAGTCCGCCAATGCGGTAGTAGTTCTGAATGAGTCGTCCGCCCGTGGTCTCTTCCATGACGTTGAGCACATGCTCACGGTCGCGCATGCAGTAGAGGAATGCGGTGAGGGCTGAGAGGTCCTGAGCGCAGGTGCCGAGGAACAACAAGTGGTTGTCAATACGCTGCAGCTCATCCATGATGGTGCGGATGTAATGGATGCGGTCGCTGAGCTCAACACCCATGGCCTCTTCGATGACGCCAACAAGCGCGTGGCGGTTGGTCATGGCGCAGAGGTAGTTGAGTCGGTCAGTCAGCGCGAGCGTCTGCGGGTAGGTCATATTCTCCATCATCTTCTCGATGCCACGGTGAATATAGCCAAGGTGCGGATAGATGCGCTTGATATTCTCGCCGTCGACGACGGTCTGCAAACGCAGCACACCGTGCATTGACGGGTGGTTAGGACCGAAGTTGACCACGTAGTCGTCGGGCTCGAATAGACGATGCTTCGTCTCGACGAGTTCACCGAACTCGTTCAGGTTCCACTCCGAAGTGAAGTCGCTCTCCGGCTCGTCGGTCATGGGGAAGCGGTTCTTCTCGGGGCTCATGTCGAAGTCCTTGCGGAGGGGATAGCCTTCGAAGTCACTACGCATGAAAAGACGACGCATATCAGGATGGCCGAGGAACTTGATGCCGAGGAAGTCGAACACCTCCCGCTCCAGCAGGTCGGCGTCGTGCCACAGGCCAATCACGGAAGGAATGACATAGTCACTGGTACCTACCTGCTTGGCAATCTGCTTCACACTGCAGCGCTCGTGGCTCTGGGTATTCTCAAGAATATAGATACAGCCAAGACCTTCTTCGCCGAAGTCCTCGCCTACGATGGTCACAAGGTAATCGAAATGTTGCTCGTTCTTCAGCTTTGCCATCTCTGCGGCAAAACTGTCAAAGCCGAATTCTTTGTTTTCTAATTTCATCTCTATACCTTATTTATTATTAGGAGCCTGCTCGCTCTGCTGAGCTGCGGCGCCAGTAGTTTGACTCTTGTTTACTTCATAAGCCTCACCCTCTTGCTTCAGTGCGTCGAGCTCCTTGCCTAAGGCCTCGACATCCTCCTTGTTAGGCGATGCTTCAACAATGATGGGCTGCTTGGCGCCAATCTTTGCTGCTGAAAAGTTTTCGTTGCCGATGCCGTGGAGGCCGCCGAGCTTCATGCTTTCCTCGCGCTCCTCACGGTTCATCTTGTGGTTGGCACCACCGAAGAACTTCTCAACTTTAACCTTGCGCTGCAACTGCATCATACCGTAGAGAATAGCTTCCGGACGCGGAGGGCAACCGGGAATGTAGACATCCACCGGCACAATCTCGTCGATGCCGCGCACCACGTTGTAGCTCTTCTTGAACGGACCGCCGGAAATAGTGCAACCACCTACGGCCACCACATACTTTGGTTCGGCCATCTCGTCGTACAGACGCTTAAACACTGGTGCCATCTTGTTGGTGATGGTACCGGCGCACATGATGAGGTCAGCCTGACGGGCAGAGTTACGCGTTACCTCGAAGCCGAAGCGCGAGAAGTCGTAGCGGGCGCAACCTACAGCCATAAATTCGATGCCGCAGCAGGAGGTACCGAAGGTGAGTGACCAAAGCGAGTTGCTGCGGCCCCAGTTGATCATTTGATCGAGTGACCCCAGCACTACATTCACGCCACCGTCATTGAGCTCGTTGGCAATATTCTGCAGCGTATCATTATCCTTAAACTCCTCGTAAGGAATGCTCTTGATGTGCGGCTTTCTTACTTCCATTCCAAAGCTCCTTTCCGCCAGGCGTAAGCCAAGCCCAAAACCAATACTACCAGGAAAAATCCGATGCTGACGAGCGCCATCTTACCAAACTGGTTGACCACGACGGCCCAAGGATAAAGAAACACGGTTTCAATGTCGAAAATCAGGAAAAGGATGGCAAACAGATAGTAGCCGACATGCATTGGCAGCCAGCTGCTTCCGCGCGTGGGAACACCACACTCAAAGGGCTCACCCTTCACCGGATTGTACGACCTCGGGCCTATCAGCTTGGCGATGACATAGGCACCAAGCACAAGGGTTACAGCCGTTAGCAAGACGGTGATTAACAAAGTGAATTGCATAAAGATAATAACGTTATTTAGTGATTTCTATTCAGCTTATTGGATAAACGCTACAAAGTTACTCAATTCTTTTCTAACTTTCTAATCTTTTAATGAAAAATGCAATGCCAATATTACAAAAAAGCCGTTAGGTGGCATTACCATGCGACTGCAATGTGATTAAAAAAGCCGCATGAGCGTTATCTCATGCGGCTTGAGCTATGATAGTTGTTTAAATTCTATCGGGTGTGTTCTATGCAGAACAGCGTGATTACTTCAGCTCAGCGAAGTACTTGATGGTGCGAACCATCTGAGAAGTATAAGAGTTCTCATTGTCGTACCAAGAAACAACCTGCACCTCATAGGTGTCGTCGTCGAGCTTCACAACCATGGTCTGAGTAGCATCGAACAGCGAGCCGTAGCGCATGCCGAGGATATCAGAAGAAACGATCTCCTCGTCGTTGTAACCGAAGCTCTCGTTAGCCTCAGCCTTCATAGCAGCGTTGACGCTCTCAACAGTAACGTCCTTGCCCTTAACAACGGCATAGAGCAGAGTGGTAGAACCATCTGGCACAGGAACGCGCTGAGCAGCACCGATGAGCTTACCGTTCAGTTCAGGAAGAACGAGACCGATAGCCTTAGCAGCACCAGAAGAAGCAGGAGTGATGTTGCAAGCACCTGCACGGCTGCGGCGGAGGTTACCCTTGCGCTGAGGACCGTCGAGAATCATCTGGTCGCCAGTGTAAGCGTGGATGGTCTGCATGATACCAGCCTGGATAGGATACTTGTCGTTCAGAGCCTTTGCCATAGGAGCCAAGCAGTTAGTGGTGCAAGAAGCAGCGCTGATGATCTGATCGTCCTTGGTCAGGGTCTCGTTGTTCACATTGAAGACGATGGTCTTCAGATCGTTGCCTGCGGGAGCAGAGATAACAACCTTCTTAGCACCAGCCTTGATGTGAGCCATGCTCTTTTCCTTAGAAGTATAGAAACCAGTGCACTCGAGAACAACGTCGATGTTCAGAGCGCCCCAAGGCAGGTTAGCTGCGTCCTTCTCCTTGTAGATGGTGATCTTCTTGCCATCAACAGAGATGAAACCAGCAGCTTCTTTGCCGTTCTCAGTGAACGGAGTATCGTCGTAAGAAACCGTGTGAACAGGCTCCTGACCGATGATGCCCTGATAGCCACCGTGAGTGGTGTCATACTTCAGAAGGTGAGCAAGCATCTTCGGGCTGGTAAGATCGTTGATAGCAACAACCTCATAACCAGGAGCTGCGAACATCTGACGGAATGCCAGGCGGCCGATACGGCCAAAGCCATTGATAGCTACTTTTACGTTTGCCATTTTACTTTGAGTTTAATATAAAGGTTTATAAAATGTATTTTTGCGAATATTTTCCGTTTTGCAGCCGCAAAGATACAAATTTTTTTCTAATTTTGCAGTGGCTTTGAGTATTAAATAAATTAAAATAAAAGCTTTTAGCATAAATGTAAAGCCTTGGTGCCCGACCTGCTTTTTACTTGCTATATACACTTTGCAAAATGACGATAACAAATACATATATATAATAAGGTATAGCTATGAGTAAGTTTCTAAACGAGTTCAAGGCGTTTGCCGTAAAGGGCAATGCCGTTGACATGGCCGTCGGTGTGATTATCGGCGGCGCATTTGGTAAGATTGTAAGCAGTATTGTTGACGACATCATCATGCCGCCTATTGGTTGGCTTATTGGTGGTGTCAACTTCTCCGATCTCAAGGTGACGTTGCCGGCAGAGAAAATTGCCGACGGCATTGAGATGCAGGCAGCCACTATCAACTATGGCAATTTCATCCAGACGCTCATCGATTTCATTATCATTGCTTTCTGCGTGTTCCTGTTGGTTAAAGGCATCAACCGTTTGGCGAAGAAAGACGAGAAGCCAGCTGAGCCTGCTCCAGCTCCCGAACCAAGCAATGAGGAGAAGTTGCTGACAGAGATTCGCGACTTGCTGAAGGATAAGAAATAAGCAGGTTGGACACTGCGGAAAATATCACCAAGCCCCCTTCTTGCACCGTTAAAAGGCTAGAAGGGGGCTTTGTGTTAGACCAGATTGCCACTCTGGAAAGAGGGAAAAAGCTATCTAAAGAAGATAGGAAGCCGTCTAAGGAAGACAGGAAAGCTATCTAAAGAAGACAGGAGAGCTATCTAAAAGAGACGGGAAGCCGTCTAAGGAAGGTCGGAAGCCAACCCCGTGGGTGACGGGCGTCAGCGTATGTAGTCCTTGGCGACGAGGTCGTAGTAGAGGGCTTCGAGTTCACCAATGGTTAGGTGCTCAACGCTGTGTTCTATTGTTCGTATCAGTTCGGCCCGACGCGTCTCATCGTCGGGGCCGAAATGGGTGAATACCTTCGACATGGCCTATTCCCATTCGATTGTCGATGGCGGCTTTGAGGAGATGTCGTAGCATACGCGGTTGACGCCCTTCACTTTACGAATAATCTCGTTGGACACATCGGCCATGAAGTCGTAGGGCAGACGAGCCCAGTCGGCGGTCATGGCATCCATCGATGTCACGGCGCGCAGGGCAACGGGATGCTCGTAGGTGCGCTCGTCACCCATGACGCCCACCGAGCGGATGGTTGACAGCAACACGGTGCCAGCCTGCCAGACGTGGTCGTAGAGACTGGTGCCATCCGGCATCTTGTAGTCGTGCATCTTCTCAATATAGATATCATCGGCATCTTGCAGGATGCGTACTTTTTCGCGGGTGATGTCGCCTAAGATGCGCACAGCCAGTCCAGGACCGGGGAAGGGGTGGCGTTTGATGAGACGCTCGGGCATGTGGAGCTCGTGGCCCACGCGACGCACCTCATCCTTGAACAACCACTTCAGCGGTTCGCAGAGCTGCAGCTTCATATCCTTGGGCAGGCCACCCACGTTGTGGTGGCTCTTGATGGTCATGCCGGTGATGCTCAGGCTCTCGATGCGGTCGGGATAGATGGTGCCCTGTGCCAGCCATTTCGCATCGGTAATCTTCTTTGCCTCGGCGTTGAACACCTCAACGAAGTCGCGGCCGATAATCTTGCGCTTCTTCTCGGGGTCGGTCACGCCTTCAAGGTCCTTGAAGAACCGCTCCGAGGCGTCTACGCCTATGACGTTGAGCCCCAGTCCCTGATAAGCTTCCATCACCTTGCTGAACTCGTTTTTACGCAGCATGCCGTGGTCGACGAAGATACACGTGAGGTTCTTGCCGATGGCTTTGTTGAGCAGGGTGGCGCAGACGGAGGAGTCGACGCCACCCGACAGTCCGAGGATGACGCGGTCGGAGCCAATCTGCTCCTTCAGTTCCTTTACCGTGCTTTCGATGAATGAGGCCGGACTCCACTCCTGACGGCTGCCGCAGATGTCGACGACGAAGTTGCGGAGCAACTGCGTGCCTTGCAGCGTGTGATAGACCTCGGGGTGAAACTGCACGCACCATACGCGCTCTTGCTCGTTGGCGAAGGCGGCATACTTCACGTCGGCCGTCGAAGCGGTTACGTGGTAGCCTTCGGGAATGGCGGTGATGGTATCGCCGTGGCTCATCCAGACCTGCGAGCCTTTGTCGAAGCCTTTGAATACGGCACAGGAGGAATCGATGAACTCCAGGTTGGCACGGCCGTACTCCCGGGTGCCGGTCTGCTCCACCTTGCCGCCCAGCGTGTGGCTGATGAACTGTGCGCCATAGCAGATGCCAAGCACCGGGTAATGGCCGATGAGTTGCGAGAGGTCTACCTTGAATGCTTCCTTATCGTGGACCGAATAGGGGCTGCCACTGAGGATGACGCCGATGACAGACGGGTCGTCCTTGGGGAACTTGTTGTAGGGCAGAATCTCGCAGAAGGTGTCGAGCTCACGCACGCGGCGGCCGATGAGCTGTGTCGTCTGTGAGCCGAAATCCAAGATGATGATTTTCTGTTGCATCTTATAAGAATAGAAATGGTATGCTCTGCGTAATGATGTTGCAAAGATAAACAAAATCTCTCACTTCATCACCTTTTTTGTCTTAAATCTTTGTATTGCCTTACAGACGTAGCCAGGCGACATTTGGGAGCAAGATGAGTTATCCCAGCGCTTTAAGGAACTGCTCGGCGTCGTGCAACGTATCCAACTTGCCGACATCCATCAGCTTGAGGTCTTCCTTGTTGTACCCCATGATGGGCAGTTTGCCGCATTGCTGGAGGTAGAAGTCCATGATGGGGAACTTTGCGGGATAGGCGCTCATTGCAGAGAACAGAGTGGGGTAGAACGTGTGGATGCCGCTGAAGGCAAACAGATGGAGATGACCGGCGATGGTCAGCGGGGGGTCGCCTGGCGTGATGGGGTATTGCTCTTGTTGGAGTGCCTCGCGTACTTCAGGGTAGGGCGTCTTCACCTCGCCCGTACTGAGGTTGACCCATCCCACGAGCCTCATCTGGTCGTTGAACACAAGGTAACGCTTCGTCTTACGCCAACTGACCAGCAGTCGGGCGCCAACCCTGAGGTGGGGCACGCCGCAGTCGCAACACATCGCCTTGTCGGTGAGCCGATAGAAGCGGTCGAGGTCGAGGTTGCTGAGGATGTCGACATTATGAATGAGGATGGGATAGCGCGGGTCGAACAGGTGCTGCGCTTTCCTTATGCCGCCGCCGGTGTCGAGCAACGCGTCGGTCTCGTCGCTGATTTTGATGTCGAGGCCAAAGTTATTGTGTTGGCGAAGGTAATCTATAATCTGGCCAGAGAAGTGATGCACATTGACCACCAGGTGGTCAAAGCCGGCGTCAGCCAGCCGCCCGATGACGCGCTCCAACAACGGTTTACCCCCAACTTCGACCAGCGCCTTGGGCATGTGGTCGGTGAGCGGTTTGAGGCGGGTACCAAGCCCGGCCGCAAATATCATAGCTTGTTTCATCATGCAATACTTTCTATGTTCGGGTTCACCGCTTTCAGCGCGGCGATAAAGGCTTCTTGGTCAACAGGAGAGACGAGTACCTCATCATACTTGCCATAACGAATCAATAGCCGACGCAACGACAGTGCGGGACTGCTTAGGGGGTTGCGTGAATGGTGTATGGAGGTGATGGAACTGATGGGGATGCGCTTCTTGAGGAAGAAGCCATAGAAAACTGTGAGGCTCTCTTTCTCAATCACGTAGCGCGTGAGGAAAGAGAGTGAGGCCATATAAATTGCCATGACCCACAACAGAAAGACTACAATCCAATCATCTGTTTTGATGAAATAGGAGCCCGGTACAAACAGCAAGAGGCATATTGACCAATACCACCATCCGACCTGCGTGCGAAACGTATGTTGTGTGGAACTTTTCATGCGGCTTGCATATTAGACAGAGGAGTCTCTGGCAGGCATTACCTGCTCTATGTTCTGCTCACGGTGGACGACGTGCACCTCCACGCCGAACTTCTTATGAATATGCTCGGCCAGATGCTGGGCGCTATACACGCTGCGGTGCTGGCCGCCGGTGCAGCCGAAGCAGAACATCAGATGGGTGAAGCCGCGTTGGATGTAACGCGCCACATGCTTGTCGGCCAATGCATAGACGTGGCTGAGAAACTCCAAAATCTCGCCGTCGTCCTCAAGGAAGCGGATGACCGGTTCGTCGAGACCCGTGAGCTTCTTGTAAGGCTCATAGCGGCCGGGGTTGTGGGTGCTGCGGCAGTCGAACACATAACCGCCGCCGTTGCCCGACGGATCCTCGGGGATGCCCTTGCGGTAAGAGAAGCTGTAGATAAGCACCTTCAGCGGACCCTTGCCGTCGTATTTGGAATAGGTGGGCAGACCATCCTGCGGGTGAGACGGATAGATGTCGTTCTTCGTCGTCTTCAGTCCGTCGGTGCGCGGCTTAATGGGCACCTCCTTGTGAGCGAACTGCGGCAGTTGGGTCAGACGCGTCAGCACATCGCGCAGGTAGGGGTAGGGCAGTACATCCTCGCGCAGCTTCAGCAGGTCGCGCAGGTTATCCATGGCTGGCGGAATGCTGTCGATGAAATGTTGCTTATGCTCGAAGTAGCCGCGGAAGCCGTAGGCGCCGAGCACCTGCAGCGTACGGAAGAGCACAAACAACGTCAGCCGGGCGGCGAAGTGGCGCGTACTGGGTACCTCGATATACTGCTTCAGCGCCTCGTAGTATTCGGCTGTCAATTCGCGGCGGAGCTTAAACGAGTAGCGCGCCGACGCCTGCCACAGAAATGAGGCGACATCGTAGTAGAACGGGCCGCGGCGACCACCTTGGAAGTCAATGAAATAGGGATTACCGTCGTTGTCGAGCATCACGTTGCGGGCCTGGAAATCGCGGTAGAGGAAGCAGTTGCAGTCCTCCGACGTCAGGTCCTTGGCCAACCGGCGGAAACTTGCCTCGAGCTTCATCTCGTGGAAGTCGAGCTCGGTGGGCTTGAGGAAGCAGTATTTGAAATAGTTCAAGTCGAAGAGCACGCTGTCCTCGTCGAAGGTCGGCTGCGGATAGCAGGCATCCCAGTCCATGCCTGCGGCGCCGTTGATCTGGATGGCGGGCAGAGCGCGGATGGTGCGCTTCAGCAGTTGCTGCTCCTCGAGATTATAACGTCCGCCGGCCTCGCGTCCGCCTTTGATGGCGTCGAACAGCGAGCGGTTGCCGAGGTCGCTCTGCAGGTAGCGCATCTCGTCGTCGCTGACGGCCAACAGCCGCGGCACTGGCAGATGGCGTTCGTTGAAATGGCGGCAGATGGTGACGAAGGCGTGGTCCTCATCGCGGCTCGTGCCGATGACACCAATCACCGTACGGCCGTCGGCACCGGTCAGACGGTAGTACTGACGGTTGCTGCCAGCCCCCGCAATCTTCTTTACATGAGCCGGTTCCTGCCCCGACCAGTCTTTATATAGCTTAGTTAATTGCTCCATTGGTCTTACTTCTTGTCAGTTTCCTTGTTGCGTTGCTCGGCTTCCTCATGCTCGCGGCGCAGGTCGTCGAATATGGCTTTCGTATGTTGGCGGTATTCGTAGTTGGCCAACAGTGCGTCGACGACAAACAGCAGAAGCATGATGCCGATGGACATGAGCAATGAGTGGGTAAGGAAGATGAGGCCTGCCGAGATGAACAGGAACAGAAGCACCTTCTTCCAATTGACACGTATCTTGACTTTCATGTTGCAAAGATAATATTTTCCATCGGTTTATGGTTCATCAAAGGGGAAATTCATTGCCATAGCAACAAAAAAAGTCCCCGGCTGACGACCGATGAGTCATCAACCGGGGACATTCTATGTTGGATTATCTGATTTTTACATCATGCCGGGCTGGCCAGCGGGCATTGCAGCGGGCTTCTCCTCGGGCTTGTCAACGATGAGGCACTCAGTGGTGAGGAACATGCCGGCGATAGAAGCGGCATTCTCCAGAGCCACACGCTCCACCTTGGCAGGATCGATGACACCAGCCTCACGCAGGTTCTCATACTTGTCCTCGCGGGCGTTGTAACCGAAGTCGCCATCGCCCTGGCGCACCTTGTCAACGACAACGGCACCCTCGCCACCGGCGTTGGCCACAATCTGACGAAGCGGCTCCTCAATGGCACGGCGGACAATGTTGATACCCGTCTGCTCATCGGCGTTGTCGCCCTTGAGGTTCTCCAGCTCCTTCTGAGCGCGAATGTAAGTAGTGCCGCCACCAACGACGACGCCTTCCTCAGTAGCTGCACGCGTAGCGCAGAGGGCATCATCGACGCGGTCCTTCTTCTCCTTCATCTCAACCTCAGAGTTGGCACCGACATAGAGCACTGCCACACCACCGGCGAGCTTAGCCAGACGCTCCTGCAGCTTCTCCTTGTCGTAAGAGCTCTTGGTGTTGGCAATCTCGTTCTTAATCTGGTTGACACGCTCCTGGATGATCTCCTTGGCACCGTTGCCACCGACAATCGTCGTATTATCCTTGGTCACGGTCACCTTCTTGGCCGAACCGAGCATCTCGAGTGTAGCCTGCTCGAGCTTCAGGCCCTTCTCCTCACTGATGACCACGCCACCGGTGAGCACGGCAATATCCTCAAGCATAGCCTTGCGGCGATCACCGAAGCCAGGAGCCTTGACAGCGCAGATCTTCAGGCTGCCACGCAGACGGTTGACCACCAGCGTTGTCAGAGCCTCAGAGTCAACATCCTCGGCGATGACGAGCAATGGGCGGCCGCTCTCTGCAGCGGGCTGCAGGATAGGCAGGAACTCCTTCAGGTTGGAAATCTTCTTATCGTAGATGAGGATGTAAGGATCATCCATCACGCACTCCATCTTGTCGGTGTCGGTTACGAAGTAGCCCGACAGATAGCCGCGGTCGAACTGCATACCCTCAGTTACGCCAATAGAGGTGTCGCGGGTCTTGCTGTCCTCAACGGTGATGACGCCATCCTTGGAGACCTTACGCATAGCGTCAGCCAGCAGCTTACCAATCTCGGGATCATTGTTGGCCGATACGGTAGCCACCTGCTCAATCTTGTCGTAGTTGTCGCCGACAACCTCGGCGTTGCTCTTGATGTAGTCAACGACCTTGGCAACAGCCTTGTCGATACCGCGCTTCAGGTCCATGGGGTTGGCACCGGCGGTGACGTTCTTCAAGCCCTCGTTGACGATAGCCTGCGTCAAGATGGTAGCAGTGGTCGTACCGTCGCCGGCGTCGTCACCAGTCTTCGAGGCAACGCTCTTGACGAGCTGTGCGCCCGTGTTCTCAAACTTGTCCTCAAGCTCAATCTCCTTGGCTACGGTCACGCCGTCCTTGGTAATCTGCGGAGCGCCGAACTTCTTCTCAATCACTACGTTGCGGCCTTTAGGACCCAGTGTCACCTTTACGGCATTGGCCAGCTGGTCAACGCCTTTCTTCAGCAGCTCACGTGCTTCGGTATCGTATTTAATAATCTTTGCCATTGTTTTATCTGTTTGAAAAAGTTGTGATTAATATTATAATGTATACGTCAAATTACTTGATGACAGCCAGCACATCGCTTTGGCGCATGATGAGATATTTCTCACCTTCGACCTCAAGCTCGGTTCCGGCATATTTGCCATAAAGCACGGTGTCGCCATCCTTCAGTACCATAGGATCATCCTTGGTGCCATCACCGGCGGCAACGATCTTGCCACGCTGTGGCTTCTCTTTTGCCGTATCAGGAATAATAATTCCACCTACTTTTTCCTCAGCTGGTGCAGGTTGTACCAGCACTCTGTCTGCTAATGGTTTAATGTTCATTGTTGTATATTTTAAAGTTTAATCTTATCGACTTTCAATCGTCCATGCATCAACCTTACGAAAACCGTGCCAAGTTTGGCCTTCCCCATGAGGTCGTACAATTTGTCAGCCGCTGACTGACAAACTTGTCACACGCCACGCTACCTTTGACCGGTGCGCCGCATAGGGCAAGACTACTTCAACAATGTAAAGTTTTTTGGTGTTTTAAGGGGCACAAGAAGGGCCTCGAAACCCACCGACCCCTCCATCGCTCCGAAATACGCGATTCTGAGCGATTTTACGTGCGTTTCTACAAAGTGCTATCAATCAGCATCTTACGAATGATATGATGCGTAAGACAGTGGCATCAAGCAGCTACCGGTTCGCGAAAGCATAGTTATCGCACTGCGAAAGCATAGTTATCGCATCGCGATACCATAGCTATCGCATTGCGAAAGCATAGCTATCGCACCACGATACCATAGCTATCGCACCGCGAAAAGATACTTATCGCGATGCGATGAGACAAAAATGGCAGTTTTCGGGCCGTTTTTTCGTTTTTCCATCCAAAATCAGCCGGATTTTCATCGCTGGAAGGCGCAAAATCGATAACACGATTTTGTCAGCTATTTTTCTATTTCTCCAGTTCGCTAAAATGCTTCTGGCCTTTGGCATAATAGCGCCAAAGGATGCTGTATGGCTTGCGCTCCGGAATCTGTTTGAGCTTCCTTTCCTTGGCAATCTTCCGTCGGTCGTTGTCGAAATCGTGCTTCCATTGCTTGAAGGCGCGCCGTCCTTTGATGATGGCGCGGCATTCTTTCCAGTTGCGGTCGAGCAATAGACTTTTGAAGGCAGCCACATAGTCGAGCACGAAGCGCATGCGCATCACCGGTCCCAACTCGCTGTCGGGCAGGTTCTTATAGAGCATCGTGAGGTTGTTGCGGAAGTTCAGGAAGGTCTTCATCGGGTTGGCCTTGGGCAGAGTGCCGCCGCCAACGTGGTAGACCTCGCTCTCGGGCAGACAGACGATACGCCGCCCCAGTTGGCGCAGCCGCCAGCAAAGGTCAATCTCCTCGCAGTGGGCAAAGAAGCGCGCATCGAGTCCGCCGACCCGCCAGTAGTCGGTTGCGCGGATGAAGAGGCAGGCGCCTGTGGCCCACATCACGTCGGTCTGATAGTCGTATTGGCCGTTGTCGCGCTCGACGGTGTCGAAGATTCGGCCCCGGCAAAATGGGTAACCGTAGCGGTCGATGAAGCCGCCCGACGCACCGGCGTATTCAAAACAGTCCTTCTCGGCTTCCGACAGCAACTTCGGCTGGCAGGCGGCCACATCGTCGTGGTTGTCCATAAACTCTATCAGCGGCGTCAGCCAGTGGTGGGTCACTTCTACGTCGGAGTTGAGCAACACGTAGTAGTCGGCCTTGATCTGGGTCAGGGCGCGGTTGTAGCCCTCGGCAAAGCCGTAGTTGCGGTCGAGCTGCAGCGTCTTCACCGTAGGGAACTTCTCGCGGAGGAGCGTCATCGAACCGTCGGTGGAGGCGTTATCGGCCACCCAGACATCGGCGTCGCCGCAGGAATAGTTCACCACTGTCGGCAGATACTTCGCAAGCATCGCCTTGCCGTTCCAGTTCAAAATTACGATTGCCGTTTGCATGATTCAGAGCCTTTACACCTTATTATATATATAGCTATCAGAGAATAGTGGCATTCAGCGCCGTTTTGTCAAAGTTGAAGTCGCCAAGTCTGACGCGTACAATCTCGTTGTCCAGACTTTCGGAAGCCTCACTGGGCGGCAGCTCCACGCGGATGTAGTTCTCTGTGAAGCCATGCATCGCCTTGCCGTGCGTGGCTTTCTCAAACAGCACATTGGCCTCCTGACCGATGTGGGCCGCATAAAACGCCTGCGTCTTGGCGTCGGAGAGGGCCAGCAGACGGTGGGCCCGGAGCTTCTTATCCTTGTCGCTCACCTTATACTTAATGGCCAAAGCCGATGTGCCCGGGCGCTCGGAGTAGGGGAAAACATGGAGCTGCGTCACCGGCAGCGCATCGAGAAACTGATAGCAGTCCTCAAAATATTCGGGGCGTTCGCCGCGGCAACCCACCATGACATCAACGCCGATGAAGGCGTCGGGCATCTCCTGCTTGATGAGATTGATTTTGTGGGCAAAGACGTCGCGGGTGTAGCGCCGGTGCATCAGACGCAGCACCTCGTCGTTGCCGCTCTGCAGGGGAATGTGGAAATGGGGCATGAAGGCGCGGCTGTGGGCGCAGTAGTCGATGAGGGCGTCGTCGATGAGGTCGGGCTCGAGCGAACTGATGCGGAAGCGCTTGATGCCCTCCACTTGGTCGAGCGCCTTGACCAGGTCGATGAATTTTTCACCCGTCGTGCGGCCGAAGTCGCCGATGTTGACGCCCGTCAGCACAATCTCCTTGCCGCCTTCGGCCGCAGCCTGCCTGGCTTGCTCCACCAGCGATGCTATCGTCGGATTGCGCGAGAAGCCCCTGGCATAGGGAATGGTGCAATAGGTGCAGAAGTAGTTGCAGCCGTCCTGCACCTTCAGGAAGTAGCGTGTGCGGTTGCCGCGTGAGCATGAGGGCTGGAAGGTTTTGATGTCTTTCGTCTTCACGTGGTGGAAGAGGTGGAGGTGCCCCTCTCGGGGCTGGCTCCAGGCGTCAGAGAGGTATTGTATAAGGTTGGCCTTCTCGTTGGATCCGAGCACCAGGTCGACGCCGTCGATGCGGCTCACCGTCTCGCTTTCCAACTGGGCATAGCAGCCGGTGACCACGATGAAGGCACCCGGATTCTCGCGCACCATGCGGTGTATGGCTTGCCGGCACTTGTGGTCAGCCGTCTCGGTCACCGAACAGGTGTTGATGAGGCAGATGTCGGCTTTCTCACCCTTGGCGGCTGTCACGACGCCCATCTCCTGAAGCATCTTGCCAAATGTAGAGGTCTCAGAGAAGTTGAGTTTGCAGCCCAACGTATAGTAAACGGCCTTCTTTCCTTGAAAAGCTGCGGTATCAATCATAATCGCGTTCAATATATATTTAGTGCAAAGGTACACTTTTCAACGCAGAATAGCGCCGTTGACGCCCCTTTATTTAACCATTGAGAATGTTGGGTAACATTTTTAACGTTTGTTGCGCATATATAAACCGTTGTAAATCAACACTTTCAAAAAAGTTACAAAAAAAGACGAAAAAAAGTCGATAAAAAAAGAACAACGTATCGAAAAAATGCCTACCTTTGCACCGTTGTTAATAAACAAAGAAAGTTTTACAGATTAAAAAAGCAAAGAAAATGAAGAAATTAGTTTTAATGTTCGTAGCTATCGCAGCTATCTCTTTCGCATCTTGTGGTAATAAGAACCAGAGCGCAGCTCCTGCTGGTGACAGCGACACTACTGCTGTTGACACTGCAGACACCGCTGCTGTTGATACCGCTACTGCTGACACTGCTGTTGCTCAGTAATAAAAAGAGGTATTCGTTAGCACGAATTGAAAATTGAGAGACACCGCTCCGGACGTAAGTTCGGAGCGGTTTGTCGTTATGTATGGCCCCAGGCGCTACACGGATGAAGAAAATAACAGCCGCAGCTGCCTGGCGCGTCAGCTGTTTTTAGTAGTCTACCGTAACCGCTGCGGGGAACAGACGGTAGGGATCGTACCATAACAGGCAGCTCTCCACCAGATTGGCGGTGCTGATGTTGGGCTTTCCCTCGTAACGTACTTTGCCGTTGATCACAAGCACAATCGGTCGGTTTAAGTCGGCTAAATGGCGGTTAAGGAACAGTTTTATTCTCCCGCCACTTGCCTGATGATATTGCTTCGTTGTTTTCAGCTCAATGCCCCATGTCGGATCGCGTTCAACAACAGTATAGTTGACGTTGCAGATGGACATAAAGATGGTGTCACCGGCAATATCCATGGAGTAGGCGGTGCGGGCGTCGTCGTCCGCCGCCGGTCTTTTCTCCACACTGATGTTATAGAACGCGCGCCGGTGGCGTCCGTCCATGGCGTAGTCCTCCCACATCACGTGCTTGGGCCAGGGATTGCGGCGGAAGGTCTTCAGCCACGGCGTGTCGAGGCTGTAGTTGATGCCATGCCCCATGCCTTTCTGCAGTGCAATGCGATGGGTGAACAGTGAATCCGTCGCCAGTCTGGCGTTCACCGTTATCTGCAGCGAGTCAAACGCCTCCTTTGCGCGCTCGGTGAGCAGGTTGCGGTAGAAACCACGGTCGCGCTCACCTGTGAGCAGTGAGAAACCGATGTTGGCGCAGTTCTCCGGCGGTGCGTTGCGCAGCGGCTCGCCACCCGCCATTGGTCCGGCTGCGGCCCAGTAGTCGGCATAGAACGAGGCCAGCCGCTGACTGCCGTAGCCGCCCTCAGAGATGCCGAAGACATAAATGCGGTTGGCATCGGTCTGTGGATAGCATAGCGCCAGCCGCAGCAGCCGTTCCCATGCATATTGCTTTGACACTTGCCACCAGCGGTAGTATTCGCCCTCATTGGGGATGCGTGGAATGAAATAAAGGCTTGGCGCGTCGTCAAACCGCTCACTCAACCGCTTGCCGACGGCCCATTCGCTGTCACGCGGTCCAGAACCGTGGAGATAGAGAAACAAGGGCAGGGGAGTGTGCAGGCTGTCGCCCTGCCCTCCTTTCTTGCCCCAATAGTAGCTCATCGTGGCATTCGGTTCCAGCGTCTGCGGTAGTGCCCAGTCGGCCGGTGCGGCCTCAGCGAGTGGATGCAGGGTCGGCAGTCCGGTGGTGCCCGGCTGGCTAATTTGCGTGTTGGCCATGCACCATGCTTTCCATACCGTTTTGCTGACGTTGTCGATGTCTTTCGTGCGCAATGGCCGGTCCATAGGCATGGCGTCATAGTCCCAGGCATAGTTGATGAAAGCGGCGCGTCCGTGGCTGATGGCTTCCTCCTGCTTTTGCAGCTGTTGCTTGAAAAAGGCGGTGAGCCGGTCAGTCAGCACCGGTCGCCTTGACTGCTTTGCCGTCGCAGGCGTATAAGTAAGGCAGCAGACAGCCAGTGCAAGGACTGCTGCATGAAAGTGATGTAAGGTTCTTCTCATAAGGCTCCATTACAGGGGTGTGGTCTTAGTGGTTTCAAAATTACGAAATAATGGATTAAATGCCAAACGATAATGGCTTTTTCTCGGTAGGAAGTGCTACTTTGCACCATGATGAAACGATTTAATCCCCCTTCATCGCGAGTGCTAAATTTATTCCGTCAGTTTCTTGTTTTTCTCTGTTTTGTTCCTTAATTTTGTAATTGAGAATACAATAAGGAAGAACGAACCAATACAATGAAAATGAAACTGCTCTCTATGATTGTCTCGTTGCTGGGACTGTCGTGCTGCGCCCATGGCCAGACCGACAGCATTCAAACCGTTGATGCGCCTACGTTTGCGCAGATTATCCGCACTGACTCCGCTGCCGCCGACAGCCAAGCCGTGACGCTGGTCGATGTGCGCACGGCCGAGGAATACGCCGAGGGACATATCCCCGATGCGCTCAATATCGACGTGTTGCAGGATGACTTTACGCAGAAGGCTACAGCGCGATTGCCGAAAGACCGTCGCGTGGCCGTCTATTGCCGTTCGGGCAAGCGCAGCCTCAAGGCCGCCGCACTGCTGGTGAAGGCCGGATACAAGGTGGTTAATCTCAAGGGAGGATGGCTCGAATGGACTGCCAATCGTTTGCCAACCGAATAATTTGTTGTATCTTTGCACCAATAAACCATTTAGCGCATGAAATATATACTTGTTACCGGTGGTTCCCGCGGCATTGGCCGCGCCGTATGTGTGAGGCTTGCCAAGATGGGCATGCCGGTGATCATCAACTACCGCTCCAATGAGGCTGAGGCTCAGAAGACTAAGGCGCTCGTTGAGGCTGAGGGCGTCAAGGCCGAGCTGCTGCCTTTCGACGTATCCGATGAGGCCCAGGTGACCAAGGCCATGGACCAGTGGGAGGACCAGCATCCCGATGACTATATCTATGTGTTGGTCAACAACGCCGGCATCCGTCGCGATGGCGTGATGTTCATGATGAGCGACGACGACTGGCACGATGTGCTGCGCACGACGCTCGACGGCTTCTTCTTCATCACGCGCCGCGTGCTCAAACACATGATGCCGCGCCACCGTGGTGGTCGCATTGTCAACCTCGCCTCGCTGTCAGGACTGTGCGGCATTCAGGGCCAGGCTAACTACAGTGCGGCCAAAGCCGGTCTGATTGGTGCAACGAAAGCCTTGGCCTTGGAGGTTGCTCCGCGTCAGATCACGGTGAATGCCGTGGCACCGGGCTTTGTCGAGACCGATATGACGCATGATCTTGACCATGAGGCCCTGGTGAAGACCATTCCCATGCGCCGTTTTGCCAAACCCGAAGAGGTGGCCGAGGCTGTCGCCTTCCTTGCCTCAGAGGGTGCCGCCTATATCACGGGCGACGTCATCAGCATCAACGGCGGACTCTATATGTAACCTCGCCATGCATCTCTCACCTTCGCTCAAAGCACAATACACTGCCGACCATCTCTCTGCGCGTGAGGCACAGCGGCTGGCCGAGTTCATTGCCTGGGGACCTGCCATATTCCAGGCCTCAAGGCTGATGGTGAAGTTCGGCGTGCTGGCGTTGCTGCGCGACCACGACGAGGGGCTGACGCGGCAGCAGATTGCCAGCCACTGCCATCTGAGCGACTACGCCGCTAAATGTCTGTTGGAGGCGTCGCTCTCCATCGGTACGGTGCTGGTCAATCCCGACACCGACCGCTACACGCTGTCGAAGACCGGATGGTTCCTCCTCAACGACCCCGCCACGCGCGTCAACATCGATTTTAACCACGATGTCAACTATGAGGGCTGGTTCCACCTGGAGGAGTCGCTACTGAACGGCAAACCTGAGGGCCTGCGCCTCTTCGGACCGTGGCCCACCATCTATGAGGGCCTGTCGAGTCTGCCCCCTGAGGTGCAGAAGAGTTGGTTCGGTTTCGACCATTTCTACAGCGACTCGTCGTTCCCCGATGCCCTGCGCATCGTGTTCGACGAGCACCATGTGCGCACGCTCTATGATGTCGGCGGCAACACGGGCAAATGGGCCCTGCAATGCGTCAGCCACAGTGCTGAGGCCAAGGTCACGGTGCTCGACCTGCCCCAACAGATTGAGATGATGCGCTCCAACATCAGCGGTAAGACCGGTGCCGACCGCATCTCCGGCTACGGCATCGACTTGCTCGACGAGCGGCAGCCGTTCCCTGAATGCTCCGACGGCCCCGACGCGATCTGGATGAGTCAGTTCCTCGACTGCTTCAGTATGCCGCAGATCGTGAGCATTCTCAAGCGCGCCAAGGCCTGCATGAAGGCCAACTCGCGCATCTACATCATGGAGACCCTCTGGGACCGGCAGAAATATGAGCCGGCCACGTTGTGTCTGACGCTGACCAGTCTGTATTTCACGGCAATGGCCAACGGCAATTCAAAGATGTATAACACCGAGGATGTGGCGCAGTGCCTCGATGAGGCCGGCCTCGCCATCGAGTCTATCCACGACCACCTGGGGCAGGGCCATTCCATCCTTGTGGTCAAAACGAAATAAGCATGGCGGCAAAAGAGTGGCAGGGCGACACCTTTGGCAACAACCGCATGCACCGTTGGCTCATAGCCATGCTGCGCCATAGCGATGTGCGGCTGTACTACGCGTTCGCGGCGGTGTTCGTCGTTCCCGTCTGCCTGGTGGTCTCACCGGGTGCCCGCTACGCTTTCCGCTATTTTCGCCAGCGGTGGCATGAAGGTGTGGTGAAGGCGCTGTGGCATACCTACGTCAACCACGTGCTCTTCTCGCAGGTCGTCATCGACCGCTTCGCAATGTATGCGGGCAAGCGGATGCGGCTTAAGGTGGAGCATTACGACGTGTTCAAACGTCTGGCCGCAGCCGACGACGGCTTCGTCATGCTCAGCGCCCACGTGGGCTGCTATGAGATGGCTGGCTATGAGCTGGTGTCCGACCGCAAGCCGTTCAATGCGCTGGTCTACGGCGGTGAGAAGGCCTTGGTCATGGCCGGTCGGCAGCAGCTGTTCGGCCACAACAACATCCGCATGATGGCCATCCGCCCCGATATGAGTCACCTCTTTGAGATAAACAATGCGCTGGCACGCGGCGAGATAGTCAGCATCCCCGGTGACCGCGTCTACGGCTCGCCACGCACGCTGACCGTGCGTCTGCTCGGTGCTCCCGCCCAATTGCCGATGGGTCCCTTCCAGGTGCCGGTGATGCGGGGCCTCGACGTCATCGCCGTCAACGTGATGAAAACCAGTGCCACCGGCTATACGGCTTATGTAGAGCCGATCGATTACGACCGGCAGGCATCGCGCAAGGTGCAGGTCCAACAGCTGGCCGACGCCTACGCCAACGCGCTCGACCGCGTGTTGCACCGCTATCCGACGCAATGGTATAACTATTATGATTTTTGGAAATGACAGCTATTGATTATAACAACCCGGGAGAGGACTTCCTCCGCACCATCGACATCCATACGCTGCTGCCGCAGCAGGAGCCGTTTGTCATGGTGGGTCGCCTGACCCACTACGACGACAGTGGCGTGGAGACGGAGACCGACATTGACCCTGACAACATCTTCGTGGACAACGGCGCCTTCTCCACGACGGGACTGATTGAGAACATCGCGCAGACCTGCGCCGCCCGCATCGGGTATGTGAACAAGTATATCCTGAAGAAGGGCGTGCAGATTGGCGTCATCGCCGCCGTGCGCAAGCTCCGTGTGAACGGTCATCCAAAGGCCGGCGACACCATCGTGACCAAGGTGAGCATCATCGAGGAGCTGCTCGGCATGACGCTGGCTATGGCTACGGTCAGCCGCGGTGACGACCTGCTGGTCAGTACACAGATAAAACTCGCAGTGAAGAATCAAGATGAGTGAACTCAAGGCATCAAAGCTATTCGACATCCGCTTCAGTGAGGTCGACTCCATGAAGGTGGTCTGGCACGGGTCCTATGCAATATACTTCGAGGACGCCCGTGAGGCTTTCGGCGCTAAATATGGGTTGGATTATATGAACTATCTCAACCACAACTGCTACGCGCCTATCGTTGAGGAGACCATTCATTACCATAAGTCGCTGCGCTATGGCAGTAAGCCCCGCATCGACATCACCTACAAGCCCACGCGGGCAGCAAAGGTGGTGTTCGACTATGAGATACACGACACGGTCAACGAGGATCTTATCGCCACCGGCCATACGGTGCAGGCCTTCGTCGACACCGACTATCAGCTCATGCTCTACAGTCCTGACTTCTACGTGGAGTGGCAGGAGAAATGGAAGGTGTTTGACCGATGATACGTGTCGCTGCCCATCATATCCTGTCGCCGCTTGGTGCTTCGACGGCTGCCAACTTTGACGCCGTGCGCCGTGGCGAGACCGCTGTGCGCCGGTGGGAAGGCCTCTGGCAACTGCCGCAGCCGTTCATGGCTTCGTGCTTCGACGACGCGGCGGTGGACTGGCTGCAACCGGGCTATACCCGCTTCGAGTCGATGGCCATCGCCTCTATACGTGGTGCGATCGCCCAGTGGCAGCAGCATGTCGGTGAGGAGAAGGCCAGCGTGGACAGTCCACGAACGGTGCTCATCCTCAGTACGACGAAGGGCAATATCGCCCTGATGGGGCAGGAACAGGGGAACAACAGCCGGCTGTGGCCAGGAACCGCTGCCGCGACCATTGCCAAGGCGGTGGGCTTCACCACTGAGCCAATCGTCATCGACAATGCGTGCATCTCGGGAGTGTCAGCCATCATCCTCGCCACACGCCTGCTGAGGATGGGACTCTACGACAATGCTGTGGTGTGTGGCGCCGAGGAACAGAGCCGTTTCATCGTCTCCGGCTTCCAGTCGCTCAAGGCCATGTCGCCGCGGGGCTGCCAGCCTTTTGATATTGACCGCATGGGGCTGAACCTCGGTGAGGCTGCCGCTACGGTTGTGCTCACCCGCATCGATGACGCCCGATTGCCGTGGCATGTGGTGGCCGGCGCGATGCGTAACGATGCCCATCACCTCAGTGCGCCGTCGATGACCGCTGAGGGCGCCTACCGTGCGCTGTCGGCTGTCGCCACGGGCCTCGACGCCAGTCAGTTGGCGTTTATCAGCGCCCACGGAACGGCGACCATGTTCAACGACCAGATGGAGGCTGTCGCCATCGACCGCGCCGGACTCAGTCAGGTGCCGGTCAATGCGGTGAAAGCCAACTATGGCCATACGATGGGCGCCTGCGGGGTGTTGGAGACTGTGCTCTCGATGGCTGCCGTCGATGCGGGAGTCGTTTTGCCGACCAAGGGCTTTCATGAGCTTGGCGTGTCCAAGGCCATACGCATAACGACGAGCGAGTCGACGACGGCGGCGAAGTCGTTTGTCAAGATGGTCTCAGGCTTTGGCGGTGGCAATGCCGCACTGCTGATGAGCAGAGATGAACAGCTCGACGGCGACAGACCGGTGAAGACAGTGCACCATGAAGTGCGCCATACCCTGCGGCTTACGCCTGACAGCGTCACCGTAGACGGCAAGGCGCTCGACGTCAACGCCACAGGTAAGGCCATGCTCACGGAGCTTTATAAGAAAGAGGTGGGCGACTATCCGAAGTTCTACCGCATGGATCTGCTCAGCCGTGTCGGGTTTATCGCCGCCGAGTTGCTGGTCAAAGCCGAGGAAGGCAATGTCGGAGCCGACAGCGCATCAAGGGCTGTGATGCTCGTGGGCCGCAGTGGGTCGATACAGGCCGACTTGAACTACTATCAGTCCATCTGCCGCCCCGACGACTATTTCCCCAGCCCCGAGCGCTTCGTCTATACGTTGCCCAACATCGTCGCCGGTGAGATTGCTATCCGCCATCGTTATCATGGTGAGACCTCGTTCCTGCTGTTGCCCCGCCGCGATGACGAGGCTGTCACCACAATCCTCCGGTCGGCCTTCCTCGACGCCGAAACGACGAGCGTCTTGGGCGGTTGGATTGACTGCGAGGATGACATTCGGTTTGAAGCCGAACTTAGCATTATTGAATAATATAAACAAAAGATATGGAAGAATTGATTAACGAGCTCAAGCAGCAGATTATTGCCGCACTGAACTTAGAAGATATGACGCCCGATGACATCGATGCCGATGCGCCGCTCTTTGGCGAAGGCCTTGGACTCGACTCTATCGATGCCCTTGAGCTCATCGTGCTCATGGAGAAGCAATACGGCATTCGTCTGGCCACGCCGGCCGAAGGCAAGGCCATCTTCAAGAGTGTGCGCACGATGGCCGACTACGTTTCCAAGAACCGTAAGAAGTGATGCAGCCAGTTGTCATAACGGGGAAGGGCATCGTCTGCGCCATTGGCCACGACGAGGACAGCGTTGCTACATCGCTGATGCACCGGCAGTCGGGCATCGGCGAGATGCGCTATCTGCAGTCGGTACACCATGAGTTGCCCGTTGGCGAGGTGAAGTTGAGCAATGCGGAGATGAAGCAGCTGCTCGGCATCGACCCTTCGCAGCGGGTGAGCCGTACGGCGCTCATGGGCATGATGGCGGTGAGACAAGCCGTGAGCGAGGCTAAGGTGCAGGCCGATGGCCGTCGTCGCATCGTACTGATTTCAGGTACGACGGTGGCGGGCATGGACATCACCGAGCAGGTGTTCGGTCAGATGGTGGCCAATGGGGTCGGTGACGAGTGCCTCGACCACCACGACTGCGGCAGCAATACGGCTGACATCGCCCGTTATTTCAACCTCTTCGATGACTATACCACCATCTCCACGGCTTGCTCATCGGCCGCCAACGCGCTGGAACTCGGCGCCGATATGCTCAAGGCCGGCGATGCCGACATCGTCGTGGCGGGTGGAACTGAGGCGCTGTCGAAGTTCCATCTCAATGGCTTCAATGCGTTGATGATCCTCGACCATGCACCCTGCCGGCCGTTCGACAAGTCGCGCGCAGGCCTCAACCTTGGCGAGGGCGCGGCTTACGTCGTGTTGGAACGACAAACTGACGCTGAGCAACGTGGAGCGCATATTGATGCTTACCTCTCGGGCTACGGCAACGCCTGCGATGCCTTCCATCAGACGGCGACATCGCCCGACGGTCTCGGCGCACAGTTGGCCATGCGTGAGGCTTTGACGATGGCTGGACTGAAACCGGCCGACATTCAGTGGGTTCACGCCCACGGTACGGGGACGGTCAACAACGATGAGAGCGAGAGCCGGGCCATTCGTCAGGTCTTCAGCGACGCTCAGCCACCCGTCTCCAGCACCAAGGGCTTCACGGGGCATACTACGAGCGCCTCAGGCAGTATCGCCGCCGTCATCGCCATCATTGCCATGTACCGCCGTTTCATTCCCGTCAACCTCGGTTGGTCGCAGCCGATGGAAGATGGATTGAGCCCTTATATGCAGACGGCCCCGATCGACCTTCACGCGGTGATGGTCAACTCCTTCGGCTTCGGCGGTAACGACTCCTCGCTCATATTGACCGACCAGCCGACAGCGACAAAGCAACCCGAGCTTAAAGCTGAGGCCGACATCGTGGAACTGACCCGGGTGGAGAACGACAGTCTTGAGGCGACAAAGCGCATCCGCCAATATGTCAGTCCGATGGAGTCGCGGCGCATGGGTAAGTTGATGAAGAGTGCGATGCTCACGTCGCTCGATGCGCTCAAGCAAGCCGGGGTCTCTTGCCCCGATGCCATCGTTACGGGAACGGCGTGGGGATGCCTCGAAAACAGTGAACAACTGCTGTTGCAACTCATTGAGGGTGAGGACCTGTTCAAGCCCACGCTGTTTATGCAAAGCACCCACAACACGCTGAGCAGCGCCATCGCCATTCACCTGAAATGCCACGGCGCCAACCTCACCTTCACGCAAAAGGAGCAGTCGTTCGACTGGTCGCTGTATCAGGCCAAACTGCTGTTGCGTCTCGGCCGCGCCAAAACGGTGTTGGTAGGCTGCCACGATGAGCGCACGGCGCTGTTCAACCGCTTCTTGGGGCAGGAAGCTGCTCCGGTGCGGTCAACGGCGGTGGTGCTGACAATATAAATTGAAAGAACAACATTCATGATGGGAACCGTCTATAAGATATTGCCTTTGGCCCTCGTACAGAGTGCGTTGTTAGCTGGTGGTCAGGTTTTTCTGAAGTTTGCGATGATGCGCATGAAACCCTTCAGTTGGACGTGGTCGTTCTTCGGCAGTGCGCTGACCAACTGGCCCTTTGCGGCTTGTGGTTTGTGCTTTCTTGCCGCCTCGCTGCTGTGGATGTATATGGTCAAGGTGTTCCCCTTAAGTACGGCCTATCCGTTGGTGTCGTTGAGCTATGTCTTCGGCATGGTGGCGGCCATCGTCTTCTTCCATGAGGACGTGTCGCTGACCAAATGGATCGGCGTCGGTCTGATCATGGTAGGCTGTTGCCTGATTGCCAAATAAAAGGAAAGGAAGTGAAGAGATGAAACCATTCAAGCGTATATTGACCATAGCTTTGCTGCTTTTGCTGACGCTCTCAGCCGGGGCGCAGAGCATCACCGAGGCGCAGGCCAGACGACAAATCAACGCTGCCGCTGCCCGCATGCGGACGCTGACGTGCGACTTTGTGCAGACCAAGAGCCTGCAGATGCTCAAGAGTAAGATTGTCTCCAAAGGGAAGATGTATTATGCGCAGCACAATAAGCTGCGGTGGGAATACACGTCGCCCTACAGCTATACGTTCATCCTCAACAACCAGTCGGTATGGATGAAAAACGACAAGGGCACCAATCGCATCAACGTGTCGCAGAGCAAGATGTTCAAGGAGATTACGCGTATCATGATGAGCAGTGTGGTGGGCAGTTGCGTAACCGACAACCGCGACTTCGACGTCACGCTTCAGGGTAAGGACAACAACTGGAAAGCCATGATGAAGCCCAAGCGCAACCCTATGAAGCAGATGTTCCGCACCATCACCGTTTATTTCGACTTGAAGCGTCAGATGGTCATCGGCGTGCGGATGATTGAGAAGAACGGCGATACGACGGTCATCGTGCTGAAGAATGCATCGATAAATACCCCAATCAATGAGAAAGTGTTTAGCCTGCATTAGTCTGCTCATTACGCTGTGGTGTGCGGTGCCCGTCAGGGCGCAGCAAGACAGCATCCGCTATCCCTTCAGCAGCGGACAGCAAGAGCAATACGCCGCTACGGTGACCGCCTCGAAGGGGTACATCAGCGGCATCTGCGTGTTGATCAACGAGAACGACACCATCAAAGGCGCCATTGTCAATGAGTTCGGCATCTCGGCGCTCGACTTCTCTTACGACGTGAAGGCCGACAAGGTGACGCTCAACCACGTCATTGCCATGCTCGACAAGTGGTATATCCGAGGCGTATTGCGCGAGGATATCCGCCAGTTGCTGAGCCGCGTGCGCAAAGGAATATACAGTTTCGACGATGAGAAATACCACATACGGTATGACCTGTCGCCGATGAACCCTTCAAATAACGATAACAATGATACTGAAGAACCAACTTTACCGGATTGAGCAACTGCAGACGACGGATGAGGCGACCAACTTCACCGTCAGCCTCATCGGCAGTTGCTTCATCTATAAGGCCCATTTCCCCGGCAATCCCATCACGCCAGGGGTGTGCATCGTGCAGACGGCGAGGGAACTGTTGCAGGAACTCGTCGGTCGCGGCTTGGAGATTACCGAGGCCCGCGATGTGAAGTTTCTCAACATTCTCTCACCCACCGACCGCAGTCGGGTGACATTCACGTTTACCGACGTAGCTGAGGCTGACGGCCATGTGAAAGCGAAGGTCAGCGTCCACGATGACGACTTCGTGTTCTGCACCATCGCCTTCACCTGTGCTTGATCTTAAGATAAGGAAGACAACAACCGAATGACCACACCAACCGTCGATAAAGCCGCAGTCCGCACATCGCTCCACAACCGGGGCATCTGCGTCATCATCCCCGTATATAATAATGTGGGGACGGTGGATGCCGTGGTGTCTGATGTGCTGCAATATTGTGGCGACGTGTTTGTCGTCGATGACGGCAGCACCGACGGTACGACAGCTTTGCTGCGTCAGCGGTCTGACATCCGGCTGGTGCATTACGACCGCAACCGTGGCAAGGGGCATGCGCTGAAAGAAGGCTTCCGCGCGGCATTGGCTGAGGGCTTTGCTTATGCCATCACAATGGATGCCGACGGTCAGCATTCGGCTTCCGACATCCCTGCCTTCCTCACCGCCAACCGTCGCTGGCCCGACGCCCTCATCGTGGGGTCGCGCAGTGAGTGTGGAGCCTCCGACGCCAAAGGCAGCCGCTTTGCCAATCGTTTCTCCAATTTCTGGTTCTGCGTACAGACCTTCCATCACCTGCCCGACACACAGACCGGCTACCGTCTTTATCCCTTGTGTCGGCTCAAGGGCTACCGCCTGATTACTGCACGCTACGAGGCCGAACTCGAGTTGCTTGTCTTCGCCTCATGGCATGGCGTGGCGCTTCGTAGCATCCCTGTAAGCGTCTATTATCCGCCGCGTGGGGAGCGCGTCAGCCATTTCCGGCCAGGGCTCGACTTTACCCGCATCAGCATCCTCAACACCTTGCTCTGCCTCTTGGCCGTGGTTTATGCCCTGCCACTGTGGCTGTTGCGTACCACGGCAACCCTGCTGCGCACCATTGGTACGGCTGCGATGCTACTCATACCCTTGCTTTTCATCTTTACGCCATCGATTTGGCTCTATGTCAAGATAGGCAAGATGACGGAGCAGAAGAAGCGCGCCATCCATCAACTCATGTATCGCGTCATTCGGTTTGCGGTCTATCGCATCGGTTTGCCAGGCGTGCGCTTCCGCTGCCAGGTCAATCCCGAGGTCGATTTCAATAAGCCGTCGGTCATCGTATGCAACCATCAGTCGCATCTCGACTTGCTTTATCTGCTCACGCTTTCGCCGCGCCTCATCTTCCTTACCAATGACTGGGCCTATCACAATCCGTTCTACGGCTTCATCATCCGCCATGCGGAGTATTATCCCGCTACAATGGGCATCGACGAGTTGTTGCCGCATTTCAAGTCGCTTGTGGCGCGTGGTTATAGCATTGCCATCTTTCCCGAAGGCACGCGCTCGGTTGATTTGCAGATAGGTCCGTTCCATCGGGGTGCGGCCTATGTAGCCGACGAACTCGGTCTTGCCATCAAGCCCATCTTGCTTCACGGGACGGGGCATGTGCTGCGTAAGCATTGTCATCATCTCAATAAAGGACTGGTCCGTCTTATCGTGGACAAGCCTATCAGCGTTGAGACGCTTCAGCAACACCCCACCTTAAAGCAGCAGACGCGTCTCTTGCATGACCGCTATGTGGAATGGCTGGCTCAGGTCGACGACGAGATGGCACGCAACAATAGGAGGAACGGCCAATGAGACAGTTGAGATACCTATTTCTCCTCATCGCGCTGCTGCTCAGCTTCGGCATCGTAACGGTTCAGGCCCGTAAGGTCAAGGACGTCAGCACCATGTTGACGCCATATCTGGCTCCGGGCAGCAATCGCCCGGCCATCATTGTCTGCCCCGGTGGCAGCTATTTCTGGCACGACATGGTCAATGAGGGCGACGCTGTGGGGCGATGGCTTCAACGTAATGGCATATCGGCCTTTGTCTTGCGCTACCGCACGGCCTACGTACCGGCATTCATCTTCCACTACCGGCTGCTGTTTCGTGGCAACCGTTATCCTGATGCGCTCAACGATTTGCGTCAGACCTTGCGTTATCTTCGCCAGCATGCTGCCAGCCTGCATATCGACGGTCATCGCATCGGCGTGATGGGGTTCTCGGCTGGTGGACATCTGGCCATGAGCGCGGTCGAACTGCTCCCCGAGAGTGAATGGCCATCGTTTGTGGCTCCCATCTATCCCGTGGTCACGATGTCGCATCCCTGCGTCCACAAGCGATCGCGCCGCGGATTGCTCGGCGACAACAGAACCGGCAACCGCAAACTGTGCGACAGCCTGTCGTTGGAGCGTCATGTGCCGGCCAACTGTCCGCCGGTGTTCCTGGTCAATTGCAAGGACGACCCTATCGTTCCACCCCACAATGCCGAGCTGCTCGACTCCGCACTGACGGCCAAGCAGGTGCCGCACCGCTATATTCAATATGCCACCGGCGGCCATGGCTTTGGTGCGTCTAATCTCAAAGGAACGGCTGAATGCCGCCAATGGCGCAGTCGGTTCCTGTCGTGGTTCAAGGCGTTGAAACTTTAATGAATGAAGAAAATGGAAACAACCAACTTTGATGATATCCGTCCTTATACCGACGCGGAACTGCCGGCAGCGATGCAGCGCATTGCCAGCCACCGGTTTTTCCCCATATTGGCTTATTACGTCTACCCTGGGGCCAACATCGATGACGTAAGACAGAAGTTGCTGTCGTTTAAGACTATCCGCGACTTCCAACTTGAGGTGATGCGTCGGGTCAACGAGCAGGTTATCCAGCGGAGCATCAGTCATTTCACCTGCAACGGCCTCGACCGTCTGAAAGCCACCGCGTCTTATCTTTATGTCTCCAATCATCGAGACATCATGTTGGACGCAAGTTTGTTGGAGTATGCCCTGTTTTTGCACGGCTTTGATACGACGGAGATCACTTTCGGCGCCAACTTGATGCAGGGTGAGCTCGTCACCGACATTGGCAAATGCAACAAGATGTTCCGCGTGGAGCGGCCTGGCGGCAATTGGCGCGACTTTTATCATGCGTCGGTTCACTTCTCGCGTTATATCCACTACACCATCACGGAGAAGCATCAGTCCGTCTGGATTGCGCAGCGCAACGGCCGGACGAAGAACGGCATGGATGCAACTGACCAAGGCATCATCAAGATGTTTGGCATGGCTCGTACCGATGATAAGGTCGGCGCATTGTCAGCGCTGCATATCGTACCGGTCTCTGTGTCGTACGAATGGGAGCCTTGCGACATCCTGAAGACGCTCGAACTGTATGCCTCGCAGTCGGGGCGCTACACGAAGAAACCCGGCGAGGACCTTAACAGCATCCTCACCGGCGTCATGCAACCGAAGGGTGACGTTCATTTTGAGGTCTGCGCGCCTATCACCGACGCCGAGCTGAAGGCGCTCGATCCGCTGACCAGCAATGAGTATCACAAAGCGGTGGCGCATCTGTTGGACACACGCATCGTTAGCGCCTATCACTTGTTCCCCAACAATTATATTGCTTATGACCTCAGATATGGCTGCAATAAATACCAGCAAATGTATACTACTGAGCAGCGTGAGGCCTTCGTCAACCACATGAAGGAACTCGACCGCTACGACACCTGCAACATGGAGCAGCTATACGACCTGTTTCTCTCCATTTACGCCAACCCGATTGTCAACAAACGTAAGATGAATGAATAAGCTGGTACTTCGTTTCTATGATTACTTCAGCAAGCACCGACGGTTGATGGTGCTGTTGCTCTTGGCTACCGTGGCATTGTTTGCGGCATTGATCTTCCGTATTCATTTCAAGGAGGATATCACCGACTTCCTGCCCCTTGACCAGGCCGACCGTCAGGCGATGAAAGTATACCAGAATCTCTCGGGTGCTGACAAGATAGTGGTGCTGATCAGCCGGAGCGATGGCAAGTCGGCGCCCGACGAACTCGTTGAGGCTGCTGATGACCTCACCGCGCAGTTGCAACACGCTGGCATACAGCCACGATACATCCAGTCGCAGATTGATTACGATGCCGCAGACCAAATGGCATCGTTTGTCTACGACAATATTCCTTACTTCCTGACGGATGCCGACTACCAGCGCATGGAGCGCTTGTTGAAAGACCCCTCCTATCCGGGGGAACAGTTGGAACGCGACAAGCAAATGCTCTTCTTGCCGGGCAGCGGACTGCTCTCAGCGCATATCGGTCAGGATCCCTTCAATCTTTTCACACCCGTCGTCCAACAGTTGGCCGACCGGCAGGTTGCCAACTATGAGCTTTACGATGGCTACCTGTTCACGCCGCGGCTCACCCACGCCCTGGTCATCGTCAATTCGCCGTATGGCTCCAGTGAGACGGCGCACAACAGTCAGTTGGTTCGTCAAGTGGAGCAGGCGCGTGGCGAGGTGATCCGCACGCATCCCTCGCTGAAAGTCCAATTGACCGGTGGCCCGGTGATTGCCTATGGTAATGCGCATCAGATTAAAATCGACAGTCTCATCTCCGTTATCTTAGCCGTCGTACTGATAACGTTGCTGCTCATTGCTGCCTTCCGTAGTCTGCGCAACATCCTGCTTATCGTGGTGTCGATAGCTTGGGGCTGGCTGTTTGCCTTAGGTATGCTCTCGCTCGTCGACCGCCATCTCTCCATCATCGTCATCGGCATCTCATCGGTCATCATCGGCATCGCCATCAACTATCCGCTGCATCTCATCTCCCATCTGAGCCATACGCCTGACCGTCGTCATGCGATGGGCGAGATACTCATGCCGTTGCTCATTGGCAATATCACCACCATTGGTGCCTTCCTTACGCTTGTGCCACTGGAGTCGGTGGCCCTGCGCGACCTCGGTCTCTTCGCGGCCTTTCTGCTTTTGGGCACCATCCTGTTTGTGGTGCTGTTCCTTCCTCATCTGGTCAAGCCGGTGGTGAGCAGCCGGCCTCATGCCGTTTTCTTGGGCAAGGTCAGCAACCTGCGGCTCGACCGCGTCGATTGGCTCATCGCTGTCGTCGCCCTGCTCACGTTGCCCTTGGCTTGGTTGAGCACGCAGTGCCGCTTCGATACCGACCTCACCCATATCAACTATATTTCCGACGAGCAGCGCGACGCCATGAAGGTGTTGTCGCAGATGCGCTCTGAGGACGACAGTCATAAGACGGTCTTCTTCCTTTCCACCGGTAAAAGCCTCGATGCAGCCCTGGCGGCTGATGAGTCTGTGCACGCTAAGTTGCTCCACGATAGTCAGTCAGCAGGCGCTGCTTCAATCAGCGGTTGTGCACCCTTCTTCTGTTCGAAGGGAGAGCAGCAACGGCGTCTCCAGCGTTGGCAGGCTTTTGTTCAACGCTATGATGCCCAACTCAAGACGGTGCTTTCGCAAAATATTGCGGCCTCTGGCTTTGCTCCAGATGCTTTTGCAGCCTTCATTCAGATACTCGACCGCAGCTATCGGCCGCAGCCTCAGCGTTATTTCTCGCCTTTGCAACCGGCGTTGGGCCAATATCTGTATAACGACCCGACGGAGAAGACGTGGAGCGTTGTCACTCAACTCCGTGTGCCGGCTAACCGCCTTGATGCCACGCTCAACCGCTTACAGCACATCGGCGACAGCCGTCACCATGCGTTTGAGATAGGGCAACTCAACAGCGTGATGGCCAACAACATCAACAACGAGTTCAATTACATCGGGTGGGCCTGCGGCTTCATTGTGTTCTTCTTCCTCTGGTTTGCCATGGGCAACTTCGAACTGGCCGCGCTGTCCTTCCTTCCTATGGCGGTCAGTTGGATGTGGATATTGGGCATCATGGCGCTGCTCCACATCGACTTCAATATCGTGAACATCATCCTGGCGACGTTCATCTTCGGTCAGGGCGACGACTACACCATCTTCATGACCGAGGGCAGCCAGTACGAATACGCCTACGGCCGTCGGTTGTTGGGATCCTACCGCAACAGCATCCTCATCTCGGCGCTCATCATGTTCATCGGCATCGGCACACTCATCATCGCGCGGCATCCGGCCCTTCACGGTTTGGCCGAGGTGACCATCGTCGGCATGTTCTCGGTGGTGCTGATGGCTTGGCTGCTGCCGCCGTACCTTTTCCGCTGGCTCGTCAGCCGTCATGGTGAATTGCGCCACCGGCCGCTGACACTGAGGTCGCTGCTCATGCCGCACCGCTATCCCCAGCAGTGTGCCACGGGGCAGCCTCGCGAGGCTTACGTGGCCTATGTGCGCGACGTGTATTACTATTGTGGCACCGACATCGTGAAGACGGTGCGTAAGGCCACAGCCGCACCGTCTGATGCTACTGAGCACGACGGTCAGCTCATCGTGGCGGGCGGCAGTTATGGTGCGGTGGCGCTGATGGAGGCGCTGGCTCATCCTGACCTTACCGTCATTGCTCAGACCATAGACGATGCCGACCGCGCCGTGACCGAGCGCATGGCTTGCCGCATCGCCCCAAATATAAAGACAACACCACAAGACACAAGCCTATGAAGTACTCCCTATGCATGTTATTGTTGTTCGTCAGCACGTTGCTTCCGGCTGGCGCACAGTCGTTTGTGAAGGTCAACCGCAACCGTACGGTCACCGTGAGTGCCCGTTTTCCCAAAGCCGATGAGGTGCGTCTTCGCGGGTCGCTGGCCGTAGAGATAAAACGCAGCAACCTGATCAAGCGCCTCAATCTGGTGCCGCGGATGTTGCAAAAAGAAGATAAGGTGTCGCTCGAAGTGCAGAACGGGCAGTGGACCTTCACGTCGAAGGCGCTGCCGTCTGACCTCTACACCTACGTCCTCAGCGTCGACGATGCCGACACCTTGGATGCGGCCAATCCCAACAAGGTGCGTGAGGTCAACACGTGGTACAACTGGCTCATCATCCCCGGTGGCCGCGGCGACGACTACCTCACGCGCGACAATGTGGCTCACGGTCGTGTGGAGACCGTGTGGTATCCCTCGTCGATTGCCGGACTGCCGCGCCGTCGTATGATGGTTTACCTGCCGCCCAATTACGACGGAACTCGTCGTTATCCGGTGCTTTACCTGCTTCATGGTGCGGGCGGTGATGAGAAGTCGTGGCTCGAACTGGGCCGGGCGGCGCAGATTATGGATAACCTCATTGCCGACAAGCGCTGCAAGGAGATGATAGTCGTCATGCCCAACGGCAACGCCGACCGCGCTGCGACGCCCGGTGAGGATCCGTACAACAAGGATATCGAGGCGGCATCGGCAGTGCCGTCGATGTTCGGCCGCATCGAGACCGCGTTCATCCCCGATATCGTCAACTACATCGACAGCCATTACGCCACGCTTGCCGACAAGGCTCACCGCGCCATTGCCGGTCTGTCGATGGGCGGCATGCACACGCTGTTCATCGCGGCCAACAACCCCGATACGTTCGACTATGTCGGTCTGTTCTCGGCAAAGATTGTCAATGAGTTTATGAAGGAGAACCGACTCCGGCGTATTAAGCGCGCTGGCAATCAAGCCAATACCATTGGCGGCCTCATACCTTCTATCACACGCAAGGGCCCGGGCATGCAGGTGTCGCAGTTGAAGCAATATGCCGACTCGGGCAATGTCGCCATCTACGACAGTCTCGAGGTCAAGCTCCAACGACAGTTCGCCGCCAAGCCGAAGCTTTATTACATCGCCATTGGCGACACCGATTTCCTATTGGATGAGAACGAGGCGTTCCTTGCCAAGCTCGACGAGAAGCACTATGCCTATACCTACAACCCCACCGATGGTGGTCACGAATGGATGAACTGGCGCCGCTACCTTGTCGACTTCCTCCCCCGTTTGTTCCCCGATAATCCTTAAAACAATGAAAGAAGAAATAAGAACTATCCTCGAAGACCTGCTTCCGCTCGTCAACTTCGACGCCGACTTCCTCTTTGCTGAGCTCGACTCGCTCGGCATCACTGCCATCCTCATGGCGCTCTCGCAGCACTATGGCATCGACTTGGAGTCGGAAGATGCCACGCCGAAGAACTTCCGCAACCTCGACAGCCTCGTGGCCCTTGTCCAGCGTAAGCTCAACGAGAAGGCTTCTCATTAGCCCCCCCCCATAAAACCCATCCCCCCATAAAACCCATCCACCCCATCCACCCCATAAAACCCATCCACCCCATCCACCCCATCCACCCCATCCACCCCATAATCCCCCATCCCTCTCCTCATGCTCAATCACTTGGAAGACTATATCGCTCGCCATGCCGCCGCCACGCCCGACCGCGTTGCCGTCGACGACCATGGCACCGTCTACACTTACGGCCAACTTTGGCTGATGGTGCAGCAGGAGGCCGAACGCCTGCGTGGCAACGGCTATGGTCCAGGTCGCCTTGTCTTTTTCCGTACATCGCAAGACGTTCATTTCATCGTTACCTACCTTGCCGTCCACCTTATTCAAGCCGTTGCGGCACCGATGGGTAAGGATCTTCCTGAGGCACAGCTGACTGAACTCGAAGCCCGTTACCACGACACGCTGCTGCCAACCGACAGTGGCGGCAAGGCTGGCATTGCCGACGTACTGTTTACCACGGGAACGACGGGGGCGCAAAAGGGGGTGATGCTTTCTCATAAGGCGCTGTTGGCCGACGCTGACAACCTCATCGCTGCGCAGGGCTTCTGTGCCGACACGGTATTCGTCATTGCCGGACCGCTCAATCACATCGGCAGTCTGTCAAAGATGTGGCCCGTCTGGGTGGTTGGTGGCAGTCTGGTGCTGCTCGACGGCATGCGCGACCTCGACGCATTCTTTCGGGCACTCGACCGCCCCGTGGGTAAGATGGCCACGTTCCTCGTTCCGACGGCTATCGACATGTGTCTGCGCTTCGGCCGCGACCGTCTGTCGCAGTTGGCTCGCCGCATCGACTTCATCGAGACCGGTGCCGCCGCCATCCCGCAGCAGTGCATGGACGGACTTTGCGCTGCGCTGCCTCATTCGCGCCTTTACAACACCTACGCCTCAACCGAGACCGGTATCGTTTGTACTTACGACTTTGCCCATGGTCAGCACGACCCTCGCTGCCTCGGAAAGCCGATGCGCAACGCCGAGGTGCGCATCATGCCCGACGGCCGCATCGCCTGCCGCGGCGACATGCTGATGAGCGGCTATCTCGACCATGACCACACGACCGAGACCATGCTCGATGACGGTTGGCTTGTAACGGAGGACTTGGGTGAACTCGATGCCGAGGGCCATCTGCTGTTCAAGGGTAGGAGAGGGGAGGTCATCAATATCGGTGGTTATAAGGTATCGCCATTAGAGGTGGAGCAGGCCGCGCGCACCGTACAGGGACTGTCCGACTGCGTCTGTCTCGCTGCCGACTCGCCATTGCTCGGCCACGTGTTGAAGCTCATCTACACCACCGACGACGGGCAACCGATGGCCAAACCGCAGTTGGCCCGCCAACTGGCCGCCCGCCTCGAACGCTTCAAGGTGCCTGCGCTCTATGAGCATGTGGCCGCCTTGCATTATACGTTCAACGGGAAAATCGACCGTAAATATTATCATCACATCACTGATAAACAATAGGTTATGGAGGTAAGAGATGTTTTTGCCATGCGTAAGGACGGCCGCTATGAGGAGGCTTATAAGGCCATCTCCAGTCTTTACGCCTTTCATCGTGGACCGCACACCAACCTCTGCATGTTCTGGTGTACGCACGACTTGTTCAAACTACGCCTGCAGCAGAAACGGGTGGATGATGCCCGCCAACTGCTCTATCAATTGGTGAAACTCTACAGTCAGATTGACGACCGCTTGGCGATGGGCAACCGCGCCATCGTCAATGCCGCACTGGCGCTGGATAAGCAGATTGATAACTTCAACCTGATTTATTTCATGCCTTACTTCAACCGTCTTACGGAGACCGATTGGCAGCCCTACGTCGTGCAGGGCCACACTGTTCCGTCGCTTGGTCAGCAGGTGGTCAACCATCTGCTCAAGAACCTGCCCGCCCGCAACGCGGCTTACATCGACGCCATTGCCGACATCTTCCATAAGGCCTTTGTCAAGGCGCCCAACTATAAGGGCAACCTGCGCCATCTGGCTCAGATGCATGCATTGGTGGGGCAGAACGACAAGGCCATCAGTCTCTACAAGCGCATGCTGTTGCGTTATCACGACAGCTACCTCTACGTGGAGTTGTCAAAGCTTGTCACCGACGAGAAGCTGCGTCTTGCCCTCTGCTGCATGGCGGTGGTCCGACAGCGGCGCCCGGAATATGCGGCGAGATACCACCTTGAGTTGGCTGTGCGCCTCAAGGTGGGTTATCCTCATCGTGCGGCTTATGAGCTGCAGCGTTATATCGAAATCCGTCAGCATCTGCGCCAACCGGTGTCGGCCTTTGCCCAGCGCATGCAGCGGGCGTTGCACGGCATACAGCCTGTCACCGCTGAATCCGAACAACAGCTGTACGACCGCGCCGAACAAGTGGTCAACCAATATATTCAGGCATAATGTCTGTGGGGGACGATAACTTTGGCATCCTAATTTCTATCTCACGCTGATGGCGCTGATTTCACTGATGCAGCATTGTGCTTGCTGCGTAAAAGGGCGCAGCCGATAAAGTCCGTGGTGATGTACGCCACCGGTGACAGTGTAGTGGCCGGCCTGGTGCCGGCCACCAGCCGCCGGTGTTGCGGGCGTGTCTCCATCTGCGAGATCAGCGTAAGCGCATCCACCTTTTTTAGCTCACGCAGATCTCGCTGACAGCGCATAGGATGCCATCAATGAAATCCGCGTTATCCGCGTGAGAAACTTACTGCGCTTACGCTGATCGCGCTGATGTGTGGGAAAAATGCCATACACTATCGGGTAACCTCTACCCGCATCGGTTCCCTCAGGTTGGCCTCCTCGTCGTCCATCACGGCTTGCCACTGGTTCATTGTGCGCACGTCGTAACCACTCCATGCGGCACCCACATAGTAGGTGAACGGCTCACGATTGGCCACTTTCTTGATGCCTACGGCATGACCGGTGGCACCACTTGTCAGGGTGTGGAGCGGCAGATAGCGCGTAGTGGCGCCGGGGAAGATGCCGCCGATATACACCTGACAGTTATTGCCTTCCATATTGTCGGTTGGATCGGCATAAAGGGCTTTGTGGGCGTTGATGCGCAGTGTGGTCGTATCTTTTTCGTGGACAACGAAACCGCCAGCCACCTCGGCGGGACGACGCAAGCCGTCATACCACACGGTAATCTTATTGAGATGGCGCCCCTTGTCCAACTGCATCACACGATGCTCGGTGACGGTCTGACCATTGATGCGGGCTGGATTGAAGGTCAGCGACAGCGTGAAGCGCAGCGGTCCATTGTCGAGAATCTCATAGTCGCGGTAGCAATAGGGCATGACCAGACTGTCGCCCAACAGAATGGCGGGTGCGCCGCAACCCAGTGTGGCACCGACCATATAGGGGTCGTAGCCATAGCCGTGGTCGACATGGAAAGAGCGGTTCAACAGCAGGGAATCGCCCTTGGCTGGATTGGCTTTCTTCATCTTTACACCCTCGAGGTTGAGGCGGTAGCGCTCAGGTGCGACAATCTCGGGCGTATTTTTCACCCACACGTCTACGCCGTAAGCCTTCTCGCCCGTCCGCTGCAATGCCGGACCATAGACACGGTAGGCGCAACGGTCATTCTCCCAGGCGATGTCGTCCTCGCGTTCCTTATATAATGCGCCGCTCACCCACACGTGCATCGGCTCTGCTTTACCCGGCCGCAGGATAAACGTTGTGGTCTCATGCGGACGCACCGAGGCATCGACAAGCAACAGACTGTCGTGTGTAATCTGATAGTCGACCTGCACACCACGGGCGTTGAACACGCGCAGACCTTTATGACCTAACAGCCGACAGACACGGCGGGCATCGGTTGATACGACCTCCTGACGCTGGCGGTCGGAAGGATTGGTCACGGTCAGCTTCAGTTCCTGAGCTTGCAGGTTGCAGCTAATACCTAATAGCGCAACAAATAAGAATTTAGTTTTCATCTTCATATATGATTTGCTTTCGATTTTGTTCAAATACGTTCGATTTTGTCCAAAGAGTCATTCCCAACCGCCTGCACCCCCGTTTTGAGGCCAAAAAATCCAAGATTTTCTTCGCCGTTACGATGAATGTTTTGTACTTTTGCAGGAAAGAGATACTAATGATTAGAGCATTCTCATGGCGCTAACCCCGTGCAAAAGTAGTAAAAAATCATTTTCCAGCAAAGAAAATATGAAAAATCAAACACAATGGCAAAATAAAGGGGATGGCCTTATGTAGTTTGCGCGGCTCATACGTAAAATAATATGGAGACATTATAAAAACTAATTATAAATTATAAAATCATGGTAAGTTTCTCTCTTAAAGACAGAGTGGCCCTTGTCACAGGTGCCTCACATGGTATTGGAATGGCTATTGCCGAAGCTTATATGGATGCTGGCGCCAAAGTTGTGTTCAACAGCAGTAATGCCAAGTCGCTTGAGCGCGGACTGGCTCAGTATCATGCTGACGGTTATAACGACATCCGCGGATACGTATGTGATGTATGCGATGAGAAGGCTGTGCAGCAGATGGTGGCACAGATTGAGCAGGAGATTGGCACCATCGACATCCTTGTCAACAATGCCGGCATCATCCGCCGCATTCCGATGGAGGAGATGAGCGTCGAGGAGTTCCGCAAGGTTGTTGACACCGACCTCAATGCACCGTTCATCGTGTCGAAGGCTGTCATCCCCGGCATGAAGCGCCTCGGCCACGGCAAGATCATCAATATCTGTTCGATGATGAGTGAGCTCGGTCGCGAGACGGTGTCGGCTTACGCTGCCGCTAAGGGTGGACTGAAGATGCTTACCCGCAATATCTGCTCCGAATTCGGTGAATACAACATCCAGTGCAACGGCATTGGCCCGGGTTATATCGCTACCTCACAGACAGCTCCGCTGCGTGAGCGCCAGCCCGATGGCAGCCGTCACCCCTTCGATGCCTTCATCATTTCCAAGACACCGGCAGCCCGCTGGGGCACCGTTGAGGACCTGCAGGGACCAGCTGTATTCCTTGCTTCGCCGGCTTCCGACTTCGTCAACGGCCACATTCTCTATGTTGATGGTGGCATCTTAGCATATATTGGTAAGCAGCCGAAGTAATCATGAACGTATTTTCTTATATCATCTCCTTGGGCGCCTCTGTCATGATGCCTATCCTCTTCACCATCATTGGTGTGTGTATAGGCATGAAATTTGGCAAGGCGCTTAAGTCAGGTCTCTACGTGGGCGTCGGTTTCGTTGGCTTGGGCATCGTCACCTCACTGCTCACCACCAACTTCAGCGACCCGCTCACGGCTATCTCTCAGATTTACCATCTGCAGCTCAACGTCTTCGACATGGGTTGGCCTGCCGCAGCTGCCGTGGCCTACAATACGGCCGTGGGTGCGCTCATCATCCCTATCTGCTTGGGTATCAACTTCCTGATGCTCATTACGAAGACCACACGCACGGTGAATATCGACCTGTGGAACTACTGGCATTTCGCCTTCATTGGCGCCGTGGTTTATTTCGTTTTCGGCCAGAGCCTGCTGTGGGGTTACTTCGCCGCCATTGTCTGCTACATGATTACGCTGGTTTGTGCCGACCTTACGGCTGACCGTTTCCAGCGTTACTACAACCTGCCAGGCATCTCTATTCCGCAACCCTTCTGCCAGAGTTTCATGCCGTTTGCGCTGGCTATCGGCTGGCTGTTGGACAAGATTCCCGGTTTCTCCAAGCTCGACCTCGATGCCGAGGGCATGAAGCGTAAGTTCGGCGTATTGGCCGAGCCGCTGGTGCTGGGTGTCATCGTCGGTATGCTCATCGCTTTGGCAGCCCATCAGGATGTCAAGGGAGTGCTGTCGCTCGGTGTGATCATGGGTGCTGTGATGGAGCTCATTCCGCGCATCACCAAGCTCTTCATCGATGGCTTGATGCCTATCTCCGACAAGACCAAGGAAGTTGTCGACCGCCGTTTCAAGGGTAAGAAGGTGCATATCGGCATGAGTCCGGCGCTGGTCATCGGCCACCCCACCACGCTCGTGTGCTCACTCATCCTCATTCCGGTGATCATCGCTGTGGCAGTCGTCGTGCCCGGCAACCAGTTCCTGCCTTTGGCTTCGCTGGCCGGCATGTTCTACCTCTTCCCCATCGTCTTGCCCTATACCAAGGGTAATGTGGTGAAGACGCTCATCATCGGTCTGGTGGCTTTGACTATCGGTTTGTATTTCGTCACCGATATGGCGCCCGACTTCACCAAAGCCGCTTCGGCTGTGTTTGCGGCAACCGGCGATAAGGCCGCCAAGGTGCCTGACGGGTTCGAGGCCGGCAGCATCGACTTCGCCTCGTCGCTCTTTGGCTACACCATCTATGCCCTGATGAAATACATCAAGTGGATTGGTGCCGCCATTCTCGTCGTCATCACCGTTGCACTCATGTTGGTCAACCGCCGCCTCATCGTCAAGGATGAGCGCCTGGCCAAGCAGCAGATTAATAATAACACTGAAAGTAACTGATAAAATGAAGAAACTTGTTTTGTTTGCCGCCTTCCTTTGCGCCAGCGTCTGCACCTGGGCGCAGGGCTATGAGGTGAAGGCAGAGAATAGTTACACCTATTATAATACGCGCTGGCCGTCGTCGCCGGCCGACGCGAAGCATTACGACACCGACCGTCTGCGTGCCGAGTATGCCATCGAGAAGGTGTTTGCCCCAGGCGAGGTCAACTGGACCTATACGCTCTTCGACCGTCTGCTCATCGGTGGCGCTGAACCCACAGCCACTCCGCTGAAGCTGACGAGCATCGCACCGCTCTATACCGAGAAGCCCAACGACAAACGCCGGTTGCTCGACAACCGTGAGATAGGCATCATCAATATCGGCGGACCCGGCGTGGTGACCGTCGACGGCAAGAGCTACGACCTGGACTTCCAGGAGGCGCTCTATGTTGGCCGTGCCACTGACAAGGCCAACAAAGAGATTGTGCTCTCGAGCAAGGATGCCGCCAATCCGGCAAAGTTCTATATGAACTCGGCGCCCGCCCAGTGCGAGTATCCCACGAAGAAGGTGACGCTGAAGGAAGCCAACAACATCAAGGCCGGTTCAATGGCCGAGAGCAACGACCGCGTCATCCATCAGATGCTTATCGATGGCGTCGCCGGTGTGCGCACCTGCCAGCTGCAGATGGGTATCACCGAACTGAAGACCGGTTCGGTGTGGAATACGATGCCGGCCCACACCCACCTGCGCCGCATGGAGGCTTATATGTATTATAAGGTGCCCGAGGGTCAGAAGATCCTCCACATCATGGGTGAGCCGCAGGAGACGCGCCCCATCTGGCTGAACAACGAGCAAGCCGTCATCTCGCCGCAATGGAGCATCCACTGCGCTGCCGGAACGAGCAACTACACGTTCATCTGGGGCATGGCCGGAGAAAACCTGGTCTATACCGACATGCAGACGGTGAAGATTCCAGACCTCAGATAAGGTGCCAACCCTGCCCACGGCCTTCAGGCCGGGACAGGGCGCGCATCATTAAGCAACAACGTTTTTTACCTAAAATAAAAGAGTTAAAATGAAGAATAAAATTGTTACCTTAGGGGAACTTATGCTTCGTCTGTCTCCGGCTGGCAACAGCCGTTTCGTTCAGGCCGACAAGTTCGACGTCATCTTCGGTGGCGGCGAGGCCAATGTGGCCGTCAGCCTGGCCAACTACGGCCATGAGAGCTGCTTCGTCAGCAAACTGCCTGCCCACGAGATCGGTCAGGCTGCCGTCAACTCACTGCGCCGTTATGGTGTTGACACACAATACATTGTACGCGGTGGCGACCGCATCGGCATCTACTATTGCGAGACCGGTTCGGCCATGCGTCCTTCGAAGGTAATCTATGACCGCGCCCATTCAGCCATTGCCGAGGCCGAAGTAAGTGATTTCGATTTCGACAAGATTATGGAGGATGCCGTGTGGTTCCACTGGACGGGCATCACCCCGGCCATCTCCGACAAGGCTGCCGCCATCGTCGAGGAGGCCTGCAAGGCTGCCAAGCGCCACAACGTGACCGTCAGCTGCGACCTCAACTTCCGCAAGAAGCTGTGGAGCTCGGAGAAGGCGCAGCGCATCATGCGTCCGCTGATGCAGTATGTCGATGTCTGCATCGGCAACGAGGAGGATGCCCAGCTCTGCCTCGGCTTCAAGCCTGATGCCGACGTTGAGGCTGGCCGCACCGACGCCGAGGGCTATAAGGGCATCTTCCGTCAGATGCTCAAGCAGTTCGATTTCAAGTATGTCGTCTCTACGCTGCGTGAGTCTCACTCCGCTTCCCACAACGGCTGGAAGGCCATCATCTACAATGGCGATGAGTTCTATGAGTCACGCCATTACGATATCCTGCCCATCGTTGACCGTGTCGGCGGCGGCGACAGCTTTGCCGGTGGTCTCATCCATGGCTTGCTGACGAAGCAGACGCAGGGCGAGGCCCTCGAGTTTGCTGTGGCTGCATCGGCATTGAAGCATACCATCCCCGGCGACTACAACCTCGTCAGCACTGCTGAGGTGGAGGCACTGGCTGGCGGCGACGGCAGCGGACGTGTACAGCGATAAGTTTGTTTTACTACAACGTTTTAATAATCAGAAAAATGGCTAAGTTTAATCAAATAGAAGTTTATCAAAAGATAGCAGCTACGGGCATGGTGCCCGTATTCTACAATGCCGACGTTGAGGTGGCCCAATCGGTCATCAAGGCTTGTTACGACGGTGGCGTGCGCGCCTTCGAGTTCACCAATCGTGGTGACTTCGCTCACGAGGTGTTTGCCCAGGTCATCAAGTTCGTGCGCAGCGAGTGCCCCGAACTGGCATTGGGTGTAGGTACCGTCATCGACGCACCGACGGCCGTGCTTTACATGCAGATGGGCGCCGACTTCGTGGTGAGTCCGTTGCTCAACCCCGAGGTCTCTCGCGTTTGCAACCGTCGTTGCGTGCCTTATGTACCGGGTTGCGGTTCGGTGAGCGAGGTCAGCACCGCGCAGGAGCTGGGCAGCTACATCGTGAAGTGCTTCCCCGGCAGTGTCCTAACGCCGAAGTTCATCAAAGACATCCTTGGTCCGTTGCCTTGGAGCAAACTGATGGTCACCGGTGGTGTGGCTCCGACCGAGGAGAGCATGAAGGACTGGTTCGGTGCAGGCGCCATGAGTGTTGGCATGGGCAGCAAGCTCTTCCCCAAGGATAAGGTTGCAGCCAAGGATTGGCAGTATGTCACCGACAAGTGCCGCGAGGTGCTCGGCTACATCAGTCAACTGAAATAGTTTATAGGCCGTCGGCAGCAATGCCGATGCTCCTACATTTTTTGTTTTTATCCCTCAGCAGTCTCAGCAATGTTACAACTTGTTGTCACTCAAAAAGATATAACCGAAAAGTAGGCGCAGAAGACCTCGCAAACCCTCAGCGATCCCTCAGCAACCCTCAGCGGGCTGAATTCGCGATACCATAGCTATCGCACCGCGATACCATAGTTATCGCACCGCGATACCATAGTTATCGCATCGCGATACCATAGTTATCGCACCGCGATACCATAGCTATCGCAAAGGCCCTATCGACATGTAGTTATCACAAGGCGGTTGGTGGCCGGCACAAGACCGGCCACTACACTGGCTGCTTCGTCGGCAGGAATGCCGACGCTCCTACTTCTGCTTATTGTAATGACTGGACTTCTGTCTTCTGTCTTCTGGACTTCTGTCTTCTGGACTTCTGGACTTCTTTCTCACGACTTCGGTCTTCCGCTTATTGTAATGACTGGACTTCTGTCTTCTGTCTTCTGGACTTCTGTCTTCTGGACTTCTAATAACTTCCGACTTCAGTCTACCGTCTTCCGACTTCGCTGAGACTTCGCTGAGGGTTTGCGGATACTTTTGCGCCCGATGGATTGCCGCATCTATCTGTATATCAAATAATTATTATACTGCTGAGAGTGCTGAGGGATAATAATTCAAATTACTCAAGTCTATAAGTATTTGATAGATAGAATCATTAATCCGTAATAGGCACAGCCGATAAAGTCCGTGGAGATGTACGCCACCGGTGACAGTGTAGTGGCCGGCCTGGTGCCGGCCACCAGCCGCCGGTGTTGCGGGCGTGTCTTCATCTGCGAGATTAGCGTAAGCGCATCCGCCTTTTTTTTCAGTGAATTTTGTTTTTTTCTTTCAGTGGTAACATTTGTTACCGCAAATACTTAATGTTGCTTAAAGTTTAAGGCGATGAGTCCGGTTTAAGGGCACAGAGGATATTTTCCGTGGAATCATGGTAAGTTTATATGTAAAGGGGAAGGAAAATGGTCATGTACAGGCTTACGCTCCTACCGTAGGGAATGAGGCTTAGAGTGGGATAGCCTTACGAGCAAGCTCGTAAGGCTATCCCACTCTTAGAAAATAGACTCTTTCGTTTCGGTGGTGAGTAGTTCAAGTGCTTTCATTCCCATGACCGAATTACCTTTCTTGTTGAGTCGCGGACTCCATACCGCTACGGAATAGCGGGATGGATAAATGGCGGCGATACCTCCGCCCACACCGCTTTTTCCGGGTAGTCCTACAAGGTAGGAGAACTCGCCAGCCTCGTCGTAGAA
>Ga0256404_1000911_pt1 | contig 75374 bp, 69 predicted proteins | sample RumenRJG_01DNA_FD_185990 | JGI IMG/M metagenome (GOLD analysis project Ga0256404, IMG submission 185990) | Bovine rumen microbial communities from Lethbridge, Alberta, Canada - RJG_01 | ecosystem: Host-associated > Mammals > Digestive system > Stomach > Rumen | place: Canada: Alberta | collected...
AATGGGGCGCAAAAAAATATATGGACATGAAGCATCTATATGGATGTGATGCCGAGACCATCCTTGACTAATTGCAACGAGGATGCGGTTCATGATTTTGCGAAAGAATCTTGACACTACCAAATCAAGAGGTATTATTGAATAGTAAGCGCTAAATCATCCGGTGTATGGTAAGCGCTAAATCACCTGGTGTATAATTCATCGCCTTGATAGTTCACCCTTTCGTTGTCGCTGAGGCACATATCAAAAAAGCTCCGCTGCGGAGCAGTGGAGCTTGGATGGTTCATTTGCAGTTTTTCTGGATGATCTCGTTCTATGGCAGGACGTCGTCGAGGTGCTCGGGATGCCGCTGGATGTCAGCATCCGGCAGGTGTTCGAAGAGGTACTTGAGTGGAACGGGTTCAGGCCGTTGGCCTTGGCAGTCTCGATGATGCTGTAGCTCTGCGAGGCGGAAGGGGTCCTTGGGCTCGGCGGGGAAATGTGGCCTGAGTGAATGCAATCCATGGGCTCGGCGGGGGAGCTTCGATTGACTTTTCTCTATTTTTATGGTATGCTTTGCATAGATAAAAAGAGCGAACCTAAGATGGTCGGCTCGGCATATCTGTAGACGAAAAATTTCGGCCATACAAACAGCGGTGCTGACGCTGATGGCCACCGTGCATCCCCGAAGAAGTCGTCCCTGGCAGGACGGCTTTTTCATTTGTGGACGTACGCCGAAGGGTTACTTGCGAATGATGCGGAGCAGTTCCAGCAGGAACTTTCCGTCAATGACCCCGAAGGACGCCAATACAATCAAGGCAAGAAAGACTAGCACTGAGAGTGCAGCCAGTCCGCAGACCGTGAGGATTGCGACCTCCGAGGAGAAAAACGCTTCCATAGAAGCAGGCATTCGTCACGTGATACCAGAGGCATCACGTCCCTTTCTTTCTTGGATTTATGCCGGAGCCAGGCGGCTCGACTACCGATGACCATCAATTGTATCGTAGATGACAGCAAAATGCTGTGTTCGCTCTAAGGGAGGAATCTCCCTCTGCTATAGTATAACAGGAATGGGGGATATCAGCAAGAAGACTACCACATCTACCGCTGTGCGTCATCTTCTCTAGGGGAGAAAGCAATGGCCAGCGTCTTGCCGGTGCCGACAGGGCCGTAGAGGATGAGGTTCTTGTGCTCTCGGATGAATTGGCAGCTCTCCAGCTCTTCACGGCTAAACAGCAGCGGGAACTGGATGTGGCCGTACTCGTAGCCTTCAAAGGTCTTGTAGGTCGGGATGTTTTCTGTCAAGCAATTTTCCTCATTTTCATCATCGAAATTCCCCATCGTCATCGTGGGGAAATCCCCACTTTCAGCAGGTCTTGTCAGGAAGCAGGTTCCACTACTGCGTCCTGCCGCATGAGGGCGTGTTCCATCCGGTAGCTCCGGGCGCCGGCCATCAGGAGATGGCCGTGGTTGGCCAGCCGGTCAAGCATGGCGGCTGCCATCTGTTCATCGGTAATGACGCGGTCCACCTTCCCTGTGCGCGGGGAAGGCTTTTTGTTTGGAGGAGTGCTGGTGTCTGCTGACGGATGTCGTCGCCTCTGTTGATGAACTTTTCTTTTTGCGCTATAATGTGAATATATTGTAAAGTTTCGGAGCAATGGCCTTCTGGAGAGAAAGGAATTTCGAGATGGGGAAAATATTAGGAATTGCGATACAGAATTATGGCTCTTTAAAAGATATCTCGCTGGGCAAGCTTCTCAGCAATCAGTCGGGCGCAGAGCTCAGCAATATGACTGCGATTATCGGCCCTAGCGGAAATGGCAAGAGCACCTTGGCAGATGCATTTGGTTTTTTGTCAGACAGTTTGGCGGAGGGAGTAGAGCGCGCCTGTGACGCGCGGAATCGCGGCGGCATCCGACAACTGCTGTCACAGGGGAGTGAAGGGCCAATCCACTTTGAGATTTACTACAAAGAGACGCAGAATGACAGCCCCATCACCTACGAATTATCGGTGGCCAAAGACCGCATGGGCCGTCCCTATGTTGCAGAAGAACGCCTGCGCCAGCGCCGGGCGGGAGAGCGCAATGGCAGACCTCTCTCGTTCCTGCACTTGCTGAACGGCAAGGGGTACGCTTTCGAAGGCAAGAAGGGCGGACAGGAAGATGACGGTAAATCCGAGGGCGAGAAGCAGGAGGTAGAGCTCGCGGACAATCGCAAGCTCGGCATCGTGACGCTCGGAGCCATGAAGCAGTACACGCGCATCGAGAAGTTCCTGAACTTTCTGCGCAGCTGGTATCTCTGCTACTTCACGCCAGATGCCGCACGCCAGCTCCAGTCCTTGTCGCCAGACCCGTATCTCAATCGCGATGGCAGCAACCTCAACAACGTCGCTCAGTACATGTACCGAAGGAATCCCGTGGAATTCAAGAAGATCCTCGCCGACATCCAGACCAAGATACCGAACATCCGCAGGATTGAACCTATCGAGATGCCAAACGGCCAGATTGCACTCGCATTCTGGCAGAACGATTTCAAGGAGCCCTTCTACTCACAGCGCATGTCAGACGGCACGCTGAAACTCTTTGCATACTATCTCCTGCTGCATGAGCGCAATCCGCGGCAGCTGATCTTTGTAGAAGAGCCAGAGAACGGCCTGTATCATAAATACTTGGCAACGCTCGCTCTCGAGATGAAATTGAACGTTGGCAAGGGATACGGAAAGCAATTGTTTGTGACGACACACAGTCCCTTTTTCGTCAACGCACTGTCTCCCGAGCAGGTATGGGTACTCTCCAAGGGAGAAGACGGCTTCTCCACGATCAAGAAAGCTTCAGAATATCAGTTCGTGAAAGACCTCGTCAGTGAAGGTGCGACCGTAGGCGATCTCTGGTACAGTGAATACTTTGGCTGATAGCAGATGACAGGTGCAGATTGTTTGATAGAGGGATATACCTATGTTTGTTTATTTTTTGCTTGAAGATATGTCCAGCGGAGTACTCATTGACGTCTTGATGAAGAAGTTCAAGGCAAGATATCCTGATGCTGAGTATAAAAGTCGTTCGTTCAAAGGGCTGGGGGGATTCACAAAGAAGAATACCGTTAAAGAAACGAAGACGGGCAAACTCCTGAATGACCTGAGTACTTATCTACGTGCATTTGACAAAACTTTGCAGTATCAGCCTGATGCAGCAGTCTTTGTCGTTCTAGACAATGATGATAATGATGCAACTGCGTTCCGAGCAAGATTAGAGAAGGTCGCTGCTGATAATAATATCACAGTCGATCATGTATTCTGCATCGCAATCGAAGAAGTGGAGGCCTGGCTCTTGGGCGATAGAGAGGCCCTGCAAAAGGCTTACCCAACGGCAAAAATGCAGAAAATGAAGGATTATAAACAGGACAGCATTTGCGGCACGTGGGAGGTACTCGCTGATGTTGTCTACCCCAAAGGCATCAAGCAATTCAAGAAAGACTTCCCGACCTTTATGGAAGTGGGTAAGAAGAAAAGCGAGTGGGCAAAACAGATTGGTCAGTACATGGTTCCCGAGCACAATATATCGCCAAGCTTCCAGTTCTTCTGGGGCGAGCTGACAAAGCGCGCTGTATCATGACTGTTGTCTTGTTGTAACACATAAGATTTTGGAGTATAAAGGTAAGTGATCCTATTCCGTCTGACTATAGATTGGGAGGATATGCAGGCTTTTCTTTCAGAGCGTATTGTGCTATAATGAGTTGTTAATTTTATTAAAAGTAGGCTTTGAGCCGTGCGATATGTCGGGAAAATAGGTATTTGGGATGAAGGTTTTGGTCACTGGCGGTGCTGGTTTTATTGGTTCGCATCTTGTTCGTCGGTTGATGGCGCTCGGGCATGAGGTCACGGTGCTGGACAATCTGTCGACGGGGGTGCGGGCGCATTTGCCGGAAGAGGGCTTCACTTTCTGGGAGCTCGATGACAGGGCGCCGGAGGCGCGGGAACGCATCGCGGCGGGGCATTTTGATGCGATCGTGCATCTGGCTGGTCAGACGATGGTCGATGCGTCGATCCGCGACCCGCATTTCGATGCGAGCGAGAATGTGCTCGGCACGGTCAATGTGCTGGAGGCGGCGCGCGCGAGCGGGGTGAAGCGCGTGATCTTTGCCTCGACGGCGGCGGCTTACGGCGATGTGGAAGAGGATGTGCTGCCGCTGCAGGAGCAGCTGCCGCTGGCACCGATGTCGTTCTACGGGCTGACGAAGGTCGTGGCCGAGCGCTACCTCGCGCTTTACCAGGCGCTCTACGGCCTCGACTACGTCGTGCTGCGCTTTGCCAATGTCTACGGCGAGCGCCAGGGCGACAAGGGCGAGGGTGGCGTCATCAGCATCTTCGCAAAGCGCGTGGCGAAGGGCGAGCCGCTGATTATCTTCGGCGACGGCGGCCAGACGCGCGACTTCATCTATGCGGGCGACATCGCGAACGGCATCGTGCACGCGCTGACGACGGAGCACGCGAACACGGCCTACAACCTCAGCACGCAGACGGAGACGAGCCTCAATGACCTCGTTACGATCTTCGGCAAGGCCGTCGGCCGGGAGCTGCATCCTGCGCATCAGGCCGCGCGCGAGGGCGACATCTATCGCTCGATGCTCGCCAACGAGAAGGCAAAAGCATCGCTCCACTGGCAGCCGGAGGTCTCCCTCGAAGATGGCCTGCGCCGTACTGTTGCATACTTTGCCAGTGCGGAGCTGTGATGTGTGCAGATCTACAGAGGCAATTATATCCATAGTATCGTCGAGCTCTTGCGCAAATGCTACGTCGAGCGGCCTTTATCTGCGGCCCTTAACCGCTGCTGGCCGTCACTCCGGCGGGCGGCGTGTACTTTGCGGGCGCGGCGGGGCTGAGGGACCACATCCACCGCTGCGCGGTCTCCTTTCTTCAGGGGAGAAGGCTTTGGGGGATTGACAGGGGGCGGGGAGTCTGGTATACTATTATCTGTTAACGATGCATGATGTGTCGTTTTGCCGGAGTGGCGGAATTGGCAGACGCAGCAGACTCAAAATCTGCCGTTGGCAACAACGTACCGGTTCAAGTCCGGTCTTCGGCACCACTTGCTATGTGAGGCTTCGCGGGGTTCTGCGGGGCCTTTTTTGGTGTCTGCCCGGCGGCGGGGATGGCGATGATGTGGAGGGACTGGGATGGAGAAGCAAGGTTGCTGGAATGATATGGGGCGGCGCGGCTGCATGGAGGCGGTGGCGGATCTCTTGCACGTGGAGCTGCGGGAGGTGTTTGCCGTCGAGGGCGTGGCGGAGGCGCTGTTCTTCCTGGCGGAGGACGGGCTCTACGCGATGGCGGTGCAGGCGGACCTGCTCGGCACGCTGTCGGCGGAGGAGCTGGAGGCGGCCCGGGCGGCGGCTGTGCTCGACAAGGGATGCCTGGCGGACCTCCTGAGCGGGGCGGCGCGGATCCGCATGGAGCCTTTCGTGCCGGTGGAGCCGGACTATTACTACTACATGGCGGACGACAATACGGTGCGCGGGTGCAACTGGCACGGCACGTTTGCGGACTTCGCGCATGCGGCGGCGGGCAACTGCTTCCGGACGGAGGCGGAGGTGCTGCGCTATCTGCCGCAGCTCGCGGAACAGCTCAAGGCGCGTTACCGGGCGGAGCGCGGCCTGGCGGCGCCGGAGGAGGCGGGGCCGGCGGATGAGCTCAGCCTCTTTGATGAGCTGCCGCATGACTGATGGCCGCTCCGTGGACACGAGGAAAGGAAAAGACCGCATCCGGCAGGGAACTGCCCGGATGCGGTCTTTTGGCGTGCTTGTGGTCTTATTCGTCGTCGCCGGAGTTGTCGTGGTCGGCGCCGGAGTAGGAGCCGGTGTAGTCGGCGGGATAGATCGTGATGTCGTAGTGGTTGTTGTTCCACTCGTGGGAGAGGTGATGCTTGAAGGGGGTGAGGGCCTCGAGGAGGATGCGGTAGGCCGTCGTGCCGGCGTAGATGCCGGAGTCGGAGATGTCGACTTTGTAGCCGTTCTCGTGGGAGTAGGTGCCGTGAGCGTGGTAACCGTACTCAGCGCCACCCGTGAGGACGAAGGAGACGCCGGCCGACTGGGCGAGGGTGTTGAGCGTGTCGAGGAAGGCGACGGTCGAGCTCTTGAAGTGCTCGGTGTCGGTCACATCGTTTGCATCCCACGGCGTGTCCATGCCGTAGACGCTGCTCCACTTGTGGAGGTTGCTCTTGCCGAAGTCGGTGCGGACGGCGTAGGCGTCAGCCGTGGAGCTGCTGCCCGGTGCGGGCTGCGAGGGGATGATGGACGGCAGGTCAATCGCGGGCGTGATGGGCGAAGTCGGCGTCACGGGCGAGAGCGGGGAGATCTTGGCTTCGACCTCGGCATTTTTGCTGTAGCCTGGCTCGGTGGGCAGATGGCGCTGCATGGCGGCCGGTGCGGTCATGGCGGCGTCGTGCTTGACCATGGCGGAGGCGCTGCCCGTCAGGGCAGCCTCATCACGATGCGAAGAGACGTGTGCGGTGACGGCGGCCGGCTTGACGGCTGGCGCGGCTGAGACGGCAGTGGTGCTGGCTGCGGCGCACGCGAGGAGCGCGGCGGCAAATAAGGTTCTCACGGTTCTTGTTTTACGACTCAATAAAAAGACCTCCTAGGCACTGGACACATATCACGATTTTGCGATTCTAACGACAAATCGAACGATTTGCCAATAGAATACGCTTACTAAAGCTCTTAATGATTCTTTATTATACTATTTTTGTCGCAATCCGTAAAGGCGGGGGGCTTGACAGAGAACTTCCCGCCGCGCGTGCGGGCAAAAAAAGAAGCGGCTGACAAATGGGGGAGTCAGCCGCTGTGGCAGTTGAGGAAGTGAAAGGATATCAACTGCCACACCAAAGGGATCGGATAGTCTATCACCACTATCCATTTGCAACACTTCGCCGCTCCGTCGCGGAATTCCTGCTGATTTTTGGATAAAATTCCGCAGATTGGTCCGTTTTCCAAATGGCGTACTTTGGTACGGCGGCCGCGCGATGTGGTATAATGGATAAGTTGATACGGTTTGGAGGGGGGATACGGATGGCAGTATTTGGGGAACAGCTGCTCGCGCTCGTGGCGGTGGTCTTCATCGCGTTCGGCACGGTCTACGGCTACCGCAGCTGGCGCAAGAACAAAATGCGCTGAAACCTCTGCCGAAAAGCAGGTGCACTTGCTTTTGGCGGGGCAATCATGATAGAATTCTCATGTATTTTAAAATTTCTATGATAGTTGTGAGTGGGGGAATCCTGATGAAGAAGACTTTGCTGGCCGGTATGATGGCGGCTGCGGCATCGGTCATGGCGCCGGGGCTGGCCGGGGCGGAAGCTGTGACGGCGGATGTGCCGACGGGGAGCGTCTATTACGACTATGTCGACAAGCTCAGCGGCATGGGCTACATCGATGCACTGCCGGACGGCGCGCGCCCGTACAGCCGCATGCAGATGGCGAAGTGGGTGCTGCAGGCGGAGAAGAACGCCAAGAGCAAGCCGATGCCTGCTTACCTCGCGGATGAGCTCGCCTCGATGCGCCAGGCCTTTGGCGCGGAAATCGCGGTGCTCAAGGGCAGGAGCGACCAGGAGGATGTCGCGCTGCGCGAGGCTTCGGTGCAGCTCGCGAGCTACGGCAGCGACCAGGCGTCGTACAAGGAGAGCAAGAAGGATGTCCAGCCGAATGCACATTGGCAGCCGTTTGGCCAGGGCACGAAGGGCTATGACTACGCGGACGGCTTCAATGCGGTCGCCAAGGCGGAGGTCTCGGGCAACATCGGCCACAAGACGGCTGTCTCGCTGACGCCGCGCCTGAGCTGGAACGATGACGATGATCTGGAGCTCAAGCTCGAGGAAGGCTATGTCAAGACGAAGACGGGCATCGTCGAGTACCTCGCGGGCCGCCAGGCGCTGCGCTACGGCCAGGGCAAGACGGGCACGCTCGTGCTCGACGATACGATGAAGCCGATGACGATGGTCCAGGCGCATCTCGAGGACGACATGCCGGTGCGCGGCTTCTTCCGCTTCCTCGGCAAGCAGAACTACCACGTCTTCTACGGCCAGCTCGAGGGCGACCGCGAGGACCGCGTGGCGAAGGGCCACACGGACTACGACCATGCGGGCCTCCTGGGGCTGCGCGCGGACTTCACGCCGTCGGATGCCTTTACGTTCGGCCTGATGCGCGTCTCGATGCTCGGCGGCGACGGCAATGCGCTCTCGAAGTCGGACTGGCGCCACTGGGTGACGGGCCACAACTCGGAGGCGGAGGGTGACCGCTGGAATGATATCGCGGGCGGCGACTTCCGCGTGCGCCTGCCGGGTGTCCAGTTCTACGGCGAGGTCTACGGCGAGGACGCGGGCGGCCTGCAGCCGACGGAGCGCGGCTACCGCTTCGGCACGTACCTGCCGCAGCTGACGCGCGATGGCTCGTGGGACATGACGCTCGAGTACGCCTCGACGAACCCGTTCTGGTACAAGCACCAGAAGTACCAGAACGGCTGGACGTACAGCGATGACATCATCGGCGATGCGATGGGCAACAATGCCAAGAAGTACTACCTCGGCGTCAACCACTACCTGCCGGGCGAGAACCAGATCGGCGCGTACTTCATGCGCACGCAGATGGACCGTGGTGCGATGAACCACCCGAACGTCTATGAGGCAGCGCTGACGGGCCGCCTGAAGCTGCAGGACCACTTCTTCCTCGACGGCTCGCTCGGCCTCGCGAAGATCGAGCATGCCGACTACACGGCGCGCAACGACAAGGACGTCTTTGCGACGGCCATGGCCCGCTGGCAGTATTGATGCAGAGAAAAGCCAAGGAAATCCCCTCGGATTCCCTTGGCTTTTTTCTTTGCGCCGGGGCGCGGGCGGTGCTATAATGAAGCTATGGGAGCACCATGCTCTTGTAACAGTGTAAACCGCGTTTCAAAAAGGGATTGACAAGCCTTTTCCTTTATTGTAGACTAGTAACAATATATTTGAGGAAGGTCCTCAGGAGATTCAAGAAAGAAGGGGTTACGTTGGCATTCTATTTCAAGGAACCATCACACACGTTTGGAGAGTATCTTCTCGTCCCAGGTTATTCGTCGGATAAGTGTATCCCGAATAACGTCTCTCTCAAGACGCCGCTGGTGAAGTTCAAGAAAGGTGAAGAACCGAAGATCTCGATGAACATCCCGATGACGTCTGCCATCATGCAGGCTGTCTCGAACGACAAGATGGCAATCGCACTCGCGAAAGAGGGCGGTGTCTCGTTCATCTACGGCTCGCAGAGCATTGAAGCAGAAGCTGCCATGGTATCCCACGTCAAGAACTACAAATCCGGTTTTGTCAGCAGTGACTCCAACATCAAGCCGACGACGACGCTCGGCGAGATCCTGGATCTCCTGCAGAAGACGGGCCATTCGACGATGGCCGTCACGGAAGACGGCACGCCGACGGGCAAGCTCCTCGGCATCGTGACGAGCCGCGACTACCGCATCTCGCGCATGAGCCTCGACACGAAGGCGGAGACGTTCATGACGCCGTTCGAGAAGCTCGTCTACGCGGATGCGGACACGACGTCTTTGACGAAGGCGAACGACCTCATCTGGGAGAACAAGCTCAACATGCTGCCGCTCGTCGACAAGAACCAGCGCCTGCGCTACATGGTCTTCCGCAAGGACTACACGGACAACAAGGAGCATGAGCTCGAGCTCATCGACGAGAACAAGCGCTACATCGTCGGTGCCGGCATCAACACGCGCGACTACGCGGAGCGCGTCCCGGCTCTCTTGAAGGCCGGTGCGGATGTGCTCTGCATCGACTCCTCGGAAGGCTTCTCGGAGTGGCAGCGCATCACGCTCAAGTACATCCACGAGCACTTCGGTAGCGATGTCAAGGTCGGCGCGGGCAATGTCGTCGACGCCGAGGGCTTCCGCTTCCTCGCTGAGGCGGGTGCGGACTTCATCAAGGTCGGCATCGGCGGCGGCTCCATCTGCATCACGCGCGAGACGAAGGGCATCGGCCGCGGCCAGGCCACGGCGCTCATCGATGTCTGCGCGGAGCGCGACCGCTACTACGAGGAGACGGGCGTCTACATCCCGGTCTGCTCCGACGGCGGTATCGTCCACGATTACCACATGACGCTGGCCCTCGCGATGGGCGCCGACTTCCTGATGCTCGGCCGCTACTTCTCGCGCTTCGACGAGAGCCCGACGGACAAGGTCAAGGTCAATGGCACGTACTACAAGGAGTATTGGGGCGAAGGCTCGAACCGCGCCCGCAACTGGCAGCGCTACGATCTCGGCGGCGCGCGCAAGCTCTCCTTCGAGGAAGGCGTTGACTCCTATGTCCCGTACGCCGGCCCGCTCAAGGACAATGTCAACATCACGCTGGCCAAGATCCGCTCGACGATGTGCAACTGCGGCGCACTGACGCTGCCGGAGCTGCGCGAGAAGGCGAAGATCACGCTCGTCTCGGCCACGAGCATTGTCGAGGGCGGCTCGCACGATGTCATCCTCAAGGACAAATTCGGCCGCAACTGACGGCTTCCTGTCATATGTCAGCCCGGAACTCGCTTCCGGGCTGTTTTTTTGTCTCGGAACGGCGTTTGTCTCGAAACGGCGGAGGTTCATGACGAAACGGCGTATTTTCATGACGCGGCAGGATTTTGACTTTGGCAGGGCGAATGCTATAATATGAATGGAAATCGTTTACGGATGTGCTGCGCGGAGGTCTACCGTGGCTCTGGCGCGGGCACGTGACGGGAGAAGAGAAGGCGGCTCCGGCTGGATGCAGGAGCTTGGAGCCGAGGAGGAATGGACATGACGTTGCAATTCACGGAACGCGAGGTGAAGGCAGAGATGGCGTGGCTCTCGAAGGAGTACGATATCGTGCGGCTCGTCGACCCGGAGGAATGCCATGCGTTTTCGGTCGGAGCGGACCATTCGTGCAAGTACGGCGAGGGCTGTTATTCGGTCTGGCGCAGCACGAACCGCTGCCGCAACTGCACGAGTCTGCGCGCGCTCAAGACGGGCATGGAGCTGCACAAGACGGAGATCAAGGACGGCGATCTCTACTTCATCACGTCGCGCCCCATCGAGCTTCTGCTCGCGGACGGCACGACGTTTTCCTGTGTCATGGAGCTGATTCGCATAGAGAGGGGCCGGGGCATGAAGAAGGACGGGCATCACGCGATGCTGCAGAAGGGATTTGACCGGAAGGTGTTTGAGGAGACGCTGCGCATGGCCATGCAGAACCTGCCGACGGGTGTCGTCTGGTTTGATATGAGCGGGCACTGCATCTATGCGAACAGCGAGGCGTTCCGCCTCTTCGATGTCCCGGACAGCCTGGCAAAGCTCGAGGTCATCCTCAAGGACTGGTTCCAGGAGGATGCGCTCGCGAGCCCGGAGGCTACGGTCTGGCTGCAGCAGTACGGGGAGAAGGAGAGCCCGCGGTCACTGCAGATCTGCCGCTACCCGCTCAACGACGGCACGGGCAAGGATGTCGGCATGTACTTCCTCATCAGCGACTGCACGCAGGACCAGAAGAACCTCGATTTGGAGCACTTCGGCACGATGCACGACGCCCTGACGGGCATCTACAACAAGTACGGCTTCTACCGGCAGGCGCGCCACGTCATGGACGACAACCCGCATGTGGAATACCTCATGGTCTGCCTGAACTTCGGGGACTTCAAGCTATTGAACGGGCTCTACGGCATGACGAAGGGCAATGAGCTCCTGGTGCGCGTCGGCGGCATGCTGCGCCGGCGCTACGGCCAGAACCGGCGGACGGCCTACGGGCGCATCCGCGCGGACCGCTTCGCCATGATGATCCCGGCGGAGGACTTCGTGCCGGAGGAATACCTCAAGACGGTCGAGACGGTCATGCACGAGCTTACCTCGATCCACTTCGACCTGCAGATCGCAATCGGCATCTGCCGCGTCACGGACCGGCGCATGCCGATCTCGGTGCTCTGCGACCGCGCGTTTTTGGCGGCGAGCGTCTTGAAGACGCAGGAGAGCAACGGCTTTGTTTGGTACTCGGATCACATGATGTCCGACAAGATACGCGACCGCGCGGTGCTGAGCCGCTTCTCGGATGCGCTGGGCCGCGGGGAGATCCAGCTCTACCTGCAGGCGCAGGTGGGGGCGGGGGACCGGCACGTGATCGGCGCGGAGGCGCTCTCGCGCTGGGTCTGCGAGGACGGCCGCGTGATCCCGCCCGCGGTATTCATCCCAATCATCGAGGAGCACGGCAAGATCTGGCAGCTCGACTACCACATCTGGGAGATGGCCTGCCGCCTACTGAAGTCATGGAAGGATGACCCGGTCTTCGGCAGCTACAGGATCTCGGTCAACATCTCGGTCAAGGACATCTACTACCTCGACCTCTACGAGGTCTTCACGCATCTCGTCGAGGAGTACAAGATCGACCCGGAGCATCTCGAGCTCGAGATCACGGAGACGGTCTTCATGGACAAGCCGAAGGAGGCCATCGCTCTCATCCAGCGGCTCAAGGAGTACGGCTTCACGATCGCCATCGATGATTTCGGCAGCGGCTACTCGAGCCTGAGCTTCCTCAAGGACATCCAGGCGGACATCCTGAAGATCGACATGGAGTTCTTGCGCAAGACGGAGCATCAGGAGCGCAGCCGCATCATCCTGCGCTCAATCGTGGCGCTCGCGCGCGAACTCGGCATGCCGACGGTCGTCGAGGGGGTCGAGACGAGCCAGCAGGTCCGCGATCTCACGCAGATCGGCTGCGATATCTTCCAGGGGTTCTACTACTCGCGGCCCGTCCCGGTCGCAGACTTTGAGGAGCGCTTCCCGGACGGCCTGGCCCGCCCGTGGAGCGAGCCGGTGCAGGCAGAGAAGTAAGAGGCTGGAGCCTGCCGCATCCTGGCGGGCTTCAGTCTTTTTTCACGGAAGGCGTGTATATATATAGAAAGCATTTGATTTTTGAGGAGTGGTGACGATGCGGGTTTTGCTGGCAGAGGACGACAAGCGCCTGGGCAAGCTCATCCAGTACATGCTGGAGCAGAATGACATACAGGTCGAATGGGTGACGAACGGCAGTGATATCTACGAGTATGCGATGTACACGGACTACGACATCCTGATCCTCGACTGGATGATGCCGGGGGAGACGGGCGTGGAGGCGTGCAGCCGCCTGCGCAAGGACGGCTATGAGAAGGCCATCCTGATGCTGACGGCGCGCGACTCGGTCGAGGACCGCGTGACGGGGCTCGACGCGGGCGCGGACGACTACCTCGTCAAGCCGTTCGAGTTCGCGGAGCTCATGGCGCGCCTGCGCGCGCTCGGCCGCCGCAGCACGCAGAAGATCCAGCAGGATATCGTCGAGGTCGGCGAGTTCACGCTGAACCGCACGGCGAAGGTCCTCAAGAAGAAGGACAAGGTCATCCAGCTCTCGCCGCGCGAGTTCCAGATCTTCGATCTGCTCGCGCAGAACATCGGCATCGTCGTGCCGCGCGACATCATCCTCGACCGCATCTGGGGCCTCGAGTCGGACGTCAGCTCGAACAACATCGACTCCTACATGAAGATCCTGCGCAAGAAGCTTGACCTCGGCGACGGCGGCACGGTCATCAAGACGGTCCGCGGCGTCGGCTACAAGCTGGAGGCCAAGAGCTGATGGCGCAGAACATCTTTGGCAGCAGCCGCCGCAAGCTCACGCTGCTCTACTCGATCGTCATGATCATCTTCCTCGTCGTGCTGATCTTCGCGATGCACAAGACGATGGAGTGGTCGATCACGTCGGAGCAGGCGCGCGAGCTCATGGACACGGCGAGCAATGTGGCGGAGGCGCAGGAGTACTTCAACCAGCACCCGGAGATCGTGCTCGACGATACGATCGCCTACAAGAGCACGAATGACCGCCTGTTCTTCTATGTCTTCGACAACGAGGGGCGCCTCTTGAACTTCGCGCGCGCCTCGTTCCGCATCGAGCCCTTCATCCTCGACACGATCGCGCAGGAGAAGGTGGAGCCGGGCGGCGTGACGGTCTTCTCGAAGCCCGGCTCGGAGAACACGCGCAAGGCCCGCATCATGCTGACGGCCCAGCAGGTCCGCGACGATGAGGGCAATGCGACGCAGACGGTCTACGTCGGCAAGGATGTCACGGCGATGTACAACGGCATGGAGAAGGCGACGTACGCGCTGGCCTTCCTCGGCGCCATCGCGCTGGTCATCGCGACGATCGTCGGCCACGTCCTCTCGGGCAAGGCGATGATCCCGCTGCGGCAGGCCTACGAGAAGCAGCGCCAGTTCGCGGCGGACGCCTCGCATGAGCTCCGGACGCCCTTGGCCGTCGTCATGGCCTCGGCGGAGCTCCTGCAGAACGACCCGTCGATCCAGTCGCCTTTCCTGCGGCAGGTCATCGACGATGTGCGCGACGAGGTCAAGAAGATGACGAAGCTCGTCAGCGACCTGCTCGTCGTCGCGCGCAGCGACAACAAGGCGCTGAAGCTCAAGCCGCAGAAGTTCAATCTCTCGGCGCTCATCGAGCAGACGGCGCGCCTCATGCAGCCGCTCGCCGAGCAGAAGAAGATCGACCTGCAGGCGGAGAACCTGCCGAAGGTCGAGATCCAGGCCGACGAGCAGAAGATCCGCCAGCTCGTGCTGATCCTCGTCGACAACGCCGTCAAATACACGCCGGACGGCGGCCGCGTCTCCGTGCGCTACGAGAGCACGGAGAAGGGCAGGGTGCGCTTTGCCGTCAGCGACACGGGCATCGGCATCGCGAAGGAGGACCAGGCAAAGGTCTTCGACCGCTTCTACCGCGTCGACAAGGCGCGCTCGCGCGAGATGGGCGGCAACGGTCTCGGCCTCGCCATCGCGCAGGAGATCGTCCACCTGCACAAGGGCCGCATCTGGATCCAGAGCGAGCTCGGCAAGGGCACGACCTTCTTTGTCGAGCTGCGCACGAAGTTTAAATGAGTCTGAGCCTGCCGGATTATCACGTCCGGCGGGCTTTTTTGCTGGCATTCTGCAAGAGAACAGGAGAAAAAATCATGGAGATGGAGAAAGCGAGACGGGAAGAGCGCATGGAGCGCCACGGCCTGCTGATCGTGCACACGGGGGATGGCAAGGGCAAGACGACGGCGGCCATGGGGCTCGCCGTGCGCGCCTGGGGCGACGGCCTGCGCGTGCTCATCCTGCAGTTCATCAAGGGCGGCTGGCAGACGGGCGAGCGCCATGCCATCGAGGTCCTCGCGCGTGCCGAGGGCCGCATCGAGCTCCGGCCGCTCGGCCTGGGCTTCACGAGAAAGGGCGAGAAGCCGAAAGAGGAGCACCGGCGGGCGGCGGAGGCGGCCCTGAAGATGGCCGCGGACGAGCTGCAGAGCGGCCGCTGGGATATGGTCATCCTCGACGAGGTCAATTACGCCGTCAGATTCGGCCTGATCACGGAGGAGGAGCTCGGCGCGCTGCTCGAACGACGCCCGCCAGAAGTGCACCTCGTCTGCACGGGGCGCGCGGCCTGCCCGCTGCTCCTGGAGCGGGCCGACCTCATCACGGAGATGCGCGGCCTGCGCCATCCGTTCGCCGCGGGGATAAAAGCGCAAAAAGGCATTGAATTTTGATTCGTAATGTTGTAAACTAGGTATCACATGAATCTTTGCATCGGATTGTCTGCTGTGTGTAGACAGATTGCAGGCAGGCGATACAGAATAGATAGGAGAGTTGCTTTATGAGAAGTGATATTGTCAAAAAAGGCGCCACGCGCTGTGCGCACCGTTCCTTATTCCATGCCATGGGCTACGGCCCGGAGGACCTCCAGAAGCCGCTGATCGGCATCTGCAATTCCTTCAACGAGATCATCCCGGGCCACATCCACCTGCGCGAGATCGCGCAGGCGGCCAAGCTCGGCGTCGCGGCAGCCGGCGGCACGCCAATCGAGTTCCCGGCCATCGGCGTCTGCGACGGCATCGCCATGGGCCACACGGGCATGAAGTACTCGCTCGCGAGCCGCGAGCTCATCGCGGACTCCATCGAGGCTGTCGCGATGGCCTCGGGCTTTGACGGCCTCGTCCTGATCCCGAACTGCGATAAGGTCGTCCCGGGCATGCTGATGGCAGCAGCCCGCCTCAACATCCCGGCCGTCGTCGTCTCGGGCGGCCCGATGCTGCCGGGCCGCTTCCACGGCCACGATGTCAGCGTCAGCCAGGCCTTCGAGGCAGCCGGCAAGTTCGCTGCCGGCCAGATGGACGCCGCTGAGATGGCAGACCTCGAGTCGAAGTGCTGCCCGGGCTGCGGCTCCTGCGCCGGCCTCTTCACGGCCAACACGATGAACTCCCTGACGGAGGTCCTCGGCATGGGCCTGCCGGGCAACGGCACGATCCCGGCTGCCTACACGGGCGCACGCCGCCTGCTCGCCAAGCGCGCCGGCGCTGCCGTCCTGGACCTCATCAAGAAGGACATCAAGCCGCGCGACATCATGACGCGCGAGGCCTTCGAGAACGCCATCACGGTCGACATGGGCATCGGCGGCTCCTCGAACACCGTCCTTCACCTGACGGCCATCGCGCACGAGGCCGGCATCGAGCTGCCGGCGCCGCTCTTCGACGAGATCTCGCGCCGCACGCCGTACATCACGAAGCTCAGCCCGGCCGGCAAGCACCACATGACGGACCTCAACGAGGCCGGCGGCATCCCGGCTGTCATGCATGAGCTCGCGAAGAAGAACCTCATCCACCTCGACGCCCTGACAATCACGGGCACGGTCGGCGACCGCATCAAGAACGCCGAAGTCCTCGACCGCACGGTCATCCACAGCGTCGACGACCCGTACCGCAAGGAGGGCGGCATCGCCATCCTCAAGGGCAACCTCGCACCGGACTACGCCGTCGTCAAGGCATCGGCCGTCGCACCGGACATGCTGACGTACACGGGCAAGGCGAAGTGCTACAACTCCGAGACGGAGGCCTGCGACGCCATCATGGCCGGCGCGATCCACGACGGCGATGTCGTCGTCATCCGCTACGAGGGCCCGAAGGGCGGCCCGGGCATGCAGGAGATGCTCAACCCGACGGCTGTCATCACGGGCCGCGGCCTCAAGGTCGGCCTGATCACCGACGGCCGCTTCAGCGGCGCCAGCCAGGGTGCCTGCGTCGGCCACATCTCGCCGGAGGCCATGGAAGGCGGCCCGATCGCCCTCATCGAGGACGGCGACGAGATCACGATCGACATCCCGAACCGCAGCCTCTCGCTCGCCGTCAGCGACGAAGAGCTCGCCAAGCGCAAGGCGAACTGGAAGAAGCCGGAGCCGAAGATCAAGACGGGCTATCTCTCCCGCTACGCAAAGCTCACGACGTCCGCCAGCACGGGCGCTGTGCTCAAGTAATCCCATAAGCGACTCTACAGGAGAAGCAGCCGAGGCTGCTTCTCTTTTTGTCGTGGGGGAGATACCTTGTATTTTCGTTCGGGATTCGCTATAATGAATGAGTTATAAGAAATCAATGAGACTCCGCTTCCTGCGGGTTTTCTTCCAATTCCGAGGTGTTAGAACCATTGCATATCGTATTGATTGAACCAGAGATCCCGGGCAACACGGGAAACATCGCGCGGCTCTGCGCCGGCACGGGCATCGAGCTCCATCTCGTGCGGCCGCTCGGCTTCTCGACGGATGACAAGCACCTGAAGCGCGCCGGCCTCGACTACTGGCCGCTCGTCAAGGTCCACTACCACGACAGCTTCGAGGAAGTCCAGGAGCGCTACGCCGGCCACAACTTCTACTTTTTGTCGACGAAGGCACCGCGCTCCTATACGGAAGTCTCGTACACGATGGACGACATGCTCGTCTTCGGCAAGGAATCGGCCGGCATCCCCGAGCCCATCCTCAAGGCGAACTGGGATCACTGCGTGCGCATCCCGATGATCGCTGAGGCACGCTCGCTGAACCTCTCCAACTCCGTCGCCGTCGTGGCCTACGAGGCCATGCGGCAGATGGACTTCCAGAACCTCGCAGAAGCCGGCCCCGGCCTCCGCATGGACCACCGCTGACGCGCCGCGCGTCAAGACGACGAAAAGACCATAGTGAAGACCATAGTACAGATGGGAATGATGACTGATGATTGACAAAAGCTTTGTCCAGAAATGCCAGGCCTTCATCGAGCCGAACCGCTTCCGCCTCGATGAGCCGATGAAACTCCACACGACCTTCAAGATCGGCGGCCCTGCCGACTGCCTGATCTTCCCCGCCTCCATGGAGGAGACCGAGAAGGTCCTCGCCCTCGTCAACGAGTACAAGCTGCCGCTGACCATCCTCGGCAACGGCTCCAACGTCCTCGTGCAGGACAAGGGCATCCGCGGCGTCGTCGTGAAATTCGCGCGCCCGATGGCCAAGATCCGCCATGAGGGCACGCGCATCATCGCCGGCGCCGGCGCCCTCCTCAAAGACGTCTCCGAAGCCGCCGCGCAGAGCAGCCTGACCGGCCTCGAATTCGCCTGCGGCATCCCCGGCAGCATCGGCGGCGCCATCTTCATGAACGCCGGCGCCTACGACGGCGAGATGAAGAACGTCGCCGACACCGTGCGCACCGTCGACCGCGAGGGGAACATCCACACCTACAGCCGCGACGAACTCGACCTCGGCTACCGCCACAGCCGCTTCCAGGACAATGGCGAGGCCATCGTCGAAGTCGAGCTCTGCCTCGAGCCCGGCGACAGCAGCGCTATCCGCGCCAAGATGGACGACTTCACCCAGCGCCGCGAGAGCAAGCAGCCCCTCGAGATGCCCAGCGCCGGCAGCACCTTCAAGCGCCCCAAAGGCTACTTCGCCGGCACCCTGATCCAGGAGACCGGCCTCAAAGGCCTCCAGGTCGGCGGCGCCCAGGTTTCCACCAAGCACGCCGGCTTCGTCGTCAACGCCACCGGCAACGCCACCGCCGCCGACGTCCGCGGCCTCATCCACGAAGTCCAGCAGCGCGTCTACCAGAAACACGGCGTCATGCTCCACCCCGAAGTCCGCATCATCGGCGATGCATGATCCCTGAAAATCGAATCGAGCAAGGAAATAAACAATACAAAAAGACTGCCACAACAAAGTGACAGTCTTTTTTCGTCATAGAAGAAAAATCGTGCAAACTAGAGGGGCGCAGCGAAGCGATCGCCCCTAAGAACTACCCTCGAACTCGTCTCTGTACTTTAGTCCGGACTAAGTCCCTGCTCAGAGCACCGAGCAGGGCGCAGCGAAGCGTCCGCCCGCAGCAGGGCCTGGCTAAGTCCCAAAACGCGAGCAACACCGGGCCGGGGCGCAGCTGTTTCGCCTGCAGGAGCGCAGTGACCGCCCGCAGGGCTGAGCCCCAATCCGCCGCGCCTAGACCTCGCGATGTCAGAACGCCGCGGCAGGCGGCGAACCCCCTAGACACATACTCTGCCACATGGGGCTCATTCAACGGAGCGACGAAGCCGAAACAGCTGCGCCCCGGCCACGCCACGATGTAAACCCAAACTCCTCATCCCAGTATCGTATCCAGCGCCATCATCAGCGTGAACCCGACCGAAAACGCGACCACCCCGATATTCGAGTGATGGCCCGCACTCATCTCCGGGATGAGCTCCTCCACGACGACGTAGAGCATCGCGCCCGCCGCGAATGCCAGCAGGTACGGCAGCACCGGCACGACGACGCTCGCCGCGACGATCGTCAGCGCCCCGCCAATCGGCTCCACGATGCCCGACAGCGTGCCGAGCACGAACGCCCTCGCGCGCCCCTCGCCGTTGGCCGCGAGCGGCAGCGAGATGATCGCGCCCTCCGGGAAGTTCTGGATCGCGATGCCGAGCGACAACGCGAGCGCCGCGCCGAGCGAGAGGTCCGCGCCGCCCGTGAGCCAGCCCGCCAGCACGACGCCGACCGCCATGCCCTCCGGGATGTTGTGCAGCGTCACCGCGAGCACGAGCTTGAGGTTCTTCGAGAGCGCGCTCTTCGGGCCCTCGGCCTCCTCGCTGTTCAGGTGGAGGTGCGGGATGATGTGGTCGAGCAGCAGCAAGAAGAGCGTGCCAGCCCAGAAGCCCGCGACGGCCGGCAGCGAGGCGTAGGCGCCGAGCGCGCTGCTCTCTTCCATCGAGGGGATCAGGAGACTCCAGACCGAAGCCGCGACCATGATGCCCGCCGCAAAGCCCGTGAACGCCTTCTGGATGCGGTGGTCGAGCTCCCCGCGCAGCAAAAAGACACAGGCCGCGCCGAGCGTCGTGCCGAGGAACGGGATGGCAAGTCCCTGCAGGATCTCAATCGGCATGAGAATCCCTCCTTTTCTTTCGTTTCTTTCTATTATACAGGAAAGATGCCCAAAAGGAAATGGTGGCCCGCGGCTGTCCGACATTGAGAAAGAAAACGGATCTGTGCTATAATGGTGTATACGTATAGTTTGGAGCGGAGTGTGTTGGCATGGCAAACAGCAGAGAGAAGAAGACGCGCAATGTCTTCACCGAGAAGGCGGCACTCGAGCAGGAGGTTGCCGCTTTGCAGGCGAAGCTAGAGGAGCAGGCGGCAAAGCTCGCCGACTGCCGCCGGGAGATCGAGGACGCGATCGTCGCGCGCATCAAGCAGCGGGACGAGCTCGACGCCCTGCGCGAGGAGAACCGACAGCTGCGGAAAAAGCTCGCAATGTATGAGCCTCCTGCCGATCCGGCAGGAGTACACGCAGGGGATAAGCCGCCTGCACCGTGTCAGCCTCCTGCCGATGCGGCAGGCGTCCCAGTAGAAGATTCCCCAGCCGAACCGGCCCGGACGCGGGAGGAACAGGAGTTCTTTGATTCTTTCCGCATCTACGTCGTCGGCGGCACGGAGAAGTGGCAGAAGAAGGCCGCAGAAGTCTTCCCGACGATGCACTTCCTCGGCAGTGAGAAGAACTTCGATCGCTCCGTGCTCGCGCAGGCCGACTACGTCATCATCAACACGAATGCCGTCTCGCACGCCTGCACCGAGAAGGCCAAGAATGCCGCGCCGAAGTCGGCATCCATCATCATGACCTCCAACAACAACCTCCACCTCCTGCAGCGAAAGCTGCTCGAGACGATACAGTGACAGAGAATAAATCCGACAGAACGAAAGGAAGCATTTATTTTTATGGAAGTAAACGACAGAATCCATGGCTTTTGCCTGAAACATAAAGAGTACATCCACGAAGTCGACTCGACGGCCTACACGTTCGAGCACGAGAAGAGCGGCGCGCGCCTGTTCTTCCTCGCCAACGACGATGACAACAAGGTCTTTTCCATCTCGTTCCGCACGCCGCCTGTCGACGACACGGGCGTCGCGCACATCGTCGAGCACTCGACGCTCTGCGGCTCGCGCAAGTACCCGCTCAAGGAGCCGTTCGTCGAGCTCGTCAAGGGCTCCCTCAACACCTTCCTCAACGCGATGACGTACCCCGACAAGACGATGTACCCGGTGGCCAGCCGCAACGATAAGGACTTCCAGAACCTCATGGACGTCTACCTCGACGCCGTCTTCTACCCGAACATGCGCGAGAACCCGCAGGTCCTCATGCAGGAGGGCTGGCACTACGAGATCGAGAAGAAGGAAGACCCGCTCGCCTACAGCGGCGTCGTCTACAACGAGATGAAGGGCGCGCTGTCCTCGCCGGATGACCTGCTCGAGAGCCGCATCATGCACGCGCTCTACCCGGAGACGACGTACGGCCACGAGTCGGGCGGCGACCCGGAGGCCATCCCGGACCTCACGCAGGAGAAGTTCATCGCCTTCCACGCGAAGTACTACCACCCGTCGAACAGCTACATCTACCTCTACGGCGCGATGGACATCGAGGAGAAGCTGCGCTACCTCGACGAGGAATACCTCTCGCATTTCGACCGCATCCCCGTGCCGTCGAAGATCGATCTGCAGCCGGCGTTCTCGCACCTCAAGCGCGAGACGGTGCCGTATCCCGTCAGCGAAGAGGAGGGGACCGATGAGAAGACGTTCCTCGCGCTGAGCTGGACGACGGGCCAGTCGCTCGACCACAAGGCGATGATGGGCCTCGAGATCCTCGAGCACGCGCTCCTGCGCACGCCGGCCGCACCGCTGCGCAAGGCACTCATCGACGCGAAGCTCGGCCGCGACGTCGACTCCATCTTCGAGACGGACATGCTGCAGCCGTTCTTCAGCATCATCGTCAACAACGCGGAGCCGGAGCGCCTCGATGATTTCTACCACCTGACGATGACGAAGCTCCAGCAGCTCGCCGAAAACGGCATCGACCGCGAGCTCCTCGAGGCGTCCATCAACCTCATGGAGTTCCGCCTGCGCGAAGCCGACTTCGGATCGGCGCCGAAGGGGCTCATCTACGGCATCCGCATCATGAAGAGCTGGCTCTACGGCGGCGCTCCCGAGACGTACCTGCGCTATGAGGACCTGCTGCAGGAGATGAAGGACGGGCTCTCGGGGCGCTACTTCGAGTCGCTCGTCGAGACGTACTTCCTCGCGAACCCGCACCGCAGCCTGCTCGCGATGGTGCCGGACACGCAGATGGCCGCGCGCCGCGAGAAGGAGCAGCAGGAGAAGCTCGCCGCGAAGAAGGCGGCGATGAGCGACGCGGAGATCGAGGCGACCATCGCGGCGACGCAGGCGCTCAAGCTGCGCCAGCAGAGCCCGGAGACGGAGGAGGCCCTGCGCACGATCCCGGTGCTGAAGCTCTCGGACATCCGCAAGGAGTCGTACCCGCTGCCGCTTGAGGTCCGCAATCTTGGCGGCACGAAGGTGCTCTTCAGCGATGTCCACACGAACGGCATCGCCTATCTCAATCTCTACTTCGACGCGAGCGCCGTGACGCAGGAGGAGCTGCCGTACCTCTACCTCTTGAGTGAGCTCCTCGGCATGGTCGATACGGAGAAGCACACGTACGCGGAGCTCGCGAACCTGCGCAACCTGCACACGGGCGGCATCGCGTCGGATGTCGTCGTCTACACGCGAAACGGCGAGCCAGACTCGCTGCTGCCGAAGCTGCGCGTCCGCGCCAAGGCGCTCGTCAAGAGATTGCCGGAGCTCATGGCGCTCCTGCAGGAGATCCTGACCGAGAGCCGCTTTACGGACGAGAAGCGCATCCGCGAGCTCGTCGAGCAGGAGGAGACGTCCATCGAGCTCAATCTGCAGCGCGCGGCCAACCAGATCATCGTCTCGCGCCTCGCCGCCTACCTCTCGCGCGCGGGCCGCTACGCCGACGAGGGCGGCCTGCCGTTCTACCCGTTCCTCAAGGCGTTTGAGGCGGACTTTGCGGGAAGTCTCGCCAAGATGCAGCAGGTGTTCAAGACGCTGCTGCCGAAGCTCTTCAACCGCAACGGCCTCATCGTCAGCGTCACGCTCAGGGAAGAGGAGTATCCTGCGTTTGAAGAGGCGTTTGGAGCCCTGCAGCAGAGCTTCTCGCAGGAAGTGTTCCCGGCGGCTTCGTTTGACTGGAAGGTCGAGCCGGAGAACGAGGGCCTGACGTCCTCGAGCCGCGTGCAGTACGTCGGCAAGGGCGCGAACTTCCTGCGCCTCGGCTACCGCTACACGGGCAGCATGGCCGTTTTAGAGACGCTTTTGCGCTACGACTACTTCTGGACGAAGATCCGCGTGCAGGGCGGTGCCTACGGCGCCTTCACGGGCTTCAACCGCAACGGCTTCATGTACTTCGGCTCCTACCGCGACCCGAACCTCCGCGAGACGCTCGCCGTCTTTGACGGCACGGCCAACTATGCGGCGCACTTTACGGCATCGGAGCGCGAGATGGACAAGTTCATCATCGGCACGATGAGCGGCGTCGACACGCCGCTGACGCCGATGATGAAGGGCGATGCGGCCGCGACGTGCTACCTGCGCGGCATCACGGAGGCGGACCGCCAGCAGCGCCGCGCGGAGATCCTCGCGACGCGCCAGGAGGACATCCGCGCGCTCGCCCCGCTCATCGCGGCCTGCATGAAGGAGAACGTCCTCTGCGTCTTCGGCAACGACGAGAAGATCGCCGCGGCGAAAGACGCCTTCGGCTCCATCAAGCCGGCGCTCTGAGATGCGACATTTGTCCTCTGGAGAAGGCGTTGACTTTCCTCTGTGGACATGGGATAATGAAGGAGATATCATAATATGAGTCGATGTCCTGCTGCCGCGGGCGGCATAGCAGGACAGGAGTATGGGAGGCTTTCTGGATGAAGAAGACAATTTTCAAAGGTGCAGGTGTCGCCATCATCACGCCGTTCACGGAGGATGGTGTCAACTTCGAAGAACTCAGCCGCATCATCGAGGACCAGATCAAGGGCGGTACGGATGCCATCGTCATCACGGGCACGAGCGGTGAGTCGGCCACGATGACGGACGAGGAGCACAGAGCGGCCATCAAGTGCGCCGTCGACACGGTCAAGGGCCGCATCCCGGTCATCGCCGGCACGGGCTCGAACGAGACGTCCTACGCCATCGAGCTCTCGAAGTACGCGGAAAGCGTCGGCGCGGATGCCGTGCTCGTCGTCACGCCGTACTACAACAAGTGCACGCAGAAGGGCCTGATCGCGCACTACAAGGCCATCGCGGAGAGCATCAACATCCCGATCGTCCTCTACGATGTGCCGTCACGCACGGGTGTCGGCATCCAGATCCCGACGTACGTCGAGCTCGCCAAGATCCCGAACATCGTCGCAGTCAAGGAGGCCAACGGCGACCTCTCGAAGATCCTGCGCCTGCGCGCTGCCTGCGGCGACAGCCTCGATGTCTACTCGGGCAACGACGACCAGATCGTCCCAATCCTCTCGCTCGGCGGCAAGGGCGTCATCTCCGTCCTCTCGAATGTCGCGCCGAAAGAGACGCACGACATGTGCCAGCTCTACTTCGACGGCAAGGCCGAGGAAGCCGGCAAGATGCAGATTGCCTATGCTGACCTCATCGACGCGCTCTTCTGCGAGGTCAACCCGATCCCTGTCAAGGTCGCGATGCGCAAGCTCGGCTATGCAGCCGGCCCGCTGCGCATGCCGCTCTCCGAGATGGAGCCGGAGCACGAGAAGCAGCTTGAGACGGCCCTGCGCAACCACGGCCTGATCAAGTGAGCGGGCAATAGCCGCTGATTTTAGAAGAAAAGCCTTCAAGAACCCGAGACGATGCAGTCGAGGTCTTGAAGGCTTTCTGTATTTCTATATTTCTGTATGTATCTGCATGAAGCAGAGAAAGAGAGAGCATATGCACGGTGTATTTGACATAGTCGGGCCGGTCATGATCGGCCCGTCGAGCTCGCACACGGCGGGTGCGGTGCGGCTCGGCCTCATGGCCCGCAAGGTCCTCGGCGAGCCGGCCGTACGCGCGGACATCAACCTGCACGGGTCGTTCGCGCAGACGTACCGCGGCCACGGCACGGACAAGGCGCTGATCGCGGGCATCCTGGGCTTTGCGCCCGACGACGAGCGCATCCGCGACGCGCTGGCCATCGCCGAGGAGCAGGGGCTCGTCTTCTCGTTCCAGAAGGTCAATCTGGAGCAGGCGCATCCGAATACGGCGGTCATCCACCTGACGGGGGCTTCGGGGCGCACGGTGCGCGTGCGCGGCGCGTCTGTGGGCGGCGGCAACATCCGCATCACGAACATCGACGGCTACGAGGTCGAGCTCACGGGCATCTACCCGGCGCTCATCACGATCCACCATGACAAGCCTGGCGTCATCACGAAGGTCACGCAGATCCTCGCGCGCTACGAGTACAACATCGCTTTCATGCGCGTCTCGCGCCACAGCCGCGGCGAGATGGCGATGATGATCCTCGAGCTCGACGAGCCGCTTTCCGGCGATGTCGTCGCGGAGTGCTGCGCGGTCTACGAGGTCGAGACGGCCTTTGCCATTCCGGCCATCTAGCGAAAGGAGTACGAGATGATACAGGTGAATTTCAATACGGTCGCGGAGCTCGTGGCGCTCGCCGAAGCGCAGCATGTGCCGGTCCACGAGGTCGTGCTCGCGCGCGAGATGCACGACAGGGAGCGCTCGCGCGGCGAGGTCCTGCAGGCGATGCTGAAGAACTGGCAGGTCATGCAGGAGTCGATCGTGCGCGGCATCCAGAATACGGAGCGGTCGGTCAGCGGCATGACGGGCGGCGACGCGAAGAAGCTCTACGCGTACCGCACGAGCGGGTACATGGGGGAGGCGGCCATCGAGGCGGCGGCCTGTGCGGTGGGCATCAGTGAGGTCAACGCTGTCATGGGGCGCATTGTCGCGTGTCCGACGGCCGGCTCGTGCGGCATCGTGCCGGCGGCGCTCTACGCGGCGAAAAAGCAGCGCCGTCTCGCTGACGGCGACATCGTGTTGGCGCTGCTGACGGCGGCGGGCATCGGCATGGTCGTCGACCAGAACGCCTCGATCGCGGGCGCGGCGGGCGGCTGCCAGGCGGAGTGCGGCACGGCGGCGGCCATGGCGGCGGCGGCGCTCGTCGAGCTCGCGGGCGGCACGCCGGCGATGATCGGCAATGGCGCGGCGCTTGCCATCAAGAATCTCATGGGGCTCGTCTGCGATCCCGTCGCCGGCCTCGTCGAGGTGCCGTGCGTCAAGCGCAACGGCTTCGCGACGGTCGTCGCCATGACGGCCGCTGATATGACGATGGCGGGCATCCGGTCGGTCATCCCTGTCGACGAGGTCATCGCCGCGATGAACGAGGTCGGCCATCTCTTGCCGAAGTCGCTGCGCGAGACGAGCGAAGCGGGCCTCGCCGTCACGCCGACGGCCAAGGCCATCGAGAAGCGCGTCTATCCCGACTGAGGGGCAGGAGAGGGGTTAGCCGGGCCGCAGGAGAGGGCTTATCCTGGCGAGGCGGAGAGGGCTGCCCATAAGCGGAGCTTTGGCCGCCTGCGTCAAGAACGCAGGTTTTGCCGACCAGATCCCTTGCCGGGAAGTGTCGTTCAAGCGAAGCGCGTTTCGCTTCTCGGCAAGGATGCATTTCAGGGCAAAACATGCGTTTAGCAGCCGGCCACGCGCAGCGTTGGGCAGCCCTCTCCGCCCGCTGCGGACTCAGTCTGGCGGCGGATCTGTGCTTTTTTCCTTGCGTATCTCTGCCAGGCAGTGTAAAATGAGAATAACAATGCGAGATGATTCGCAAAATATAGTGCAAGGAGAGATTATTATATGAAGAAAATCATCCAGATGCTGCTCATCGCCTGCATGGTCGTGCTCGGCACGCAGGTTGCTTTTGCAAATGCCGACAAGGTCACGGTCCAGGAGGGGGCTGACCTCACGGCCATCCACCGTCTGGCCATCGGCTCGCCGCTCTACATGCAGGTCGACCCGAAATCCCCGAACAAGGATATGCTCACGCAGATCGTCTATGAGTCGAGCCGCGTGGCGCGCTGCTACGTCATCTCGTATGACACGGTCGCCCAGAACATCAAGGCGGACCAGAACATCGACATCAAGGCGCTCGACCGCCGCACGGCTGCCAAGGACTTCAAGCAGTATGTCGCTAATTACGCGGATGCCTACGTCATCCTGACGGTCGCCAATGACAGCCGCACGACGTTCTTCTTCGACGTCTACAAGGCCGGCACGAACGAGCTCCTCTACACCTATCAGATCCAGGCCAACCGCAGCGAAGGCGACACGGTTGCCACCTACACGAACATGGCAGAGCAGTTCTACAAGCATTTCGAGCGCTCCGCTGTCGAGCAGCAGAAGGAAAACAGCAAAAAGAAATGATGCATAAAAAAGACAAGGCACAATGCCTTGTCTTTTTTGATTGGCCGACGGGTTGTCGGTGGGATGGGCTCAGTGCGCGAGGTAGAGCGGCTTGATCTTGGCGTCTTCGGCCATCGTCTTGTCGATGTAGCCGCAGCTGACCATCGCGTCGAGCACGATGAACTGGCGCTTCTTGGCCATCATGAAGTCGACGTAGGGGGAGTAGAGCGAGGGGGCGTTCGGCAGGCCGGCGAGCATGGCCGATTCGGGCAGGGCGAGATCACGCGGCCGCTTGCCGAAGTAGCCCTCGGAGGCGGCGCCGATGCCGTAGTAGTTCGAGCCGTAGTAGATGGTGTTGAGGTACATCTCGAGGATCTCGTCCTTCGAGTAGTTCCACTCCATGTCGAGCGCCAGCACGAACTCCTCGGCCTTGCGGCCGAAGGACTGCTCGTGCGAGAGGAAGAGATTCTTGACGAGCTGCTGCGTGATGGTGCTCGCACCCTCCTCGATCTCGCCGGACTGCAGGTTGACGAGCGTTGCGCGCGCGATGCCCTCGAAGTCGAAGCCGTGATGGCTGTAGAAGCGCCGGTCCTCGACGGCGACGATGGCCTGCTGCAGGGAGTCGGGCATGTCCTGCAGTTTGACGTAGTGCGGGTCGCGCACGTTGACGCGGCTCTCGACGGCGCGCCGCAGGAAGATGACGCGGCTCAGCCGGTCGGAAAAGCCCGGATGGTGCACCTCGTCCGTCATCTCGTTGGCGGGCACGCTCTGCGTCGGCCGCGGCAGGAAGCCGCCTGCGCTCTGCCACGTCTTTGCGGAGAAGACGGCCAGCCCGCCCGATACGAAGAAGGCGGCGAGGAACAGGATCAAGAGGAAAAAAAGAAAGCGGATCAGCCGTTTCGGTGACCGCCGTCGTCTTGTTGCCATGAAATAAACACTCCTTTGTCCTCATTATAACACGCACGGTTTATTTCGTCAGCAACCGCATCGCCAAATGCGATGAGAGGGATCGCAAAAAAATCTGTAAAATTGTAAAGAAAAGGCTTGCAATATTATACAGCATAGATGTATAATTATAAACATCAATTCAAGGGGCCGAGCCCCGGAGGAGGAACTAGTATGAAAGTCAGTGTCCTGGGAGCAACGGGATATGCGGGAGCGGAGCTCCTGCGCATCCTCTACAATCATCCGCAGGCAGAAGTCGTGCACATCACATCCGAGAGCCACACGGGCGAGAAGATCGCGGATCTTTACCCGCACCTGCGAGGCTGCTACGACATGGTGCTCGAGAGCATGAAGGACATCGAGGCCATCGGCAAGGACAGCGATTTCGTCTTCATCGGCCTGCCGCACGGCCATGCGATGAAGGTCGGCCGCGCGCTCCGGGACCTTCCCGTGCGCATCATCGATCTCGGCGCTGACTACCGCTTCCGCGACACGAGCGTCTACGAGGCGTGGTACCACGTGCCGCACACGGATCCTGAAGCCGAGCGCGTCTACGGCCTCGCGGAGCTCTACCGCGACGAGATCCGCGATGCCAAGATCATCGGCAACGCCGGCTGCTTCACGACGGCCAGCATCCTCGCGCTCGCGCCGCTCGCGCGCGCGCATCTCATCGATGTCAATACGATCATCGTCGATGCGAAGTCAGGCGTCTCGGGCGCGGGCCGCTCGCCGAAGCAGGCCAACCACTTCCCGGAGCTCTACGACAACTTCCGCGCCTACAATGTGGCACACCACCGCCACACGCCAGAGATCGAGCAGGCCATCACGGACCTCTCGGGGGAGGCGACGGTCATCAACTTCACGCCGCACCTCGTGCCGATGTCGCGCGGCATCCTCGCGACGTGCTACGCGACGCTCAAGGAGGGCGTGACGCCGGAGCTCGTCGACGCCGCCTTCGAGAAGGCCTACAGCAAGGAGTTCTTCATCCGGCTGCTCGGCCGCGGCGGCTACCCCTCGACGAAGGAGGTCCGCGGCTCGAACTTCTGCGACATCGCCTGGCACATCGACGAGCGCACGCACCGCGTGATCGTGCTCTCCGCCATCGACAACCTCGTCAAGGGCGCGGCTGGCCAGGCCGTCCAGAACTTCAACATCGCCTGCGGCTTCGACGAGAAGACGGGCCTTGACTACGTGCCGATGTACCCCTGAGCACCGCGAGGCGCATACGAAATCGAAACCATTTACATTTAGGAGGAATCCCATATGATCAACGCATTTCACAATGAAGCGGGCGTCACGTTCCCGCAGGGCTTCAAGGCCGCCGGTGTCAAGGCCGGTATCAAGAAGAGCGGCAACCTCGATGTCGCCGTCATCTACACGGAGAAGGAAGCGGCTGTCGCCGGCACCTTCACGCAGAACGCGGTAGCGGCAGCGCCGGTCTTTGCCTCGAAGGCCGTCGTCGCCACGGGCACGGCGCACGCCATCGTCGCCAATGCCGGCTGTGCCAATGCCTGCACGGGCGAGCAGGGCGAAAAAGACGCCGCGGCCACCCAGAAGATCGCAGCCGAGGCGCTCGGCTGCACGCCAAAGGATGTCGTCGTCGCTTCGACGGGCGTCATCGGTGTGCCGCTGCCGATGGATAAGATGGAAGCGGGCGTCAAGGATGCCGTCAGCAAGCTCTCGGCGGACGGCAGCAGCGCGGCAAGCCAGGCCATCATGACGACGGATACGCATCCGAAGACGGCGGCGCTCGAGATCGAGCTCGGCGGCAAGAAGGTGCGCTTCGGCGTCATCGCCAAGGGCTCGGGCATGATCCAGCCGAACATGGCCACGATGCTCTGCTTCATCACGACGGATGCCGCCATCGACGGCAAGCTCTTGCAGAACGCGCTCTCCAAGGTCGTCGCGACGTCCTTCAACATGATCTCGATCGACGGCGACATGAGCACGAACGACATGGCCATCGTCATGGCCAACGGCGCGGCCGGCAATGCGCCGATCGTGGAGGGAAGCGAGGACTACGCCAAGTTCCTCGAGACGCTCGACAAGCTCTGCAAGGAGCTCGCCCAGGAGATCGCCGATGACGGCGAGGGCGCGACGAAGTTCCTGACGGTCCACGTCACGGGCACGAAGACGTTTGCCGATGCCAAGACGGTCGCCATGAGCGTCGCCAAGAGCCCGCTCGTCAAGACGGCCTTCTTCGGCGCTGACCCGAACTGGGGCCGCGTCATCTGCGCCGTCGGCTATGCCGGCGTGCCGATGAACCCCGAAGACGTCGTCGTCAAGTTCGGCGATGTCCCCGTCTACGCACACGGCGTCGGCGCAGAATACGACGCGGAGGCGCTCGCCAAGGTCATGGAGCAGCACGACATCACCATCTCCATCGACATGGGCCAGGGCGAGGAAGAGGCGACCGTCTGGACCTGCGACTTCTCCTACGAGTACGTCAAGATCAACGGCGAGTATCACACCTGATAGACTGGCGCAAGAGATAGGGGAAGGATAGTATGACATTCACAGCCAAGGATAAGGCAGCCATCCTCGTCGAGGCGCTGCCCTACATCCAGGAATTTTACGGAAAGACCATCGTCATCAAGTACGGCGGCAATGCGATGATCAATGAGGACCTCAAAGAGAAGGTCATGCAGGATGTCGCGCTGATGAAGTACGTCGGCATCCGCCCGGTCATCGTGCACGGCGGCGGCCCGGAGATCACGGGCTTCCTCAAGAAGGTCGGCAAGAAGTCGTCGTTCGTCGCCGGCCTGCGCGTGACGGACGCGGAGACGGTCGAGATCGCGGAGATGGTCCTCGACGGCAAGGTCAACTCCGAGATCGTCAACCTGCTCAATCACCGCGGCGTGCGCGCCGTTGGCCTCTCGGGCAAGGATGCGAATCTCATCTGCGCCCAGAAGAAGCTCGCGACAGTCTACGAGGGCGATGAAAAGAAGAAGGTCGACATCGGCTACGTCGGTGCCGTCCAGAAGGTCAACGTGGCCCTCATCGAGGACCTCCTCGACCAGGACTATGTGCCCGTCATCGCGCCGATCGGCGTCGGCGCGAACGGCGAGAGCTACAACATCAATGCCGACTACGTCGCGGCGGAGATCGCCGGTGCGCTGCACGCGGAGAAGCTGCTCCTGCTGACGGACGTCGAGGGCATCTACAAGGACTTTTCTGACAAGTCCTCGTTCCTCTCGACGCTGCACATGCAGGAGGCGCGCGACTACATCAAGTCGGGCGTCATCCAGGGCGGCATGATCCCGAAGGTGGAGGCGTGCCTGACCTCCCTCGAGAAGGGCACGGGCAAGACGCACATCATCGACGGCCGCCTCGACCACTCGATCATCCTCGAGATCTTCACCTCGCAGGGCATCGGCACGCAGGTCGTGCGCTGATCAATCAACGAAAGGGATGCGATTTCATGCAGGAAACGGATAAAGATATATTTGCAAAAGATGCACAGGACTACCTGCCGGTCTTCAACCGCTACAAGATCGTGCTCGACCATGGCGAGGGCGCGTATCTCTGGGACATCAACGGCAAGAAGTACCTCGACTTTTTAGGCGGCATCGCCGTGAACGTGCTCGGCCACGACTACGGGCCGCTCGTCACGGCCATCTCCGAGCAGGCGAAGAAGCTCATCCACTGCTCGAACCTCTACTACACGCAGCCGCAGGCCGACGCCGCGGCGAAGCTCGTCGCGCTCTCGGGACTCGACAAGGCGTTCTTCGGCAACTCGGGCGCTGAGGCCAATGAGGGCGCCATCAAGATCGCGCGCAAGTACGCGCACCAGATTGACCCCGAGAAATCCCAGATCATCACGGCCTGGGACAGCTTCCACGGCCGCACGATCGCGACGCTGACGGCGACAGGCCAGCCGAAGTACCACGAGGGCTTCGGCCCGCTGCCCGACGGCTTCGACTACGTCCACTACAACGACATCGAGGAGCTCGAGTCGATGATGAGCGAGAAGACGGCCGCCGTCATGCTCGAGACGATCCAGGGCGAGGGCGGCGTCTACACGCCGGAGGGCGACTACCTCAAGAAGGTCCGCGCGCTCTGTGACAAGTACCACGCGCTCCTGATCTTCGACGAGATCCAGGCCGGCATCGGCCGCAGCGGCAAGTTCTTCGCCTACGAGAAGTACGGCGTCAAGCCGGACATCGTCACGCTGGCAAAAGGTCTCGCGGGCGGCGTGCCCATCGGCGCCTTCATCGTGACGGATGCGGTCGCCAAGGCCTTCCACGCCGGCGACCACGGCACGACGTTCGGCGGCAACCCGCTCGCCTGCGCCGCCGCCAACGTCGTTTTGGACACCGTGCCGAAGCCGGAGTTCCTCGCGCACGTCGAGGAGGTCGGCAGCTACTTCAAGCAGCAGCTCGAGCACCTCAAGGCCAAGCACCCCGCACTCATCACGGATGTCCGCGGCACGGGCCTGATCCTCGGCGCCGAGCTCGCCTCCGCTGAGCACGGCCGCGACATCGTCAACGACTGCCTCGCCGAGGGCGCGATCATCAACTGCACGGCCGGCAAGGTGCTGCGCTTCATCCCGCCGCTCATCATCACGAAGGAGCAGGTCGACACGGTCATCCTGACGCTCGACGATGTGCTGGCAAAATACGATAAATAAGTACGACAAATAAAAAAATTCAGCCGTTCGGGGTGATATGTATAGAAATACAAAAAAAATGCATATCTACACTTTTCAAGCGGCTGGATTTGATGTATAATATGCAATAGTTACGGAAGTTACAAGACTACAGATGTTCTAGTGATTCCAGCAGGGAGGTCATCATATGTTGAAAGGAAAAGACATGCTATCCATCCACGACTTATCCGTGGATGAGGTACAGGAGATCCTGGCACTCGCCAAGGAGCTCAAGGCAAAGCAGAAAGCGGGTGTGCCGCACAAGATCCTCGAGGGCAAGACGCTCGGCATGATTTTCGAGAAGTCTTCGACGCGAACGCGAGTATCCTTTGAGACGGGCATGTACCAGCTCGGCGGCCAGGCGCTTTTCCTCTCGAACCGTGACCTCCAGCTCGGGCGAGGTGAACCCATCCGCGACACGGCGCGCGTGCTCTCGCGCTACCTCGACGGCATCATGATCCGCACGTTCGGCCATGACCGCGTCGAGGAGCTCGCCAAGTGGGCGGACATCCCCGTCATCAACGCGCTGACGGACCTGCTGCATCCGTGCCAGGTGCTCACCGATCTCCTGACGATCGAGGAGTACAAGGGCAAGAACCTCAAGGGCCTCAAGATGGCCTACGTCGGCGACGGCAACAACATGACGAACTCCTTCCTCTACGGATGCGCAAAGGTCGGCATGACGTTCGTCGCAGCGACGCCAGAGGATTACCGCCCGGACGAGACGGTCTTCAAGAACGCACTCGAGGATGCCAAAGAGACGGGCGCAGAGCTCAGCCTCGTGACGGACCCGAAGGAGGCCGTCAAGGATGCCGACATCGTCGTCACCGACACCTGGGCCAGCATGGGCCAGGAGGCCGAGCATGAGGCGCGCAAGAAGATCTTCGCTCCGTACCAGGTCAACAAGGAGCTCTTGAAGGGCGCCGACAAGCGCGTCATCGTCATGCACTGCCTGCCGGCTTACCGCGGCGAGGAGATCACGGAGGAGGTCCTCGAGGCCAACGCCAATGTCATCTTCGACGAGGCGGAGAACCGCCTGCACACGCAGAAGGCCATCATGGCGCTGACCATGGCAGATTGAGAGACGCACTGCTGCATATCGTGTAACATCGTCCCGGTCTCACAATGACAGTGGGAGAGGGAAGGAATCATAGGAAAAGAGGTTTTTATCATGGCTAAGATCAAGAAAGTCGTACTCGCATACTCGGGCGGTCTCGATACCTCCGTCATCATCCCGTGGCTCAAGGAGCATTACGATGGCTGTGAAGTCATCGCAGTCTGCGCCGATGTCGGACAGGGTGACGAGCTCAACGCCGTACACGACAAGGCCCTGAAATCCGGTGCTTCCAAGGTCTACATCGAGGACCTCAAGGAAGAGTTCCTCAAAGAATACGTCTGGCCGACGCTCAAGGCCGGTGCTGTCTACGAGGATAAGTACCTGCTCGGCACGTCGTTTGCACGCCCAATCATCGCGAAGAAGCTCGTCGAGATCGCCAAGAAAGAGGGCGCTGACGCCATCGCTCACGGCGCTACGGGCAAGGGCAACGACCAGGTCCGCTTCGAGCTGACGGTCAAGGCACTCGCACCGAACATCACGCTGATCGCTCCGTGGCGTGAGTGGGACCTCGATTCCCGTTCCGCTGAAATCGAGTACGCCAAGAAGCACGGCATCCCCATCGCGACGGAGAACAAGACGTACTCCATGGACCGCAACATCTGGCATCTTTCCCATGAGGGTTCCGACCTCGAGGATCCGGCCAACGAGCCGCACAACAGCATGTTCCTGATCTCCAAGGCACCGGAAGATGCGAAGGATGAGCCGGAATACGTCACGGTCGACTTCGAGAAGGGCGAGCCGGTCGCGGTCAACGGCAAGAAGATGGATCCTGTCGCTCTCCTGACGGAGCTCAACGAGATCGGCGCGCGCAACGGCGTCGGCATCGTCGACATCTGCGAGAACCGCCTCGTCGGCATGAAGTCCCGCGGTGTCTATGAGAACCCGGGCGGATCGATCCTTTACTACGCACACCGCGAGCTCGAGTACCTCTGCCTCGACCGCATGACGTACCACTTCAAGCAGCACGTCGCTGTCCGCTTCGGCGAGCTCGTCTACGATGGCATGTGGTTCTGCCAGCTGCGCGAGGCGCTGTCCGCTTTCGTCGACAGCACGCAGCAGACGGTCACGGGCACGGTCAAGCTCAAGCTCTACAAGGGCAACATCATCTCCGCCGGCTCCACGAGCCCGTATTCCCTCTACAGCAAGGAATACGTCACGTTCGAGCACGATGATGTCTACAACCAGGCTGACGCCACGGGCTTCATCAACCTCTTCGGCCTGCCGCTCAAGGTACGCGCCCTGATGCAGGAGAAGAACAGTAAATGAGCAAGGCTATGTGGGGAGGCCGTTTCTCCAAGTCGACCGATGAGATGATCAACGAGTTCCAGGCCTCCATCAATTTCGACAAGCGCATGTACCATGAGGACATCGCGGGTTCCATCGCGCACGCCACGATGCTCGCGAAATGCGGCATCATCACAGAGGAGGACCGCGACAAGATCATCGCAGGCCTCAAGGACATCCTCCAGAAGATCGAGCAGGGCAACTTCGAGTTCTCCGTCGACCTCGAGGACATCCACATGAACATCGAGAAGCGCCTGACCGACGCCATCGGCGAGGCCGGCGGCCGCCTGCACACGGCGCGCAGCCGCAACGACCAGGTCGCGCTCGACACGCACATGTACGTGCGCCGCGAGGTCGTGGCCGTGCAGAAGGAGATCGAGAACCTGCAGCGCGCGCTCGTCGAGACGGCGGAGAAGTACAGCGACGTCATCATGCCGGGCTACACGCATCTGCAGCGCGCACAGCCGATCCTGTTCTCGCATCATCTGCTCGCCTACTTCGGCATGCTCTCGCGCGACTTCGCCCGCTTCGAGGGCGTCTACAAGCGCGCGGACATCATGCCGCTCGGCGCCGGCGCGCTCGCCGGCACGACTTTCCCGATCGACCGCGAGTTCGTGCAGAAGCAGCTCAACTTCGAGAGCATCTACACGAACAGCCTCGACGCCGTCAGCGACCGCGACTACATCATGGAGTTCCTCGCGGCGGCCTCGATTCTCATGGTCCATCTCTCGCGCCTCTCGGAGGAGACGATCCTCTGGTGCAGCCGCGAGTTCCACTTCGTCGAGCTCGACGATGCGCACTGCACGGGCTCCTCGATGATGCCGCAGAAGAAGAACCCGGATGTCTCCGAGCTCGTCCGCGGCAAGACGGGCCGCGTCATCGGCCACCTCATGGCCATGCTGACGACCGTCAAGGGCCTGCCCCTTGCCTACAACAAGGACCTGCAGGAGGACAAGGAGGGCATCTTCGACGCGATCGACACCGTCAAGTTCAGCCTCGCCGTCTACGCGCAGCTGATCCGCGGCATGAAGGTCCGCAAGGACGTCATGAAGAAGGCCGTGACGGAGGATTTCTCCAATGCGACCGACCTCGCCGACTACCTCGTCAAGAAGGGCATGCCGTTCCGCAAGGCGCATGCCGTCTCAGGCCAGGCCGTCCACGACTGCATCGAGAAGGGCATCTACCTCGAGGACATGAGCCTCGAGGACTTCCAGAAGCTCTCGCCGCTCTTCGGCGCCGACATCAAGGAGGCCATCAGCCCCGAGACGTGCGTCAAGAACCGCAACTCGCTCGGCGGCACGTCCTACAAGCAGGTGGAGCTCCAGCTCCACGCCGCCAAGGACTTGCTCGCAGCCGAGGAAACGATTTCCGACAGGGCAGCCGACCAGCAGATCCAGGTCAAGTAAATAAAAAGACAAGAAACGAGAAGCCCGCTTCTCCCATCGCTCTTGTGCGATGGGGAAGCGGGCTCCTCGTCTTTGTGTCTATGTAGAATGGAACGGCTGGCCGTTGTCGAGGTAATACGTCTCGTGGACGACGGCGCGGGGATTGGGCGCGGGGACGCGGCGATGGCCTGGTCCTGTCAATGATGGGGTAGGAAGGGCGCGAGGCGCGGGGCGAGGTATCGGGCGAGGCGGGCTGAGCCGGACTTCGTCGGGTGCGTGCCGTCGCCGACGAAGTCCCCGGGGGCGAGCAGCGGGCCGTCTGCGTTGAGTGCGATGTAGTGGGCCGGGATGCCTTCTCGCTGTGCGCGCTGGCAGGCCTCCTCAATCCAGAGGCCCGCGAGCGGCGAGACAGCGGCGGGCAGCGGCTCGAGGCAGATGATGGGTGCCTCTGGGTTCATCGCATGGACCTGGCGGATGAGGCTCGTCCAGGCCTGCACGTATTCCTCGTGATAGGGGCGGCGCTTCTTGTCGCTGAAGTCGTTCGTGCCGAGTGCGAGGATGACGGCGGAGACGGGCAGCTTCTCACTCTGCCAGATGGTGTTGCCGGGCGTCTTGTGCGCGCCGTAGAGGGTCCAGCGGTAGCGCTCCTCGGTGTGGAGGCCGCGGTCAGGCCAGGGGGTGCCCCAGTTGTGGACGACGCCTTCGCCCGACTTGGCGACGACGCTGTAGTCGGCGCCGAGCAGGCGCGCGAGCTGCGGCGCAAACGCCATTGAGCCGTCCTCGATGGCAGCGTCGTTGTGGCCATGCTTTATGCCGTCGTTGCGGAAGCCCGCCGTGATGGAGTCGCCGACGAATTCCAGGCGCAGGCGCTCTGCCTGTCTTGCGGGAGCTTCGAGTGAGTCAGCCTCGAGTCCGCGGAAGTGACTGATGCCGTACGAGCCCTCCGTCGCGCGCTCGAGCCTGAGCGTGTGGCGGCCATTGGTCAGGCCCTCGGCGAGCACGGTCGGACCGTCTGCTGCGGCGCGCACTTTGCGCGAAGGGCCGCCGTCAATGGAGACGAGCCAGCGGTTCTCGTGGTCTTGGAGATCGGCGGCAATGCGCGTGCCCGTGAAATCCGTCTCAAGGTAGACGGCCCCCTGCGCGGCTTCATAGCAGCCGCCGTTCTCCTGCCAGCGCCCCTCATAGTGGATGGCGGGGGCTGTGGCGGGGAAGGAGGCGGCAAGGGCGGTGCCCGGCAGGCAGGCGAGGGCGAGGCTCACGGTGAGCAGCTTCTGTCGTATTGTTTTCTTTCCATTCATTCTCATTTGAGTTATTCTCATTCGAGTCGTTTGAGTCGTGTGTGCAGTCAAATCGGTTCCATCCTTTCTCCATGCATCTCTTTCTATCGGTTTTCGCTTTTGGGCTTGTTTTTTCCTTCTCTGCACTCTATATTATTAGTTATACATATCATGGTTTAGGAGTTGATCATTTTGTCGTTATTTGGACGTGAAGCGGCGGGCAGGCGGCACATCGACGGGCTCGATGTGCTGCGCACGCTGGCGATTGTCGGCGTCACGCTCTTCCACATGTTCCCCGAGCGGCTGCCGGGCGGCTATCTCGGCGTTTCCCTCTTCTTCGTGCTCACGGGCTTTTTGCTCGCCTACACGAGCAAGCGCAGTTGGCTCGAGCACCGCTTCCGCGTGAAGGCGTACTACTGGAAGCGCATCAAGCGCATCTACCCATCGCTCTTCATCGTGCTGCTGACGACGATCGGCGTCTTTTCCTTCGTGCTGCCGAAGGCCGTCGCGGCCATCCGGCCGGAGTTCCTCTCGATCGTCCTCGGCTACAACAACTGGTGGCAGATCGCGCAGAATGCCGACTACTTCACGCGCCTGACGAATGCCTCGCCGTTCACGCACCTCTGGTTCATGGGCATCGAGATGCAGTACTACCTCGTCTGGCCGCTGCTCTTCGCGCTCTACGCCTTTCTCGACATCCTCGCCGGGCGCCGCGCAGGCCTCGTGGTACTCGCCTTGCTCGCGCTCGGCTCGGCGGCCGTCATGCCGATGATGTACGAGCCGGACATGGATGTCACGCGCCTCTACTACGGCACGGACACGCGCGTCTACGCGCTGCTCTTCGGCGCCGTGCTCGGCCTCTGGTGGGTCGACCACCCGCGTGCGCGCCTCGGCAAATACAGGATGCTGCTCGGCTATCTCGCCTGGCCCGTACTCGTCGGCGTATCGATTGCCGCCTACTTCCTCTTTGACGGCCAGTCTGCCTACGTCTACGAGTGGGGCATGCTCGCGATGACTGCGCTCTTCTGTGTGCTCCTGCTGCTGACGGCCGACGACCGCTTCTTCGTCGGCGCCGCGCTCGAGAGCCCGAAGCTTCGCTGGCTCGGCTGGCTCGGCAAGCGCAGCTTTGGCATCTACCTCTGGCAGTACCCGGTCATCTACCTCTTCGCCAAGCTCGGCTGGACGCAGCTGCCGTACTACGCGGCGCTCGAGATCGCAGCCATCCTCGTCTTGACCATCTGGTCGGACGCACTCGCGCATGTCATCACGAGCCGCCGCCTGCCGGCCATCCGCGGCCGCCACATCGTCACGGCCTGCATCTTCCTGACGGCCTTCACGCTGCCGGGCCTCGCGCTCATGGGCTTCGGCGGCCACGCGATTGCCGTCTCGGCCGACCAGAAGGTCAGCGACACGGGTGAGCTGCAGGAGAGGCTCGCCGCCAATGCCGCGGAGCAGCAGGCGGCCAATGACCAGGCGGCAGCAGAGGCCGCCGAGCAGAAGGCAGCGGAGGATGAAGCCGCGGTCGACCTCTCGGGCGTCGCCTGTATCGGCGACTCCGTCATGCTCGGCTCTTCGGGCGAGCTTCGCAAGGTGCTGCCGGGCTGCATCATCGATGCGGAAGTCTCGCGCTACGTCGGCGGCGGCCTCGACGCGGCGAAAGAGATGGCGGCGCAGGGACGCCTCGGCAAGAACGTCGTCATCGCGCTCGGCACGAACGGCCCGATTGCCGGCTACGAGAAGTACGAGGTCCAGACGCGCGCGCTCCTCGAGTATCTCGGTCCCGACCGCCACATCTTCTGGGTCAATGTCTACTGCCCGGAGCTCTCGTGGCAGCAGACGAACAACGACTACCTCGCGAATATGGCCAAAGACCATCCGAACGTGACGATCGTCGACTGGTACGGCCTCGTTTCCAAGCATCCGGAATGGCTCGGCGGCGACGGCATCCACCCGAACGACGAGGGCACGGCCGCTTATGCCAAGCTCATCCATGACACGATGGCAGAGACGCTCGCGCATCCCGCGGCCGACTGATGACGCTTCCATGGATTTTCTATCGTTTTCCGTTACTTTTCAGAATGCCCGCTTATACTGGTATCCAGATTGAAAAGGAGTGATAATCATGCTGATGCTTGTTCTCGTCTTAGGGCTCAACCTCGTCATCAGTTTCCTCAACGCCCGCAACGTCGGGCGCGTCTGGGCGGAGTCGAAGGCCGTCGGCGGCTGGATCCGCCTGCTGGCCTGGTGCGGCGCCATCCAGTCGGCTGCCGGCTTCACCTTCGTCTACGCGGTCGTCGTCGGCTACATCGCCGTGAGCACGGGCTACCTGCCGCCCGCGATGCTCGGCGTCATGATGAACCTCATCTACATCATGATCATCGTGCCGCTCATCGGCTCGGGCATCTTCATCACGATCCAGTCGTGGATCGCCTTCGCGCGCGACAAGTCGCTCTCGAACCTCGGCGTTGCCGGCTGGAACACGTTCGCGCAGGCCTACAACACCTACAACGCGATCCAGAGCTTCGGCCCGGCGCTCGACAGCGTGCAGCAGGGGCTCGGCGGCCTGTTCTCGGATGACGGCGACAGCGACAACTCAACGGCGCGCGTCATCCTGCTTGTCGCCATCGTCCTGCTCGCCGGCGTGCTGACGACGTCCGTCATCGTGCGCCGCTACGAGGCGAGCCTGCCCGTGTCGGAGGATATCCGCCGCGGCACGCGCGACCTCGAGTACCGCTGACAACTGCAAAAAAATGTACCATCGAGGTTCTGAAATAACTTGAATCTGACTCCAATCCCGAGTAGTATAAAAGCAAGAATACACGAGATTGGAGTCTTTACTTTGCGTAAACCGTATCAGAACAATAAGCCGGACAGAACGAAAATGGAGCGGGAGGGGCAGGAGAGCTGGCTCTCTGCAGCGGTCAAACCGATGGACGGCGTGATCGCCATCGCAGCGATCTGCATCTTCTCGGTGATGGACTTCTCGAAGATGGAGACGGTCGACTGGATCTTTACGGTGACGTTCGCCATCTGGTTCGTGCTGACCATCGTCCGCTGCTGCATCTACTACCGCAAGTCGCGTTGAATACCGGTCAATCGGTCTATGGGGGAATGCCTGTGAAACAAGAGAGAAAAGCCGTCTTCTTCGACATCGACGGCACATTGATCAACATCATGGAAGGGCAGACGCAGATCGCGCCGCCCGTCAAGGAGGCCATCCGCGCACTGCGCGCGGCAGGCCACTGCACGTTCATCGCGAGCGGCAGGCCGTATGCCTACCTCGACCCGGAGCTCGTGCAGCAGGACCTGTTCGACGGCTACGTGCTCATGAACGGCGCCGTCGTGCTGCTCGGCGACAAGACCATCTACAAGAAGATGCTGCCGCAGGCGACGGTCGAAGAGATCGCGCACCTTGCAGAAGCACACGGCGTCGAGTACATCCTCGAGGGGCCGCATAGCGTCTACCTCAAGCCGGAGTACAAGCTGACGGAGGCGTTCTACCGCAGCATCGAGGTCGATGTCACGCAGTTCGTGCGCGACTACGACCTCGAGAAGGTGCCTGTCGCGAAGATGGAATTCGCCTCGGAGGACCCGGGCGGCCACGGCCTCTTTGCGAAGCTGCTTTCCTGGCCGGGGCTCGCGGGCCTCATGGACCCGTACCACAAGAAGAACATGGAGCTCTACGCGGCAGACGTCACGAAGGGCTCGGGCATCCTGCACGCGCTCTCGTATCTCGGCATCCCCGTCTCGAGGAGCTTCGCCTTCGGCGACGGGCTCAATGACATCGAGATGATGCAGACGGTCGGCACGAGCCTCGTCATGGACAATGCGCGGCCGCAGCTCAAGGCGCTGGCCGACCACATCGTGCCGTCCGTCGACGAGGACGGCGTGGCTGCGGGCATCGCAGAGTACCTGCTCTGAGGCAGGCGCAGATATGCAGATATAAAGATAGGAATTGATTGTATCAGGGGGAAAAAACGTGAGAAAGAAAATCGGTATGATACTCGGCATCGTCATGCTGGCCATCGCCGTGCTGACGGGCTGCGGCGGCAGCCAGGGCACGAGTTCTTCGAGTGCCTCTTCGGGCGCTGCAAAGTCCTCGGCGACGGCCACGGCCGGCAAGGATGTCACGATCAAGATGCTCAACGTCGGCCAGGGTGACTCCATCCTCATCCAGACGGCGGAGCAGACGGTGCTCATCGACACGAGCGATGTCGACGAGCGCGACAAGTTCAAGCGCGAGCTCGACAAGGCGGGCGTCAAGAAGATCGACAAGGTCATCCTGACGCATCCGCATGCCGACCACATCGGCGGCATGGACGTCCTCCTCAAGGACTACCAAGTCGGCACGGTCTACGACAACGGCATGCCGTCGACGTCGAAGCTCTACATCGGCTACATGAAGCAGCTCAAGGCGAAAGGCATCAAGCACCAGGCGCTCAAGGCCGGCGATGTGCTCGACTTCGGCGGCGGCGTCTCGTTCAAGGTCTTCTACCCGACGAAGGAACTCGTCGAGAAGGGCACGCAGAAGGGCTACAAGCACGACCCGAACAATGAGTCCGTCGTCGGTAGGCTCGTCTACGGCGACTTCTCGATGCTCTTCACGGGCGATGCCGAGCAGCCGGTCGAGGAGCAGCTCCTGAAGGCGGATGCCAAGGACCTCAAGAGCACCATCCTCAAGAGCCCGCATCACGGCAGCAGCACGGGCTCGTCCGTGCCGTACCTCAAGGCCGTCTGGCCGGAGGCGGTATTGATTTCGTGCGGCCAGGGCAATGATTACGGCCACCCGCACACGGATGTGCTCGCGCGCTACCTCGGCCAGAGCACCTACAAGGACCGCCGCGACGGCTCGCAGAAGAAGACGAAGCTCGTCAAGAACGACAAGGGCGAAGTCTACAAGGGCAAGGTCTATGAGACCGACAAGAACGGCACGATCACCATCACGACGGATGGCAAGGACTACAGCATCAAGGCAGAGGAGGGGAAGGCACAATGATCTCAGCCTATCTCGACCGCTTTGAGGGCGACCTCGCCGTGCTTCTGCTCGGCGAGGAGATGAAGAAAGTCAACTTCCCGAAGCGCTTCCTGCCAGAGGGCGTCGGCGAGGGCGATTACCTCAAGATCGACATCGCCTACGACAGGGAAGCGACGGAGAAGGCCGAGCAGGAAGCGCTCGACCTCCTCAAAGACGATTAAAGACGATTAAAGACGATTGATAGATCAAGATGAGAATGAAGAAGGAGGAACTCTTTTTGTTCAGCAAGATATGCCGTGGAGCCGCCATGCTCTTGATGCTGCTCGCTTGTGCGGCGGCCATCCTGCCGCAGAATGGTGAGGCGGCAAGGCGCGAAGCGGTGCACAGACTCAATTACTTCCAGTCGTATGAGACGGAGGTCGACGGTCGCCAGGCCCTGCGCATCGAGGTCGGCATGGACCGGGACAATGTGACGTACGATGTCACGACGCGCCCCTACCTCGAGAAGCAGCTCATCATCGACCTCTCGAATACGGAGCCGGGCAAGCTCAAGCCGGACTACACGCTGCTCGCCAAGTACGCCAAGCACCTGCACATCCGTGAGCTCGAGGCGCGCCACACGGAGATCCGCATCGACTGCAAGAACCCTGTCGTCGACGGCAGCTACGCCGTGCACGCAGAGCCGGCGGACCGCAAGGCCAAGAAGCCGTACCGCCTCGTCATCGACATCTTCGCGACGGGCGGCACGGCGAGCTCCTCGCGCGTCGCGGGCGTCAGCGGCCACTCGGTCGTCATCGACCCGGGCCACGGCGGCAGCGATACGGGTGCCGTCGGCCCGACGGGCGTGACGGAAGCTTCCGTGACGCTCGCCGTCTCGAAGGACCTGCAGTCCATCCTCGAGAACTCGGGCGCACGCGTCACGATGACGCGCAACAAGGACGTCGACGTCTACGGCCCGAACGCATCGGACCGCCAGGAGCTCCAAGCGCGCGTCAACGTCGGCGAGTACACGCCGGGTGCGGAGCTCTTCGTCTCGATCCACTGCAACGCCTTCTCGAATCCGGCCTCGCACGGCATGGAGACGTATTACTACGCGGGCTCGCCGAGGGGCGAGCGCATCGCGACTCTGGTCAATGAGGAGCTCGAGAAGGCCGGCGGCCTCTTCAACCGCGGCGTCAAGACGGCGAACTTCTATGTCATCAAGCACTCGAGCATGCCGGCGACGCTCGCCGAGCTCGCCTTCATCACGAATGCGCACGAAGAGCAGCTGCTCAGCAATGCCCAGTACCAGATGAAGCTCGCCGAGGCCATCGCGCGCGCCATCGGCCGCTATTTCAGCGGCAACTGAGGCAGGGAATCGCAGGGCGAATCTCGAATCTAGACGTGTAGAAGCAAGGATATGCATGAAAACATGAATGACATGAAGCAGACGGAATAGACGGAACAGGAGATGAAGGATCATGAAGAAATACGTCCGTTACGCAATGCTGGGGCTCGCGATCTTCGCGCTCGCCCTTCTCGCCGGCTGCGGCTCAGAGACGGCTGGCAAGGGCACGGCAGACGGCAGCTCGTCATCTGCCATCCAGGCGGAGAGCGCACCGGCAGCCACGTCCTCGAGCCAGGGCACCGAGAAGAAGCCGCAGAAGCTCACGATCAAGGTCTACTACCCCGATGAGCAGGGCATGAAGCTCATTGCCGACAAGCGCACGGTCACGCTCGACGGGCAGGAGAAGTACACGGCGGCGATGGAGTCGCTCCTCGAAGGCACGAAGGAGAAGGGCCAGACGAACATCATCCCGAAGCAGACCAAGCTCCGCAGTGTCAAGGTCGAGAACGGCACGGCGACGGTCGACTTCACGGGCGACCTGCGCAAGGACTTCGTCGGCGGCTCGACGGGCGAGACGATGCTCGTCGGCTCCGTCGTCGACACCTTGACGGAATTCCCAGAGGTCAAGAAGGTCCAGATCCTCATCGACGGCAAGAAAGTCGAATCGCTCAGCGGCCACATGGACCTCTCGCAGCCGATGGGACGCATGGCAGACCTCCTGAAGTGATTCGGGGCTTCTCCGTGCCAGACAACTTGATATTTTGACTTTTTGGTCCAGCAATGCGCAGAAATCCTTGTATTCCTGCGCATTTTATGTTATGATAAAATCCATATGGCATGTTTTTGAGGCTGACAAGCCGGAACTGGCCAATCATGATGCAATAAGATGATACAGGAGGTCATTTCACACAATGAAAGTTACGGTAGAAAATGGAGAGAACCAGCAGGTCACGCTGACGATTGAGGTCGAAGCAGCAGAAGTCAACAAGGCAGTCGATCAGGCATGCAAGCGTCTCGCAAACCGCGTGAGCATCCCGGGTTTCCGCAAGGGCAAGGCTCCGCGCATGATCGTCGAGCGCCACGTCGGCAAGGACGCTGTCCTGCAGGAAGCTTTCGATATCGTCGCTCCGAAGGCACTGAGCAAGGCTTTCGACGAGCAGAAGATCGACCCGGTGACGCGCCCGAGCGTCGACATCGAGACGCTCGAAGAGGGCAAGGATCTCGTCTTCAAGGCTACGGTCACGCCGCGTCCTGAGGTGAAGCTCGGCGACTACAAGGGCCTCAATGTCCCGAAGAACGAAGTCAACATCACGGACGAGGATGTCGAGAAGCAGCTCAAGACGTTCCAGGACCGCCAGGGCAAGCTCGTCGACGCTCCGGAAGGCGCTGAGGTAAAAGACGGCGACTTCACGACGCTCGACTTCAAGGGCTTTGTCGACGGTGAGGCATTCGACGGCGGCGAGGGCAAGGACTACCCGCTGCAGATCGGCTCCAACAGCTTCATCCCGGGCTTCGAGGACCAGCTCGTCGGCGCGAAGATCGGCGAGGAGCGCGACGTCAACGTCAAGTTCCCGGAAGAGTACCATGCAAAAGAGCTCGCTGGCAAGGACGCTACGTTCAAGTGCACGATCCGCAGCATCAAGACGAAAGAGCTGCCGGCTATCGACGATGAACTCGCCAAGAAGGTCAGCAAGTTCGAGACGCTCGATGAGCTCAAGGCTGACATCCGCAAGAACCTCGAGGAGAACGCTGAGCGCACGGCTGAGAACGACCAGAAGAGCGCTGCCATCGAGATGGCTACGAACAACATCACGGTCGACATCCCGGCTGTCATGATCGACAACCGCGTCACGGCCATGATCCAGGAGATGGCGATGCGCCTCGAGCAGCAGGGCATGAAGCTCGAGCAGTACCTGCAGTACGCTGGCACGGACATCGCGAAGCTCCGCGAGCAGTATCGCGAGACGGCTGAGAAGAACGTCAAGACGGACCTCATGCTCGAGGAAGTCGCCAAGGCTGAGGACATCAAAGTAGAAGCCAAGGACCTCGACGAAGAAGTCGCTGCTATGGCAGCTGCTTACGGCGCTACGCCGCAGCAGGTCCAGAAGATCATCAAGGAGCAGGGTCGTATTGGCGATCTGGCTGCATCCGTACTCCGCAAGAAGACGGCTCAGTTCATCATCGATAACATCGCCAAATAAGATCCCTGATATGGGGGTATACCTATGAGTTATGTACCAATGGTAGTGGAGCGTTCCAATACGGGCGAGCGCGCGTACGATATCTACTCGCGCCTCCTCAAGGACCGCATCATCTTCCTGGGCGGCCCGATTGACGACGCTGTCGCCAATACGGTTGTTGCGCAGCTCTTGTTCCTCGAGTCGGAAGCCCCGGACAAGGACATCCATCTGTACATCAACAGCCCGGGCGGCGTCGTCACGGCAGGCCTTGCCATCTACGACACCATGCAGTATATCAAGCCGGACGTGTCGACGATCTGTATCGGCCAGGCAGCGAGCATGGGCGCGCTGCTCCTGACGGCAGGCGCCAAGGGCAAGCGCTACGCGCTGCCGAATGCCCGCATCATGATCCATCAGCCGCTCGGCGGTGCACAGGGTCAGTCGACGGACATCCAGATCCAGGCGCGCGAGATCCAGCGCATCCGCGAGGTCATCAATGACATCCTCGTGGAGTCGACGGGCAAGGACCGCGAGACGGTCGTGCAGGATACGGAGCGCGATAACTTCATGACGGCAGAGGAAGCCAAGGCGTACGGCCTGGTCGACGAGGTGATCACTCGTCCGGTCAAGAAGGGCAAGAAATCGGAGACCAAGGCATAAGAGGTGATGTCATGTTGAAGTTTGGGGATGAGAAAGGCCAGCTCAAGTGCTCGTTCTGCGGCAAGACGCAGGATCAGGTGCGCAAGCTGGTAGCTGGTCCAGGTGTCTACATCTGTGATGAATGCATCGAGCTCTGCAATGAGATCATCGAAGAGGAATTCAGCGACGATGTCGAGGTCGAGCTCAAGGACGTCCCAAAACCGAAGGACATCCGCGCAATCCTCGACCAGTACGTCATCGGCCAGGACGAAGCCAAGAAGACCTTGTCCGTGGCTGTCTACAACCACTATAAGCGCATCAACATGGGGCAGGGCAAGAACAATGAGGATGTGGAACTCGCAAAGTCGAACATCCTCATGATCGGCCCGACGGGCAGCGGCAAGACGCTGCTCGCGCAGTCGCTCGCACGCATCCTCAATGTGCCGTTTGCCATCGCCGATGCGACGGCCCTGACGGAAGCCGGCTACGTCGGCGAAGACGTTGAGAACATCCTGTTGAAGCTCATCCAGGCGGCGGACTACGACGTCGAGAAGGCTGAGCGCGGCATCATCTACATCGACGAGATCGATAAGATTGCGCGCAAGTCCGAGAACCCGTCCATCACGCGCGACGTGTCGGGCGAGGGTGTCCAGCAGGCGCTCTTGAAGATCCTCGAGGGCACGACGGCTTCCGTGCCGCCGCAGGGCGGCCGCAAGCACCCGCACCAGGAGCTCATCCAGATCGATACGACGAATATCCTCTTTATCTGCGGCGGTGCCTTCGACGGCATCGAGAAGATCATCGAGTCGCGTCTCGGTCAGAAGCAGATGGGCTTTGGCGCGCCGATCAAGTCGAAGCGCCAGAGGAACATCGGCGACACGCTGCGCAAGGTCCTGCCGGAAGACCTCTTGAAGAGCGGTCTTATCCCGGAATTCATCGGCCGACTGCCCGTCGTCGTGACGCTCGACGCACTCGACGAGGACGCACTCGTCAACATCCTGACGCAGCCGAAGAACGCGCTCGTCAAGCAGTACCAGAAGCTCCTCGAGCTCGACGGTGTCACGCTGACGTTCGACGACGACGCGCTGCGCCAGATCGCCAAGGAGGCGCTCAAGCGCAAGACAGGGGCGCGCGGCCTGCGCTCGATCATCGAGGGCATCATGCGCAACGTCATGTACGATGTGCCGTCGATCGAGGGCGTGACCGCCTGCCGCGTGACGAAGGACGTCATCACATCCAAGAAAGAACCCATCCTGACCGTCGACAAGGACGCAAAGTCCGCCGACAAAGCAGATAAAGCCAAGGATGGCAACAAGGAAGCATCGGCCTGATACGATGCAAGACAGGGCGCTGCAGCTTGCAGCGCCTTGTCTTTTTATCCACAAGATAACGACAAGGGGAGGGATATATATGTCAGAAGCACCAGAAAGGAACGAGAACAAAACGGCACCTGCCGCCCCGAAGAAACGCACACCGCCAGAGATGAAGACGCTGCCGATGCTGCCGCTGCGCGGCATGGTGGTCTTTCCCTACATGATCATCCACCTCGACGTCGGCCGCGAGCGCTCGCTGGCGGCTCTCGAGAAGGCGATGATGGAGGACCACCGCATCCTGCTCGTCTGCCAGATTGATGCCGACAAGGACGACCCGAGGCGCGAGGATCTCTACAACTACGGCACAGTCGCCGTGATCAACCAGATCCTCAAGCTGCCGGGCGGCACGGTCCGCGTGCTCGTCGAGGGCGAGAAGCGCGCGCGCATCAGCGACTATCACCGGCTCGAGAATTACGACGAGGTCGAGGCCAAGGTCTACACCGACCCGATCTACACCTCGACGGATGTGGAAGTCGCGACGCGCTCCCTCATCCACCGCTTTGAGGACTGGGTCAAGCTCTCGAAGCGCATCCCGGCCGACACGCTCGTCTCCGTCGCCATCATCGACGATGCCGGGCGCCTGGCCGACCTCATCGCGAGCCACCTGAACCTCAAGGTCCACATGCGCCAGGACCTGCTCGAGTGCATCAACATCCGGGACCGCCTCGAGCTGCTCTCGTATGACCTCTCGCACGAGATCGAGCTCCTGCGCATGGAGCGGAACATCGACGGCAAGGTCCGCCAGCAGATGGACAAGGCCCAGCGCGACTACTACTTGCGCGAGCAGATCAAGGTCATCCGCAAGGAGCTCGGCTACAAGGACGACATCGTCTCCGACATCGCCGAGTACCGCACGAAGCTCGCCGTCGGCGGCTACCCCGAGCGCGTGCAGGAGGTCGTGAACCGCGAGCTCCACCGCCTCGAGGGCATGAACAACATGAACACCGAGACGAGCGTCATCCGCAACTACGTCGAATGGCTGCTCGCTCTGCCGTGGAACAAGGAGTCGAAGGACACGGTCGACGTCAAGAAGGCGGCCAAGATCCTCGACCACGACCACTACGGCCTGCAGAAGGTCAAGGAACGCATCCTCGACTTCCTCGCCGTGCATCAGCTCGCACCCGACAAGAATGCGCCGATCCTCTGCCTCGTCGGACCGCCGGGCGTCGGCAAGACGTCGCTCGCGGCATCCGTCGCGCGCGCGACGGGGCGCCAGTTCATCCGCGCCTCGCTCGGCGGCGTGCGCGATGAGGCCGAGATCCGCGGCCACCGCCGCACCTACGTCGGCGCGATGCCGGGCCGCATCATCGAGGGCATCCGCAACGCCGGCACGCGCAACCCCGTCTTCCTGCTCGACGAGGTCGACAAGCTCGCGGCCGACTACCGCGGCGACCCGTCGTCGGCACTCCTCGAGGTGCTCGACCCCGCGCAGAACAAGGCGTTCAGCGACCACTACATCGACATCCCGTTCGACCTCTCGAAGGTCTTCTGGATCGTCACGGCCAACAACCTCGGCACCATCCCGCGCCCGCTGCGCGACCGCATGGAGATCATCGAGCTCTCGAGCTACACCGAGTACGAGAAGCTCGAGATTGCAAAGCGCTACCTCGTCGGCCGTCAGCGTGAACAGAACGGCCTCTCCGGCAAGGACATCCGCTTCGGCGCAGGCGTGCTGCAGGACATCGTCGAGCACTACACGCGCGAGTCGGGCGTGCGCGAGCTCGAGCGCCTCATCGGCCAGGTCTGCCGCAAGGCCGTGCGCAAGATCGTCGAGGGCGAAGAGCCGCCCATCCGCGTGACGCGCCGCAACCTGACGGACTTCCTCGGCCGCGTGAAGTTCCTGGAGACGAAGTCGGAGAAGAAGCCGCAGGTCGGCGTCGCGACGGGCATGGCCTGGACCGAAGTCGGCGGTGCGATCCTGCCGACTGAAGTCACCGTGCTCAAGGGCAAGGGCAAGCTCATCCTGACGGGCCAGCTCGGCGACGTCATGCAGGAGTCGGCGCAGGCCGCGCTCTCCTACATCCGCAGCCGCGCCGATGCCCTCGGCCTGCCGGAGGACTTCTACGAGAAGGACGACATCCACATCCACCTGCCAGAAGGCGCCGTGCCGAAGGACGGCCCGTCCGCCGGCATCACGATGGCCACGGCCATGATCTCGGCCCTGACGGGGCGCAAGGTCCACAGCGACGTCGCCATGACCGGCGAGATCACGCTGCGCGGCAACGTCCTGCCGATCGGCGGCCTCAAGGAGAAGGTGCTCGCCGCCTACCGCGAGGGCATGAAGACCATCGTCCTGCCGAAGAAGAACGCGCGCGACATCGAGGAGATCCCCGAGAGCGTGCGCGAGAAGCTGACCTTCGTGCCTGCCTCGCACATGGACGAGGTCTTGAAGACCGCGCTATTGCCAAAGGAAGAGATACAGCATGAAGGGAGCGAGAGCCATGACGGAGCAGAAGCCTGACCAGCCGATGGAGAAGCAGACAGAGAGGCGCGCCGCGGGAGCCCCTGCTTCCGAGCCGGTCGTCATCACGCAGGGCCGGTACATCGCCTCGGCCGTCAGGAAAGACCAGTACCCCGAGCGCGAGTTGCCGGAGATCGTCTTCATCGGCCGCTCGAATGTCGGCAAGTCATCCCTCATCAACTCGCTGACGCGCATCCGCGGCCTCGCGCGCGTCTCCGCGCAGCCGGGCAAGACGCAGACGATCAACTTCTTCGAGCTGACGGCCAAGCTGCGCGACGAGAAGACCGGCGAAGAAGAGGGCCGCAAGGACTTCTACCTCGTCGACCTGCCGGGCTACGGCTACGCCAAGACGGGCAAGGAGCGCCGCAAGATCTGGAAGAAGTTCATCGACGAGTACCTGCTGACCTCGCCGAATCTGCAGTTCGTCTGCCAGCTCATCGACATCCGCCACGAGCCCATGGCCTCGGACGTCGAGATGTTCCAGTGGCTCGTCGAGCACCATGTCCCCGTGCTGATCGTCGCGACGAAGGCCGACAAGATCGGCAAGAACGCGCGCCAGAAGAACATCGCGGCCATCCGCCGCGCCCTCGGCGTCAAGGAGATTTCCATCCTGCCGTATTCCTCCGTAAAAAATGAAGGACGTTCAGATTTACTTGACGTCATCCGTGAAACTCTAGTATAATAGAAATAACGAAAGATGAATTGGATTCACGTTTCGCGTGAATCCGATTTTTTTTAGGAGCATATACGAGCATAAGGGAATGTGTAGAGAAGAATCTTGGGGGAATCATCATGGAGCTGACAACGTTTGACAAAGACTTACTGAACCTGCTGCAGGGCAGCCTGCCCGTCTGCAGCCGCCCGTTCGCAGCCTTGGCAGAAAAGCTCGGCACAACGGAAGAAGCCGTCATCGACCGCCTGCAGGTCCTCAAAGAGGAGGGCTACCTGCGCCGCATCGGCACCTTCTTCAATTCGGGCCGCCTCGGCTACAAGGGCACGCTCGTCGCCCTGCGCGTCGACCCCGAGAAGATGGAGGCCGTCGCCAAGGCCATCAACCGCTACCCCGGCGCCACCCATAACTACGAGCGCGAGGGCCGCTACAACCTCTGGTTCACCCTGCTGACGCCGGGCCTCGACAAGGAGCACGAGATCCTCACGGAGATCCGCGCCCTGCCCGGCGTCGAGAGCATGCTCAACCTCAAATCGCAGAAGAAATACAAGATCAACGTCCAGTTCAAGCTGGCCTGATGAGACAAGCAATGCAAGCAAAGGGGACCCCGCCAATGTCAGAACATCGCACAAGTACCGGTAATCCTACAATCGACGAATTAGACAAGAAAATCATCTGCGCCTTGCAGGGCGATTTCCCGCTCGTCGCCGAGCCCTACAAGGCAATGGCCGAGCAGATCGGCGTCAGCGAGGAGCTCTTCCTCGCGCGCGTCAAGGCCATGGCCGATTCAAAGAAGATCCGCAAGATGGGCGCCGTCCTGCGCCACCGCGAGGTCGGCTTCTCGTCGAACGTCCTCGTCGCCTGGCAGGTCGAGCCCGAGCGCCTCGACGAAGTCGCCCGCAAGATGGCCGAGTCGCCGTCCGTCTCGCACTGCTACGACCGCACGACCGCACCCGACTGGCCCTACAACCTCTACACGATGGTCCACGGCCACAGCCGCGAAGAGTGCGAGCAGATTGTCGCCGGCCTCGCCGACGAGACAGGCGTCAAAGAGCGCGCCATGCTCTACACCAAACGCGAGTGGAAGAAGATTTCCATGAAATACTTCCAGGAATGACCACAAAGACAAAAGACCTCAGAAAGCCAACGATATCAATGCTTCTGGCTTATCTGGGGTCTTTTTCTATACGTCTCGTTCTGCTCGTTATTTGTACGGATAAGCACCAATAATCACTTGTTAGCACGTTCTGTCCGGCATCTTTTTTCGTGCATTTCGCCGATCGTTGTGGTAAAATGTTAATTGCGTTCTGGACTGAAAGAACTCTGTCCATGGTGTCCGTGACATGTGGCATCGTAAAAGAACATTATGACAAGAACATGATAAAGGGTGGTTATCATATGGTTTCAAAGAAGATGTATGAACTCGGTACGAAGAAGTCGACGATCCGCACGATCTTTGAGTTTGGCCGCAAGCGCGCGGCGGAGGTCGGTGAGGAGAATATCTACGATTTCAGCCTTGGCAACCCGAATGTGCCGACGCCGGAATTCGTCAAGCAGGCGGCCATCGACATCCTGCAGACGATGCCGCCGGAGGCTGTCCACGGCTACACGATCGCGCCGGGCAACCCGCAGGTTCGCGAGACGCTGGCCAGGAGCATCAACGACCGCTTCGGCACGCACTTTGCGGGCAAGAACCTCTTCATGACGGCCGGCGCTGCCGCTGCCATCACGATCTGCTTCAAGGCGCTCTGCGAGGAAGGCGATGAATTCATCACGTTCGCGCCGTTCTTCCCCGAGTACCGCTGCTTCGTCGAATCGGTCGGCGGCAAGCTCGTCGTCGTGCCGGCGCGCGTCGAGGACTTCCAGATTGACTTTGCGGCCTTTGAGGCGCTGCTGACGCCGCACACGAAGGCCGTCATCGTCAATTCGCCGAACAACCCGAGCGGTGCCATCTACTCGGAAGAGACGATCGAGGAGCTCGCTGCCATTCTCCGCCGCAAGGAGGAGGAGTACGGCCACCCGATCTACATCATCTCCGATGAGCCGTACCGCGAGATCGCCTATGAGGGCAACACGGTGCCGTACATCCCGTGCTATTACCGCGACACGCTCGTCTGCTACTCCTACAGCAAGTCCTTCTCGCTGCCGGGCGAACGCATCGGCTACATCGTCGTGCCAGATGAGCTCGAGGGCGCAGCCGAGGTCTACGGCGCCATCGCCGGTGCTGCGCGCGTGCTCACGCATGTCAACGCGCCGTCGCTCTGGCAGCTCGTCGTCGCGCGCTGCGCCGGCAAGCCGTCCGACATCTCGACGTACCGCAAGAACGGACAGCTGCTCTACGACGGCCTCATCGAGGCGGGCTTCACCTGCGTCAAGCCGCAGGGCGCGTTCTACCTCTTCCCGAAAGCGCTCGAAGAGGACGACTACGCGTTCTGCGAGCGCGCCAAGAAGTATGACCTGCTGCTCGTGCCGGGCACGGATTTCGGCTGCCCGGGCTACTTCCGCGCGGCTTACTGCATCAAGACGGAGACGATTGAACGTTCGCTTCCGCTCTTCAAGAAGCTGGCAGAAGAATACAGGAAATAAAGCGCACACTCTTGTCTACCCGGTTCTTCTGTGCAAAGCAGGAGAACCGTTTCTTTTTTAGTGAAATCGAGGGCATGATGTGTTAGAATACAAGTTATACTAAAATAAATCATATTGAAAGTATGATATGCTGAAGGGGATTATAGCATGAATATGATAAGGAACGTGATAGGGAAGAAGGATGGTGTCATATGGAGATAGAACGTCAGTTTCTCGTTGATATCATTCCATCCCTGCCGAGTGGATACGACTCCATCCTGCAGGGTTATGTCTCGCTGCAGCCGGAGATCCGCATCCGCGCGGTCCGGCCGATGCAGGGGGAGGAGAAGTTCTATCTGACAGTGAAGCGCGGCGCAGGGCTTGTCCGCGAGGAGTGGGAGACTGCAATCAGCTCGCGCGAGTTCTCACATCTCGTCGAATGCCTGGAGAAGAACACCTTCTTCATCGAGAAACGCCGCTACTACTTGCCGCTTGCGGACGGTCATGTTGCAGAGTACAACCGGCACAGCGGCCATCTCAGGGGCTTTGATTACGTCGAAGTGGAGTTCGACAACGAAGAAGAAGCGAGAGCCTTTGAGATCCCGTACTGGTTCGGCCGCGAGGTCACGGATGATCCGCGCTTCACGTACGGGAAACTCGCGCGCGTCAACGGCTTCCAGCTGGCCAAGATGATCATGAGCCAGCCGCCGGAGCAGTGGGCGCCGTATGCCATGGTGATGCCGGACGAGAACGCGGCGCCGAAGGCGGAGGAGATTCGTGAACAGACGGCCTCTGCCGAAAGTGCAGCGGAAACAGAGGAAGCAGAGATGATTGAGGCTGGCGATTCCGCTGACAATGCAGATGATGCAAAGGATGCAAAGGATGTAAAGGATGCAGAGGATACACAGGATGTCCAGACTGCGCCTGATGAGCAGCAAGAACAGCTGTCCGGTGCAGAGCGGGGCAGAGAGGACGGCCATGAGATGACTCGCTGATTTTTTTGCCATTTCGTGCACGTTCCTGTACGTTTATGGTATTTTTTGTGCAATTTCGGGATAACCCTGTCGGATATGACAGGGTTATCCCGTTTTATTTTTGGTAGAATAGAGCTAGTAGAAGAAGAGGTGATGACAATGGTCGAACAAAATGCATTCTTAGATAAAGCAAAAGAGATCGTGCATGATTTCGTCTGGGATTTCTACCAGAAGCGCAAGAGCATCTGGAAAATCATGGAACAGATGGACGAGAAGAACTTCAGCTGGATCGGCGCGGGCCCGGAGGAATACCTGCGCAGCTATGACGAGGCGCTTCATTACTTTGCGGAGCAGCGCCAGTCAGGAGCCGTGCCGCTCATCGCCATCTCCGAGGAACGCTACGATGCGCAGCCCATCGGCAGCCGCGCCTGTGTCGTGCTCTGCGAATACCTGCTGACTGTCCAGCTCGAGGAGAAGAAGAACGTCATGCAGGAGCGCCAGCGCTCGACCGTCACGATCCGCTGGGAGCGCGGCAAATTCAAGATCTGCCAGGTCCATACCTCGAACCCCTGGCATGCGATGAAGGGCGATGAGCGCTGGCCCGAAGAATTCGGGCGGCAGACCTATACCTACTTCCTCAATCTGCTCTCCGAGCTCGAGCTCAAGGAAATCCCGCACCTGAGCTCCCAGCAGCGCAAGGTGCTCGTGCTCATGATGCACGGCAAGACGTATCAGGAGATCTCCGCCGCAATCGGCATCACCTACCGCACCGTGCAGTACCACGTGCGCATGATCTTCAACAAGTTCAACGTCGACTGTCGGGAGATGCTCTTCGCCAAGCTCATCCGCACCATATGCACCACAGGCTGCCTGCCCGACAGGAAGGGCGATGCCAGCCGCGCCATCCTGGAGGAACTGGACAGCATGGAGAAGAAATACGAAGAAGGCCAGGCGGAGGAAGATACAGATAAGGAAAGGTGAGCATCATGAACAAGAAAGCAGAAGAATTCAAAGCATACGTCGAGAAGACGCGTCCTCTGGCCTTCACGATCGAGGAGATCCCCGATGACAACTACGAGACGGTGGCCTTCCGGTCGTTTGCGGAGGTCCGCGGCAACCGGCTGCCGCTCGTCGTCATCCTCGACACGAGCATCTACGCGATGATCCGCATCCTCGTCGTGCCGCGCGCCGTGCGCAATCAGAACCGCGAGGAACTGCTCGAGACGCTCAACCGCTACAACAAGAAGTACAAGACATGCAAGTACTACATCGACGACGAAGAGAACGTCGTGCTCGACACCTGCATCCTCTGCGGCGAAGAGAAGATTGACGGCGACCTTGTCTACGCCATGTTCCGCGTTCTCCTGCAGGAGCTCGAGGACCATTATCCAGAGCTGATGAAGATCGTCTGGGACTGACAGAAAACCGCTTCGCAGCGATCTTGCTGCGAAGCGGTTTTTGTGTGCGGGAAAGACTCAGCGCACGAGTCCCTGGACGCCGGGCGCCAGGGAGATGGTGTCGATCTCCTGCCGCTCTTCAGCGGTGAAGTGAGTGTTCTCGATGGCCTTGATGTTGTCGAGGATCTGCTCGGGCTTGGAGGCGCCGATGAGGACGGTGGTGACATCCGCGTCCTTGAGGTCCCAGGCGAGGGCCATCTCGGCGAGCGTCTGGCCGCGCTCTTCGGCGAGCTTGCTCAGCGCGCGGATGGCCTGCAGCTTCTCGGGCGTCAGGGACTTCTCCTTGAGGAAGCGGCCGTCGCGGCGGATGCGGCTGTCCTCGGGAATGCCGCTCAGGTAGCGGTCGGTCAGGAGGCCCTGGCAGAGCGGGCTGAAGGCGACGATTCCGAGGCCGAGGTCAGCCGACGTATTCTTGAGGCCGTTCTTCTCGATCGTGCGGTCGAAGATGGAGTAGCGGTTCTGGTTGACGATGAACGGCACGTGCATCTCGTGCAGGATGGTCGCAGCGCGCAGGAGCGTCGGGCCGTCGTAATTCGACAGGCCGACGTAGAGCGCCTTGCCGCTCCTGACAATCTGCGCGAGCGCGCCCATCGTCTCCTCGAGCGGCGTCTCGGGATCCATGCGGTGGTGGTAGAAGATGTCGACGTAGTCGAGGTGCATGCGCCTGAGGCTCTGGTCGAGGCTGGCGATCAGGTACTTGCGGCTGCCCCAGTTGCCGTAGGGACCGGGCCACATGTCGTAGCCGGCCTTCGTCGCGATGACGAGCTCGTCGCGGTAGGGGCGGAAGAGGTCGTCCATGAGGCGGCCGAAGTTCCGCTCGGCACTGCCGTAGGCCGGCCCGTAGTTGTTGGCGAGGTCAAAGTACGTGATGCCGTGGTCGAAGGCTGTGCAGCAGAGCGCCTTCATCGTAGCGTAGTCTGCCGTGTCGCCGAAGTTGTGCCAGAGTCCCAGCGCAACGCGCGGCAGGCGCAGCCCGCTCCTGCCGCAGTGCGGATAAGCCATCGCCTCGTAACGCGATGCGGCAGCCGTGTATGTCTTGCAGATATCCATTGTATCATCCTCCAGTCTGCTTCTATTATATACAAAAATCGATCGGTTTGACAGGGTGAGGGCGCTCTGTTTGACAATTGTACGAGGCCGTACTATAATAGGCGGAATGTAAGAGAACGAGAAAGGAAGGATATGGCATGATTTTGGACAATACGATCGGGTACATGATCAGCCGCGTGGCGCGCAAGATTCACTATGCGGTCGACGAGGTGTTCAAGGCGTATGGCATCACGGTGGAGCAGTGGGTGGCGCTCAAGACGATTGCAGAATATGAACCGTTATGCCAGAAGGCGCTCGCCGAGAAGATCGAGAAGAACCAGAACACGGTCAAGGCGCTCGTCACGCATCTCGACGACAAGGGATTCATCGACCGCACACCCAATCCGGATGACATGCGCCACATGATGCTGCGGACGACGGAGCGGGGCAGAGCGCTCGTCGCGCGGCTCACCGAGCTCGACGAGCACAAGAACTTCGATTTCCTCGGGGCGCTCAGCGAGGCGGAGCAGGAGGACCTGCGCCGCATGCTGCGCAAGATCGAGGCAAGGCTCTGAGTGCGGCGCACGACTGCCCGTTATTGGTGTGGAATGGTTTGGAAAGGAAGATCACATGCAGAGAGAGAAGCTATGGACGCCGGAATTCCTGGGGATGGGAGGGAGCAACCTCTTCCTGTTCATGTCCCAGTACATCATGGTGGCTTCGCTGCCGATATTCATCATGGAGACGCTCGGCGGCGGTGACATGGAGGCGGGCCTCGCGATGACGGCCTTCCAGATCGGTGCGGTGAGCTGCCGCCCGCTGGCCGGGCGCATCATCGATGCTGTCAACAAGCAGCGCCTGATGCGCGCCGCAACGATCGCGTTCTTCCTCGTCATGCTCGCCTTCAACTGGCTGCACTCCGAGCAGGCCATCTATGCGCTGCGCTTCCTGCACGGCTGCATCTTCGCGCTCGCGACGACGGCTGCGGCGGCGATGGCTGCGCTCGTGCTGCCGGCCTCGCGCAAGGGCGAGGGCATCGGCTACTTCGCGCTCTCGACGAACCTCGCGATGGTCGTCGGCCCGCTCATCGGCCTCGTGCTCATCGGCAATTTCGGCAGCATGGCGCTGTTTGCCTTTTTGACGGCGCTCGCGGCGCTGACCTTCCTCGCGGCCAATGCGCGCCGGCTGCCCGATGAGGTCGTCCGCCCGGCCGGGCGTCAGAAGAAGGGCTTCCATCTCTCGGACTTCATCGAGCGGCGCTCGCTCGCGCCGGCACTTCTAGGCGGCATGGTCTTCTTCGCCTACGGCGGCATCCTGACTTTCATCCCGCTCTACGCCAAGAGCCTCGGCCTTCAGGCTGAGACGAGCCTGTTCTTCGTCGTCTTTGCCTTCGTCATCATCCTGACGCGCCCCGTCATCGGCCGCCTCTTCGACGAGAAGGGCCCCGACTGGACGGTCTATCCGGGTTTTACCTGCTTCGCCGCCGGCATGCTGCTCTTCAGCCAGGTCGGGACGACGGCGGGCCTGCTCATCTCGGCCGCCGTTCTCGGCATCGGCTTCGGCGCGCTCTCGCCGGCCTTCCAGACGCTCGCCGTCGAGAGTGCGCCCGCCGCGCGCGCCGGCGTCGCGACGGCCACCTACTTCTGGTCGCTCGACATCAGCGTCGGCCTCGCCGCCGTCCTCCTGAGCTTCGTCGCCGCCCAGTTTGGCTACGCTTTCATGTACGGCATCTGCTGCACGGCCATCATCTTCTTCAACGCCGTGCTCTATTTCATCTGGCGCCGCACGCATCGGAAGAAGCAGAGCACAACAATGACGTGACTTTTTTTCAGATACCATTTACAAGCCTTGTCTTTTGTGTTAAGATGAAATAGTTAATTTAAGGTTGTTTAGTGAAGAGTGGGTGCGAACCCACTCTTTAATCTTATGCGAGAAAGACACGGATGACAGGGTCACCGTGAAGCACAAGCAGAAATCTGGAGGTGGATGTATGGCAAAGCAGCAGGTTGAAGATGCCGTGGAGGCAATCGCGCAGGAGCTCCTGAAGGATCAGGACGTCATTGAGCTCGTCGATGTCGAGTATGTCAAGGAGCACGATTGGTATCTGCGCGTCTACATCGATAAGGAAGGCGGCATCGATATCGAGGATTGTCAGGCCCTGAGCGAGAAACTCGAAGCGGAACTTGACAAGGGCGATGTTGTGCCGGATTCGTACATTCTGGAGGTGTCCTCGCCGGGCATCGACCGCGTCCTGCGCAAGCCGCGCGACTTCGTGCGCGAGCAGGGCAAGAAAGTCGACGTCACGCTCTACGCGCCGCGCGAGGGCAAGAAGCTCCTCGTGGGCGAGCTCACGGGCTTTGACGGCGATGCCATCGAGCTCGACGGCGCGGCGAAGATTGCGCTGGCGGATATCGCACAGGTCCGCCTGCATATCGACTTCTGACGGCGCAAGCATCTGATACAGCAAAAAAAGGGGGCATTCCCCCGTTCATTTGGGAGGATATCATTTTGGCAAGAAAAACGACGAAAGCGAAGGACAATGGTCAGGAATTCCTGATGACGCTCAAAGAGCTCGGCAAGGAGAAAGGCATCGATGAAGAGGTCCTCTTCGAGGCCATCGAGGCTGCCCTGATCTCGGCTTACAAGCGCAACTTTGGCTCGGCGCAGAATGTCCGCGTCACGCTTTCCAGAGAGACGGGTCACTATCATGTCTACGCGATCAAGACGGTCGTCGAGGACCCGGAGGACGAGATCACGGAGATCTCGCTGGCTCAGGCCCGCACGATCAAGCCGGACTACGAGGTAGGCGACGTCATCGAGATCGAGGTGACGCCGGCGAACTTCGGCCGCATCGCCGCTCAGACGGCGAAGCAGGTCGTCGTCCAGCGCATCCGCGAGGCAGAGCGCGGCATCATCTACGAGGAGTTCATGAGCCGCGAGGGTGACATCCTGACGGGCCTCGTCGAGCGCGTCGAGAACCACAACGTCTACATCGACCTCGGCAAGACGGAAGCCGTGCTGACGCCGGCTGAGCAGATCCCGACGGAGACGTACGCGCACGGCGACCGCATCAAGGCATACGTCGTCGAGGTCAAGAAGACGAACAAGGGACCGCAGATCGTCGTTTCGCGCACGCATCCGGGTCTCCTCAAACGCCTCTTCGAACTCGAGGTGCCGGAAATCCAGGAGGGCATCGTCGAGATCAAGTCGGTCGCCCGCGAGCCGGGCAACCGCTCGAAGATCGCTGTCTACTCGAAGGACGAGAACGTCGACCCGGTCGGCTCCTGCGTCGGCCACCGCGGCCTGCGCGTCCAGTCGATCGTCGATGAACTCGGCAGCGAGAAGATCGATATCGTCAAGTGGAGCGAGAATCCGGCCAAGTTCATCGCCAATGCGCTGAGCCCGGCCAAGGTCGTCTCCGTCGCTGTCAATGAGACGGAGAAAGTCTCGCGCGTCGTCGTGCCGGACTACCAGCTCTCGCTCGCGATCGGCAAGGAAGGGCAGAACGCCCGCCTCGCCGCTAAGCTCACGGGCTGGAAGATCGATATCAAGAGCGAGTCGCAGGCTGCTGACGAAGAGCTCGATGCCAACATGAATGAGGTCGAAGTCACGGGGGACGAGTCCTTCACGGCTGAGGTTGAATGATTGCATGATGAAGATCAAGAAGATACCGCAGCGGATGTGCCTGGGCTGCCAGGAAAGCCGTCCGAAAAAGGAAATGGTGCGGATCGTGCGCAGCCCCGAGGGCGAATTCTCCGTGGATTTCACGGGCAAGAAGCCTGGGCGCGGCGCCTACATCTGCCACAAGCGCGAATGCTTCGACAAGGCCAAGAAGAGTCATGGCCTCGAGCGTTCCTTCAAGTCGCCGATTGACGCGGCCGTCTACGATCTCCTCGAGCGCGAATTGTTCGAGGATGAGGCTGAGGGCTGAGCCATGGCGCATACCAGAGAAGAGCGCATCACGAATCTTTTGAGCATGGCCCAGCGGGCGCGCCGCATCGTATCCGGCGCCTTCGCTGTGGAGCAGGCTCTCAAGAGCCGCGAGGCCGTACTCGTCCTCGTGGCCGCGGATGCCTCAGATGAAACAAAGAAAGATTACGCGATCCTAGCGGATCGATACAAGGTTCCCTGCCTTGAGGGGCTTGACCGGGAGATGCTCGGCCACTGCCTCGGCAAGGAGTACCGCGCTGTCGCAGCCTTGACGGACCAAGGCTTTGCGAAGAAGCTGCGCGAGTTGATGAAGGAGCCATGAGTATGAAATAATAACCGGGGGTGGATCAATGTCCAAATACAGAGTTTACGAGCTCGCCAAAGAGTTCAACACGGATAGCAAAGTCATTCTGGATATCCTCAAGCGCAACAAGTTCAAGGCTGCCAATAATTTCTCGAGCGTCGGCGAAGAAGAGCGCACGGCCATCAAGAATTCGCTGAACAATAAGGGCGCCAAGCAGCAGGCAAAGGCACCGGCCGCTCAGCCTGCTCAGAAGCCGGCCGCAAAGCCAGCGGAGAAGCGCGCCGAGAAGCCGCAGGCCGCCAAGCCGAACCACGGCGGCAGTAATAGCAACAGCGGCAATAACGGCAATAACAGCCGCCATGACCGCCGCAGCGATGCCGGCCGCAACAATAGCAACAGCGGCAACGCGGGCAGCCATGGCAACAGCCGTGCGGCAGCGTCGAGCAGCAACCGCCCGAGCCACACGAATGGCGGCAATAGCAATAACGGCGGCAACCGCAACGGCAATGGCGGCGGCAGCAATAACCGCGGCGGCAACCGCAACGACCGCCGCAACGGCGGCAGCCGCAATGAGCGCGGTGGCCGTAACGACCGCACGAACCGCTTCGGCGGCAACCGCAACGACCGCAATAACCGCCGCGGCCGCAACAACAAGCGCGGCCAGCAGGCGCCGAAGGTCGAGATCGCGCATCCGAAGCACATCAAGCTGCCGGAGACGATCGCTGTCAAGGACCTCGCGTCCAAGATGAGCTACACGGCCGCTGAAGTCGTCAAGAAGCTCTTCATGATGGGCGTCATGGCGACGATCAACCAGGAAATCGACTTTGATACGGCCGCCCTCGTGGCTTCCGAATTCGGCGTGACGTGCGAAGAGCTGCCGCCAGAGGTAGACCCGACGGAGATCCCGGAGATCGAGGATGATCCGAAGTCGCTGAAGCTCCGCCCGCCTGTCGTCACGGTCATGGGCCATGTCGACCACGGCAAGACGTCGCTGCTCGACTGCATCCGCAACACGCACGTCCAGACGCACGAGGCCGGCGGCATCACGCAGCACATCGGTGCGTACCAGGTCAACTGCAAGGGCAAGAAGATCGTCTTCCTCGACACGCCGGGCCATGAGGCCTTCACGGCCATGCGTGCGCGCGGCGCCCAGATCACGGATATCGCCATCCTCGTCGTCGCTGCTGACGACGGCGTCATGCCGCAGACGATCGAGGCCATCCACCACGCGAAATCGGCAGGCGTGCCGATCATCGTCGCCATCAACAAGATCGATAAGCCGGGCGCCAATCCGGACCGCGTCAAGCAGGAGCTCATGGAGCAGGGCCTCGTGCCGGAGGAATACGGCGGAGACACGATCATGGTCCCTGTCTCGGCCAAGAAGCAGATCGGCATCGATGACCTCCTGGAGATGGTCCTGCTCGTCGCTGAGGTCAAGGAGCTCAAGGCCAACCCGAACCGCGATGCGCGCGGCGTCATCGTCGAGGCCAAGCTCGACAAGGGCCGCGGCCCTGTCGCAACCGTCCTCGTCCAGAACGGCACGCTGCGCATCGGCGACTCTGTCGTCTGCGGCACGACGTACGGCAAGGTCCGCGCCATGGTCAACGACCGCGGTGAGAACGTCAAGAAGGCCGGCCCGTCCGTACCGGTCGAGATCCTCGGCCTCAACGATGTGCCGGAAGCCGGCGACATCCTCGCCGTGCTCGAGGAGAAGCAGGCCCGCTCCATTGCCGAGGCCCGCATCGAGCGCCAGCGCAACAACCTCATCAAGAGCAAGAAAGTCTCGCTCGACGACCTCTTCCACCAGATCCAGGAAGGCGACATCAAGGACCTCAACATCGTCATCAAGGCCGATGTACAGGGTTCTGTCGAGGCGCTCTCGAGCTCGCTCCTGAAGCTCAACAAGAACGATGAGGTCCGCGTCTCCATCGTCCATTCGGGCGTCGGCGCCGTCAACGAGTCGGATGTCATGCTGGCCTCGGCATCCAATGCCCTGATCATCGCCTTCAACGTCCGCCCGGACGCCAACGCGCGCAAGCTCGCCGACACGGAGAACATCGACATCCGCACGTACCGCGTCATCTACGACGCCATCAACGACGTCAAGGATGCGATGAGCGGCATGCTCAAGCCGAAGTACAAGGAAGTCGTCCAGGGCCGCGTCGAGATCCGCCAGGTCATGAAGTTCTCGAAGGCGCTCGTCGCCGGTTCCTACGTGCTCGAAGGCAAGATCTGCAACAACTCCAAGATCCGCATCATCCGCGACAACATCGAGATCTTCGATGGCGAGATCGACTCGCTGCGCCGCTTCAAGGATGAGGTTAAGGAAGTCAACGCAGGCTACGAGTGCGGCATCTCCATTGTCGACTTCCGCGACTTCAAGGAAGGCGACATCATCGAGGCCTACACGATGGAAGAGATCGCGACGACGATCGCCGATGCCAACAAGGCTGCTGCCAAGAAGCGCGAAGAGCAGGCCAAGGCTGCTGCCGCCAAGGCAAAAGACGCCGAGAAGGACTGAGCTTCACAAGCACATCGCGAGGCGCGACAAGCGATAACGACCAACAATCAACATACGCAACAGACATAGACATACTAGACATAAAGGAGGGAATGCCATGAGCCAGCTCCGGGTAGAGAAGGTCCAGGAGCTCATGAAGCAGGAGATCTCAAAGATCATCCTGCGTGAGCTCAAGGACCCGCGCATCGGTTTCGTGACGGTCACGTCCGTCGAGTGTACGGGCGATCTGCGCGAGGCCAAGATCTACGTGAGCCTCATGGGCAGTGAACAGCAGGTCAAGGACTGCTGGGCAGGACTGCAGAGTTCGCTCGGCTTCATCCGCCGCGAGATCGGCAAGCGTATCCGCCTGCGCTTCACGCCTGAGCTTTCCTTCGTCGTGGACAAGTCCCTCGACTACAGCGCGCACATCCAAGAGCTGCTGCTGAAGATCGAGGCTGAGGACAAGGCGAAGAACGATTCGACAGAGTCGACAGAGATCGAAGACGACAAGAAAGAAGAACATTGACATGATAGTGACATTGAGTGAAACAGCAGCCATCCTGGCCAGCGCTCAGCGGATTGTCATCACGGCCCACCAGAACCCCGACGGCGATGCCATCGGGTCCTCGCTCGGCCTCATGCACATCCTGCGCTCGCTCGGCAAGGAAGCTCTCGTTCTGCTCGATGATGATATCCCGGCCATCTTTTCGGTGCTGCCGGGATATGATATTATTGGCAGGCCGGAGGTGGAGAGACCCGTAGAGGCCGACCTCCTCGTCGTGCTCGACACGGCCACGGACCGCACGGGCGATGTGCTCAAGGCAGTCCATGCGGAGCACCTTCTCAATATCGATCATCATCAGACGAACGACGGCTCGGCAGAATACAGTTACATCGCGCCGACGCGCGCGGCGACGGCGGAGATCATCTACGACCTCATGCACGAGCTTCCCGTCCACCTCGACAAGGCGATGGCCATGTGCATCTACACGGGCCTCGCGACGGACTCGGGCTTCTTCCGTTTCTCGAACACGACATCGCACACGATGCGCGCGGCGGCGGAGCTCTTAGACCACGGCGTCGAGCCGAACGTCATCTCAGAGGCGCTCGAGCAGAAGCCATACCAGACTGTCCGCGACATCGGCGAGGCCATCGAGCGCGCTGAGCTCTTCGCCGACGGCCATGCGGCCGGCATCTTCCTCAACGCCGAGACGACGGCGCGCATGAAGTCGACAGAGTCCTTCATCGGCATGATCCGCGTCATCGAGGGCGTCGACATCGCCGTCGTGCTCAAGACGAAGGAGGAGGGCATCTGCCGCGTCAGCATGCGCTCCAAGGGGCTCGACGTCAGCGCCATTGCCGTGCAGTTCGGCGGCGGCGGCCACACGCGCGCGGCCGGTTGCACGCTCCTGATGAGCTTTGAGGAAGCCAAGCGCACGATCTGCGAGGCCATCTCGCAGGCCATCCGCGCTTACCACTGCCAGGGGGCGAAATGATGGACGGATTCCTCAACATCCTCAAGCCACCCGGCATGTCCTCGCACGACGTCATCGGCGCCGTGCGCAAGGTGCTCCGCATGAAGCGCGTCGGCCATGCCGGTACGCTCGACCCCGCCGCGGCAGGCGTCCTGCCGGTTGCGGTAGGGCAGGCCGCCCGGCTCATCGAATACCTCGAGCTCGCCGACAAGACGTACCGCGCAGAGCTGACCTTCGGCTTTGCGACGGACAGCGGCGACGATACGGGGAAAATCACGGAGGAGGTCACGGACTTCATGATGCCCTCGCAGGAAGCCATCGAGCATGTCCTCGCAGGCTTCACGGGCCGCATCCGCCAGACGCCCCCGGCACACTCCGCCATCAAGATCGGCGGCAAGCGCGCCTGCGACCTCCTGCGCGAGGGCAAGGAGGTCGAGGTCCCCTCGCGCGAGGTCACGATCCATTCGCTTGACCTCGTCGCCTATCAGCCGGAGGCGCACAAGGTGCTCCTCGATGTCCAGTGCTCGAAGGGCACCTATATCAGGAGCCTCTGCCTCGACATCGGGGCGGCGCTCGGCCTGCCGGCGACGATGACCTTCCTCGTGCGCAGCCGCGTTGGCGACTTTGCGCTCGCTGATGCGCTGACGCTCGAAGAGCTCGCCGGGGCGGGGGAGTGCGCCGTCCTGGAGCCCGCGCACTTTTTGAGTCACCTTGAGCGCTACGACCTCGACCCGCGCCGCGAGAAGGCCTTCTGCAACGGCCTCGGCACGGGCGAGCGGCAGCGCGTGCCGGAGACCGACACGCTGCGCGTCTACTGCGGGGGGCGCTTCCTCGGCATCGGCCGCTACGACCGGGCGAGCCAGGAGGTCATCCCGGCCAAGGTCATCCACCGCGAGCTGGCGGCAAAACCATGAGAGGGGAACAAGCGATGCAATTCTATTCCAGACTCACCACGCTGCGACAGGACCACCCGCGCCTCGTCATCGCGCTCGGCATGTTTGACGGCGTCCACCGCGGCCACCGCAGCATCATAAAGCGCGCGGTCGACCTCGCGCATGAGATTGGCGGCGAGAGCATGGTCTTCACCTTCAGCAACCATCCGCTCGCCGTCCTCGCGCCGCAGGCCGTGCCGCCGCAGATCAGCAACAATGCACTGCGCCGCCAGCTCATCGAGGAACTCGGCGTCGACATCCTCATGGCCATCCCGTTCACGAAGGACCTCGCGCGCCGCACGCCGGAGGACTTTCTCGCGCTCCTGCGCGACTCCTTTGCGCCGCACATCCTCGTGACGGGGCCGAATTACACCTTCGGCAGCCGCGGCAAGGGCACGCATCGCATGCTGCAGCGCGTGGCGGGCGACTACGGCTTCCGCGCCGAGATCTGCCCGGCCGTCCAGCTCGGCGGCCGCCCCGTCAGCAGCACACGCATCCGCGGCCTGATCGCGGGCGGTGACCTCGCGGCGGCAGAGGAGTGCCTCGGCCGGCCCTTCACTGTGCTCGACCGCGTCATCCACGGCGACAAGCGCGGCCGCACGCTGGGCTTCCCGACGGCCAACCTCGCTATCCCCGACGCCCAGGTCATGCTGCCGAACGGCGTCTACGCCGCGACGGCCCACTACGGCGACCGCGACTACGCTGCACTCGCCAACATCGGCAACAACCCGACCTTCCCGGGCTGCAACCGCCGCATCGAGGTCAACATCCAGGACTTTTCCAAGGACATCTACGACAGGCTGCTCGAAGTCCGCTTCCTGCAGAAGATACGCGATGAAGAGAAGTTCGATTCAGTCGCGACCCTTGTCGCGCAGATGCACAGGGACCGCGAGCGGGCCAAAGAAATCTGGCGCCATTGCTTTACAAGCGCTTGACGGCTGTGATATACTATTGAAAGTGCCAAATGGCAGACCTCAGCCCAGATTGCGAAGAACTCCGACGTATTCTTGGCTGATGGAGATTGTTACATGATACAGGAGGAATTACCAACATGCTGACTCAGGAAGCAAAACAGGAAATCATGCAGAAGTATGCCGTTCACGAGGGTGATACGGGTTCGCCGGAAGTACAGATCGCTGTCCTCTCCGCACGTATCGACTATCTGACGGAGCACCTCAAGCAGCACAAGAAGGATCATCATTCCCGTCGCGGTCTGCTGAAGATGGTCGGCCATCGCCGTCGTCTGCTCAGCTACCTCTACAAGACGGATATTGAGCGTTATCGTTCGATTATCGCAAAGCTTGGTCTGCGTTCCACGGTTGAGCGCTGATTGCTGGCGAGCGATCCTGAAGCGGAAAGCGGGAGCAATCCCGCTTTTTTTTCTGGAAAAATAAACATAGAACAAGAGATACGAATGAAGTAGAGATACAAGGAGGTTTTTATGAATCGCTTTGAGATGGAACTCGCAGGCCGCCCGCTCGTCATCGAGAACGGACAGCTCGCGAAGCAGGCCAACGGCGCCGTGCTCGTGCGCTACGGCGACACCGTCGTGCTCGTCACGGCCACGGCATCGGCTGAGCCGCGCGAAGGCGTGGACTTCTTCCCGCTGACGGTCGACTACGAAGAGAAGATGTATGCAGCAGGCAAGATCCCGGGGGGCTTCATCAAGCGTGAGGGCCGCCCGTCGAGCGACGCCATCCTCTGCGCGCGCCTGATCGACCGCCCGATTCGCCCGCTGTTCCCGAAGGGCTTCCGCAACGACGTCCAGATCGTCGCGACCGTCCTCTCCGTCGAGCAGGACAACGCACCGGAACTCGCCGCCATGATCGGCGCATCGTGCGCCCTGACTGTCTCCGACATCCCGTTCATGGGACCGATTGCGGGCGTGCGCGTCGGCCGCGTCAACGATGAATTCGTCATCAACCCGACGGAAGAGCAGCGCAAGGTATCGACGCTGAACCTCACCGTCGCCGGCTCCCACGACGCCGTCATGATGGTCGAGGCCGGCGCCAACGAGCTGCCGGAGGACGTCATCCTCGACGCCATCCTGTTCGGCCATGAGGAGATCAAGCGCCTCGTCGAATTCCAGCAGGGCATCCAGGCCGACTGCGGCAAAGAGAAGAGCGAGCCGAAGCTCTTCCTCGTCCCGCAGGAGATGGAGGAGGCCATCCGCGACTACGCGAAGGACCGCCTCGACGCAGTCGTCCGCAACCCGGACAAGCTCGACCGCGACGCCCACATCGCCGAGGTCACGACCGACACGATGGAGCACTTCCTCGAGCTCTACCCGGAGATGGATAAAGAGATCGCCATCGCCATCCACGACCTCGAGAAGTCCGTCGTGCGCCACATGATCACCCACGAGAAGATACGCCCGGACGGCCGCGAAGTCGAAGAAGTGCGCCCCGTCTCGTGCGAAGTCGGACTGCTGCCGCGCACGCATGGCTCCGGCCTCTTCACGCGTGGCCAGACCCAGATCCTCACGGTCACGACGCTCGGCTCTCTCGGTGACGAGCAGATCATCGACGGCCTCGGACCTGAGACGACGAAGCACTACATCCATCACTACAACTTCCCGGGCTACAGCGTCGGCGAAGCCCGCCCGATGCGCAGCCCCGGCCGCCGCGAGATCGGCCACGGCGCCCTTGCCGAGCGCGCCCTCGTGCCCGTCATCCCCTCCATCGAGGAGTTCCCGTACACCATCCGCCTCGTCTCCGAGGTCCTCGAGTCCAACGGCTCGAGCTCCATGGGCTCCGTCTGCGGCAGCACGCTCTCGCTGATGAACGCCGGCGTGCCCATCAAGCGCCCCGTCTCCGGTGTCGCCATGGGCCTCGTCAAAGAAGGGGATAAGTACACGATCCTCACCGATATCCAGGGCATGGAAGACGCCCTCGGCGACATGGACTTCAAGGTGGCCGGTACGACGGAAGGCATCACCGCCATCCAGATGGACATCAAAGTCGACGGCCTCTCCCGCGAGATCCTGTCCTCCGCCCTCCAGCAGGCCAAGCGCGGCCGCGCCTTCATCCTCGGCAAGATGCTCGAGTGCATCGACAAGCCGGCCGCCGAGCTCTCCCCGTACGCACCGCGCGTCGAGACGATCAAGATCAAGGTCGACAAGATCCGCGACGTCATCGGCACCGGCGGCAAAGTCGTCAAGAAGATCATCGACGAGACCGGCGTCGACATCGACATCCACGAAGACGGCAACATCTTCATCACCTCCAGCGACGCCGAAGGCATGAAGAAAGCCAAGAAGATGATCGAAGACATCGTCCGCGAAGTCGAAGTCGGAGAAGTCTACACCGGCCGCGTCACCCGCCTGATGAAATTCGGCGCCTTCGTCGAAGTCCTGCCAGGCAAAGAAGGCCTCTGCCACATCTCCCAGCTCTCCAACCACCGCGTCGAGAAAGTCGAAGACGTCGTCCAGGTCGGCGACCAGCTCCAGGTCAAAGTCGTCGAGATCGATGACAAAGGCCGCATCAACCTCAGCCACAAAGCCGTGCTTTAAGCGCGCAATAAAAAGGCTTCCCATCTCAAATGAGAGGGGAAGCCTTTTTTGTACAAGCAACAATCCCAAAACCTAAGGCCGGAGCGAAGCAATCGGCCGCGCCACGCAGAAGCTCAGTCCGCAGACATCCGCTTCGGGGCGAGGGCATGCATTCCGCCTGCAGGAGCGAAGTGACCGCCGCAGGCTGAGCCCCGAGCTGTCATACCTAGAAACAGCGATGCCAGAACGCCGCGTCAGGCGGCGAAATACCTAGATACGTCATCCGTCGCATGGGGCTCATTTAACAGAGCGACGAAGCCAGATCTCCTCTGCAGGCATAAACTTTGGGCGAGGGCATGCATTCCGCCTGCAGGAGCGAAGTGATTGCCGCAGGCTGAGCCCCGAGCTGCCGTACCTAGAAACAGCGATGCCAGAACGCCGCGTCGGGCGGCGAAATATCTAGATACGTCATCCGTCGCATGGGGCTCATTTAACGGAGCGACGAAGCCGGAATGCATGCCCTCGCCCTTTGCCGAACCTTATTTCTTGAACATCTTGTTGAGCGGGTTTTCCTTGAAGATATTGCCCTGCTCAATATACCGGTGCACCATCTTCTCCGAATGATGCCGCGTCTGCCGCATGATCGTCAGCGCATCCACATCGTGCTGCGCCGCACTCGTCGCGAAGCCCCGGCGCAGACTGTGCCCCGCGAAGCTCGCTGGGTTGAACCCCGCAAGCGCCGCGTACTTCTTCACAATCAGTGCCACCGACTTGTCCGTCAGCTGCGAGTCCCTGAGCGTATGGCTGCGCGTGAACGGCCGGAAGAGGGGACCCGTGTGGATGTCCGCCGCCTGCAGCCAGGCCCGCACCGCCCGCACGGCGCAGACCTCCGGGTCGGGCGCATACGGCACCGCGATCTCCGTGCCGCGCCCGAGCTGGTCGCTCTTCGACTGCGGCACGAGGATCACGAGCCCCTGCGTCGTGAACGTCAGATGCTCCACCTGTATCGCCACGAGCTCCGAGCGGCGGAACGCCCCCGCAAAGCCGAGGAAAATCAGCGCCCTGTCGCGCAGCGAGACGATGTCGTCGCCGAAGCAGTCCGCCAGCACGTAGAGCGTCTCCATCAGGATCGGCGCCTTGCCCTGCTGGAACGTGCCCTTCTCGCGCCGGATCGCCTCCATCGCCGTCCGCACGAGCGCGTCCTTTGCCGGATTGTTCTTGCCCGTGTAACCTGCCGCCATGTGGTTCTCTGAGATCGCCGTCACGCGCCGCGCCACCGTGTTCGCCTTCGCATCATCCGCGAGGTCGTTGAGGTAGTTGACGATCGTCTCCGGCCGCGCCGGCAGATCGCGCTCGCCGTGATAGCGGCACCAGTCCGAGAAGTCACTCCAGTCCGCACAGTACGCCTTGAGCGTATTGTCCGCCTTCGACTTCCCGAGGCGCGCCTTCGCCTTCTCCGAGAGGCGCTCGTTTTGCTCGATGCGCTGATTCTTGACCAGCAGGAAATTCTTCTTTGCTCGCATACTTCATCCTCATCCTGATGTACATTCATGTATACCGTAAATTTTCTTCTATTATAGGACAATTCTATGCTATAATGCAATCTGTGATGCAACAGTTACCACAAGAAAGGGGGGAGCTCTCATGAAGAATCTCCATCACCATAGCCGCCATCTCTTCGCGGCCATCCTCGGCTTTGCATGCCTTGTCATCGTGCTCACGGCGCTCCTCTTGACGCCGCGCCATGAGGCGTCCTCGCATCTCCTGACGCCGCCGCCCGCGGGCCTCAGTATGACGACGCCCGAGACGCCGCTCTCGTACTCGCCGATACTGACCTGGGACACGGACGACGAGGCCGTCATGTACGAGATCGAATTCTTTACCAAGAAACCCGGGCATCTGTCGCCCGCCAAGAACTCCGATGAATCCGTCTTCCGCACGCGCAGCATCTACCAGAACGCCTACAACGCGCCCCTGCGCGAATTTGCGGCAGACCAGCTTGGCTCTAGGACCGAGCCCATCTACTGGCGCGTGCGCGCCCTCGACTTCAACGGCACGCCCTACACGCCGTACAGCGACCTTGCCGTGCTCTACACCTCGCCGGACCTGCCGCCGATGGATGCGCCCGTGCTGACGGCAGAGTACGGCGGCAGGCGAGGGGAGACGCTTCTTTACCCCGTCTACACCTGGATCGGCCAGACCACGGCCGCAAGCTACGAAGTCGCCATCTACGCGGTGAATCCCGAAGCGGAACCCGATGCCGTGCCGATTGAGACGCTCACGAGCAACATGGCCGAGATCTACGACCCGCAGGCCCATTACGGGTCCGCGCCTTTTTACTGGCGCGTGCGCTCGTTTGACGGCGAGGGCAATCCCATGGGGCAGTGGTCGCGCGTGCGCTCGTTCCGCACGGATCCCGCCGACGACTGGCAGGTCGCCGTGCTCGGCGACAGCATCAGTCACGGCGGCGGCCACTTCTCCTACAGCCCGGCCGTCTTCTCGTTCAGCTGGCTCCACTACCTCGACTTCCCCGCCATCAACCTCTCGCAGAGCGGTGACACGAGCGGCATGACCGTGGAGCGCTTTGACCGCGATGTCCTGCCGTTCCATCCGCGCTACCTCATCATCATGACGGGCAGCAACAGCCTGCGGGCAGGGGAGGACACGGACGCCGTCATCGCCGACCTCGAGGCCATGCGCCAGCGCTGCCTGGAAAACGGCATCTGCCCGATCCTCGTGACGCTGCCGGCCATCAATCCCGAGAACATCGACCACGTCTTTGCGGAGCCGACGGCCGACGACTGGCAGGAACGATTCGACGCCGTTAACGCCTACATCCGCACGCACACCTACATCGACATGGCGGCCGCCATCCCGACCCAGAACGGCCTGCTGCCGACCCAGTACGCCCTTGACGGCCTGCACCCCGACGCCAACGGCAAGGCCCTGATGGGCGCCTACGTCAACAGCGTCTGGCCCGAAGTCAGAGCGGCCGCGGACCAGGAAATGCAGGAATACGAGAATGGGCTGCCGCAGGATGAACCGTGATGCGCCGCCGTTTTCTGGCTTCCGTTCGGTGCAACTGGATTTGTAGCGCCATCTGTATTATAATGAAATGAGGGAAAGACGTGTGCCTTTCCCTCATTTCTTGACTCCAGACACCCGACTTCATGACATGGGAGGAATTTTCATGCATCTTCATCATAACCTCATGGCCCTGGCTGCTGCCGGTGCCATTTTCCTCGCTCCCGTCACGAGCTTTGCCGATGCCGCGAGCGAAGCCGCGCAGATGGCCGCCACGCCGGTGCAGGCCACAGACGACAGTGCGGCCGCGCAGTCAGCCGTCGGCATGCTCAACCCGATGGTCCCCGCCGCAAGCTACGGCGAGCTGACCGAGGCGCTCGGCGTCCATCCGCTCTACTTCCCGCTGAGCTCCGGCCTCGAACTGCAGCAGCGCTTCCTCATCGGCGGCACGGTCGCAGACCTCCGCTATGCCTCGCGTTACGGTGCGCCCGAGAAGCGCGCCCAGTTCACCGTGCGCACGGCCGTGGCTGACCCGTCCGAGATGACGGCCGAGACCCTGAGCGGCGTCTACGGCGCCGACTGGCAGGCCATGACCATCGGGAACACCGAGGTCCAGCTGGCCGAAGTCAGCGAGTCCGCCTTCGTCGCCTACTGGACGAAGGACGGCGTCTGCTTCTCCGTCGGCGCGGAGAACGTCAACCGCTGGGACTTCCTGCGCCAGGTCCGCGACAATCTCATCGACCTGACCGAGCATTTCTACTGAGCAGATGCGGCAGCATCCCCAAAGCGGGGAGACTGCCGCTTTTTTTGACAGGCACAACAAAGAAAAGACCCGACTACCCAATTGACAAAGAGAGAACCAGAAAGAAACAGGAAGGATGATATCATGCAGATCCTCGTTGTAGACGATGAAGCCTCCATACGCGAACTCTTGACCTTCAACCTCAAGAAGAATGGCTACGAGGTCACGGCGGCCGCCGACGGCCGCGAAGCCCTCGCCAAGGCCGTGGGTATGGACCTCGTGCTGCTCGACATCATGCTGCCCGAAGTCGATGGCCTCGAAGTCTGCCGCCGGCTCAAGGCCGACCCGCAGACGAGTGGCATCCCCATCATCATGCTGACCGCCAAGGCCGAGGAGATCGACCGCGTGCTCGGCCTCGAGCTCGGCGCCGACGACTACGTCGTCAAGCCTTTCTCCATGCGCGAGCTGCTCGCGCGCGTCAAGGCCGTGCTGCGCCGCTCCGCCAAGGACAGCCAGAACGAGAAGGGGAGGGAGGAGACGCTGACAATCGGCGGCCTGCGTCTCGACTTCTCCTCCTATCAGGCATGGCTCCACGACGAGCCCATCGCCCTGACCCCGAAGGAGTACGAGCTCTTAAAGCTGCTCGTGACGAATCCCGGCCGCGCCTTCTCGCGTGACGAACTGCTCGAGCGCATCTGGGGCTACGAGTACTACGGCGACACCCGCACCGTCGACGTCCACATCCGCCACCTGCGCGCCAAGCTCAAAGGCGCCCCCGCCGTCAGCGACGCCATCGAGACCGTCCGCGGCGTCGGCTACCGCTTCGCGCGCCGCACAGCCTGACACACGGACAAGACATCCGCCCACTTTGCAAAGATCTTGCATGGGTGGATGTTTTTTTATGTGAAAACCTCCTGTTTTGATTCTAATTTTGCGAATCTTGTGAAGGGTAAATTGCAAGTTGAATTTGAACACTCATAATCAAGAAACACACTCAATAGCATAAACTTCATCGAGGAATGCATCAAATAGTTCTGACGGTGTATGGTAGCCCAAAACACGACGTGGGCGC